>Ga0209540_10001561_pt1 | contig 17161 bp, 17 predicted proteins | sample BarGraIncu01121A_FD_184501 | JGI IMG/M metagenome (GOLD analysis project Ga0209540, IMG submission 184501) | Arctic peat soil microbial communities from Barrow, Alaska - Barrow Graham LP Incubations 011-21A (SPAdes) (version 2) | ecosystem: Environmental > Terrestrial > Soil > Wetlands > Peat... | reverse complement strand
CCGCACCGCCTTCTTCACGTCGATCAGCGCGAGGTCCTGCGGGGTCGTGACCACCACCGCCCCGGCCACCGGCGTCATCTGGACGAGGGAGATCTGGACGTCCCCGGTCCCCGGCGGCAGGTCGATGACGAGGTAATCGAGCTCCCCCCACATCGTCCCGTGGAGAAACTGCTCCAGCGCCTTCATCAGCATCGGGCCGCGCCAGATGACCGGGGCGTCGTCCTCCAGGAGGAACCCGATCGAGACGATCTTCAGCCCCTGCGCCTCCGCCGGCACGATCCTCCCGTCCTCCCCCGCGAGCCGGTGCCCCTTTAGATGAAACAGGGTCGGCACGGAAGGGCCGTAGATGTCGGCGTCGAGCAGCCCGACGCGGGCCCCGGTGCGCGCCAGCGCCACCGCCAGGTTCGCGCTGATCGTCGACTTCCCCACGCCCCCCTTCCCGGACGCCACGGCGACCACGTTGCGCACGCCGGGGATCGGCCGCTTCCCCTCCGCCGGATTCTTCGCCGACCCGACGCCGCAAGACTTCTTCCCGGAAAACGCCATGTCGTTCACCTCACGCGTTGATGCAGACGTATTTATGAAACGCAGCACTTAGATTATAGTCTCAAGGATGACCGACCGCCCGGGCCGACAGATGGGGCGCGCAGCGGCGCTGATGATGGGGTCGGTGCTCCTCTCCCGGATCCTCGGGTACGCCCGCGACGCCGTGATCGCCTGGCAGCACGGCGCCACCCCCGAAACGGACGCCTACTTCGTCGCGTTCACGATCCCCGACTTCCTCAATTACCTGCTGGCGGGCGGCGCGCTCTCCATCACCTTCATCCCGATCTTCGCGCGGTACCTGGCGGAGGGGAAGGAGGAGGACGGGTTCCGTTCCTTCTCGACGATCACCACGGTGATGGGGATCGGCATGCTCTTCTTCATCGTGCTGGGCGAGTTCCTCGCGGGCCGCGTCATCCCCCTCCTCGCGCCCGGCTTTTCGCCGGCGCAGGCGGCGCTCGCGGCGCGCCTGACGCGCATCGTGCTCCCCGCGCAGATCTTCTTCTACGTCGGGGGGCTCCTGATGGCGGTGCAGTACGCCCGGAAGCAGTTCTTCCTCCCCGCGCTGGCCCCCCTGATCTACAACGCCGGGATCATCGCGGGAGGCTTGCTCCTCGGACGCGACCACGGGATGGAGGGGTTCGCCTGGGGAGTTCTCGCCGGGGCGTTTCTCGGGAACTTCGCCCTGCAGATCCACGGCGCGCGGCGCGGCGGCCTCTCCTTTTCCCCCCGGCTCGACTTCTCGGACCCGGGCCTGAAGGAGTTCATCCGGCTCTCCATCCCGATCATGCTCGGCTTCTCCCTCGTCGTGGTGGACGAGTGGACCACGCGCGTCTTCGGCTCCTTCCTCCTCGCGGGGGCGATCACCTGGCTGAACAACGCGCGCCGCCTGATGCTGGTGCCCGTGGGCATCTTCGGCCAGGCGTCGGGGGTGGCGTCGTACCCGTTTCTCTCCTCGCTGGCGGCGGCGGGGAAGAAGGAGGAGATGTGGGAAACGCTGTCCCTCACCCTGCGGTGGGTCTTCCTCGTCTCCGCCGGGGTGGCGGCCATCGCCGTCGTCCTGTCGCGGGAGGCGGTCCTCCTCGTCTACCAGCGCGGGGCGTTCACGATCGACGACACGATGCGCACCGCCTCCGCCCTGTCCGCATTCTGCCTGGGGATCCCCTTCTGGTGCGCCCAGTCGATCGTCTCCCGCGGATTCTTCGCGATGCGGGACACCTGGACCCCGACGATCGTCGGAACCGGGGCGTGGATCGTCGCCCTCCCGCTGTACTACCTCCTGCAGCAGTCGTACGGCGTCTTCGGCCTCGCGCTCGCCAGCACGGCGGGGATCCTCCTCTACGCGGGGGCGCTCTACGGGATCCTGATGCGGCGGACAGTGGGGCGGCGGGGAGCGCCCGAACTGATCGAGTACGGGAGGCTGTCATTGGCTGCGGCGCTGGCCGGAGCGGCCGGATACTTCCTGCTGGGCGCAGCTTCGCGGTACCTCGCGTGGGAAACCGTGTTCGGGTCGATGATCCGGCTGGCGGGCGGGGCGGCGGCGATCGGCGGGATCTATTTCCTCCTCGCCTTCCTGTTCCACAGCGGGACGGTCCGGACCATCCATCGGCGCGAGGACCTGCTCCACCCGCCGGGGTCGATTCCCGACGGGGGAAGCGACGGAGGCGGGGTCACACCGTCATGAAGGTGTCGCCGCCCCGCAGCGCCGCGCGCAACCGTTCGATATCGGGCTCGTTGTGGCCCACATGGCATTGACGCCGCCCGAACAGCGACTTCGTTCCGCCCGTGATCGCCACCCGGGCCAGTTCGATCCGGCGGACGCGCCGCCGCAGGAGCCGTTTCCCCCACTGCCGCGCTTTCAGCATCACAAGGCCCGCCCACACCTTCTTCGCCCTCCCGTCGCAGACGACGCCGACGATCCGCACCGGGGCGCCGCTCCCGGGAGGCCCGGCGTGCCTGCGCACCTCCGCCAGCGCCCGGGCCGTCGAGCGCGCCACCACGACGACGTACCCTTCCGCCGCGGCGAGGGATTCCGCCCTTTCCTGCGCCTCGTGGGAAAGGCAGAACGGGAGCAGCAGGATCTTCTTCACACGGGCATCATATCGCAGCTGGCCTGTGGGTTTTGGGCACGATGATCACGCGGCTGACGGACAAGATTTGGGTCGTGGAGGGCGGAAAGAACGGGCGGTACCCGTACGCGCACTCGCTGTACATCGCGGACGGGGGCGGCTACCTCGTTGACGCCGGTTCGGATCCCGTAGAGATCGAACGGCTGCGAAAGGAGAACGGGATCGCGATGGTCGTGATGTCCCACTACCATGAGGACCACTTCACGTTCCTGTCCCGCCTGCCGGACACGCCGGTGGAATCCTCGGCCGCGGACGCTCCGGCCCTCGAGTCGCTCGAGACGCTGCTCGCATGGTACGGCGTGCTCGGGAACGAGTGGGACGCCTTCTACCGGAAGCTGTTCACGGAAACGTTCCCCTTCGCGCCGAGGAAGATCGCCAGGAAGATCGCGGACGGGGAGGAAATGCGCTTCGGTGAAACGCGCGCGGTCGCCGTCGTCGCTCCCGGCCACACGCCCGGGCACCTGTGCCTGCATTTCCCCGACGACGGGATCCTCTTCCTCGGCGACTACGACCTGACGGCGTTCGGCCCGTGGTACGGCGACGTCCCGTGCGGCATCGACGCGTTCCGGAAGTCCGCCCGCCGCCTCGCCGCGATCGCAGCGGACCGGTTCGTGGTCTCCCACGAGGGACCGGTCCACCGCGGCCCGATCGCGGAGAAGATGGACGCGTACCTCGCCGTAATCGACCGGCGGGAGGAGGCGCTGCGGGACTATGTACGGAAGCCGCGCACCCGCGCGGAGATCATCGCGCGGCGCCTGATCTACGGTCCCGGCCGCGATGGCCCCTGGTTCGACTACGGCGAATGGGCGCTCCTCTCCAAGCACCTCGACGGGATGCTCGCCTGCGGGGAGGCCACTCTCCTCGACGGCGCCTACCATCTGACGAGGTAACCACCCGAACATCAGAACGCACCCCACTCCAGAATGGATGGATCCGGGCACCCCTTTTAATGTGCCCGGATCCTTGAAGCGGTTATTGGCCGGTGACGGCCTCGCCTGACACCTTACCGAGGATATTGTAGACGCCGCCCTTGACCTGGACGATGTACTCATCGATGACCAGCTGGTTGGTGGCGTCGAAATGGTACTCCCGTCCCTGGATCCCCTTGTATTTCGTCTTGGTCAACGCATCCCGGACCGCCTTCGGGGCGGTCCCGTTGGCCCGCTCGATCGCCTGCGCGAGGATGTGCACGGTCTCGTAGCCGCTCTGTGCGAATTTGTCCGGGTTCTCCTTGTGGGCCGCTTGGTATTCCTTGACGAACTTCTTGTTCTGCGGCGTGTCGATTACGTCCACGTATCGCGTTGGCCCCACCATCCCGTCGGAGTTTTTCCCCGTGAGCCGGAGAAAGTCGGGGTTGAAGTAGGCGCTGGTGGGATCGAGCAGTTTGACCTCCTTGGTCATTCCCGATTCCGCCATCTGGTTAACGGCCACCGAGTGCTCCGCGGAGTTGGCGATCAGTGCGATACCGTCGGGCTTGGTGCTCCGGATCTTGGTCAGCAGGGTGTAGTAGTCCGTCGCCCCTTGTGGGTGGTACTCTACGGCCGTCACGGAGGCGCCAGCTTTCTTGATCAGCGGGCTCATCGACTCCACACTCCCCCGCCCATAGTCGTCGTTGCGCGCCAGGAAAGCCCAGCGCTTGACCCCGAGGGTCTTCACCGCGTAGTCCACGAAAGCGCGGGCCATCATGTCGGAGCTGTCTGCCGTCCGGAAAACCCAGATGTTCCCCTGCTTGGTGATCGAGGGAGCGATCGATATCGGGGTGATCAGGGACACCTCGCTCCGTTTCGCCACTTCGGCGTCGGCCAGGGTCGACGTGCTACAGAAATCGCCGATGACGGCCGATACCTTGTCGCGCGTCATCAGTTTTTCCGTGGCGGCGACAGAGAGCCGCGGGTTGCATGTGCTGTCCTCCTTGACGATCTCGATGGGGCTCTTCTTGCCCCCGATCGTTACGCCTCCCTTGGCGTTGATCTCCGACACGGCAAGCTGGATGCCGTTGAATGTCCTTCCCCCGTCGGAGGCCACCGCCCCGGTAAACGGAAGGACGACCCCGATCTTGACCGGTTCGGCAGCCCCGGCCGCGACGGCACAACAAAGGATTAGCAGGAGCGCGTACAACCCGACTTTCCTCATCGCAATACCCTCCTTTTGGTTGGTTCACTCCGATCGCCCATCGACGATTCCTTGCCTTTTGTTGCCGTGTTCCGGTAATACTCCGCCATTCGTTGGATGCGTTCGGTCAAAGGTGTCAACGGGGTGATGATCCCGCTGCGAACATCCACCCGCCAAACCAGGGAGATCTCCTCCCGCTCCCTATACGTGTAATAGACGAGGCACTGCGATTCCTCCCCGGGGGCCGCGCTCCACCCAAAAATCTCTATCCCCCGGGTCGACTGGGGTTTCCACTCGCGCATGTTCAGATCGACGAGGAAGCCGATGTTCGCTTGCCCCCCTTCCCCCGATCCGAACCCACGGACCAGGTCGCAGGCTCTTGCACACTCCCCACACTGGTAGGGGGCATCGTCCCCGCGCACGATCCCCGGAAAGCCGGCCAGGAGTCCGGCGAGGATCGCGACGCCTGCTGTTCGCCTAAACACCCAGGTATGCCTCCTGGACGTGCTTGTTCTGCGCGAGGTCCCCCGCGAGACCCTCGAGGGCGATCCGCCCGTTCTCCAGGACGTACCCGCGCGCGGCGATCTCCAGTGCAAGGACGGCGTTCTGCTCCACGAGGAAGATAGAGACCCCCCGGCCATTGATCGTCCTGATCATCTCGAAGATGTTCTCGACCACGATGGGAGCTAGCCCCATGGAAGGCTCGTCGAGAAGGAGGACCCTTGGTTGGGCCATCAGCGCCCTGCCGATGGCAAGCATCTGCTGCTCCCCTCCCGACAAACTCCCGGCGAACTGGCGCTGGCGTTCGTGGAGACGGGGAAAAAGGTCGAACACGGTTTGACGTTGTGCCTCGAACCCGGTCCGGTCCGCAAGGGCGACCGCACCAAGCTCGAGATTCTCGAGGACGGTCATGGCGGGGAACACCTGGCGTCCTTCGGGGCAATGGGAGATGCCCCCGGCGACGATCCTGTGCGGAGCCGCGCGGGTGATCTCCCGGCCGTCCATCCGGATGCTTCCAGCGCTCGGCCGGACCAGCCCCTGGACTGCCCGGAGGGTGGTTGTCTTCCCGGCGCCGTTGGCGCCGATCAGGGCGACGATCTCCCCGCTCTCGACATGGAGGGACACCCCCCGCAATGCCGGGACGGAACCGTAACTGACGTGGACATCCTTCAGTTCAAGCATTTCCCGATTTTCCCAGGTACGCCTCGATGACGCCCGGGTCCTTTCGCACCTGTCCCGGGGTGCCCTCGGCGATGAGTTTGCCGTAGTTCAAGACCAGGACGCGGTCGGATATGTCCATAACGAGTTTCATGTTGTGCTCCACCAGGCCGATGGTGATCCCCTTGTCCCGGATCTTCCGGATGATCTCCATCAGCCGGGCCGACTCCTGGATGTTCAAGCCTGCGGCGGGCTCGTCGAGCAGCAGGAGCTTCGGCTCCACCCCGAGGGAAATCGCGATCCCCAGCAACTTCTGGTCGCCGTAGGCGAGGTTGCGGGCCACCGATTCCGCCTGGAAAGACATCCCCAAGAAGGTGAGGATCTCGGAGACCTTCTCGCTGCCGCTTCTGCGCTCCGAGCGCGCACTTCGGCTGGAGAGTAGAGCGCCAAGGAAGCCTGTCCGGTCGTGGATGTGTCTACCGATCATCACTGCCTCCTTCACCTTCACGTCGCGGAAGATCTTCGTCTGCTGGAACGTCCTCACCAGTCCGAGCCGGGCGATCTCCGGGGGCTCCATGCCACCGATGTCCCTGCCCGCGTATTCGATCGTGCCGCAGTCGGTCTTTTCCATCCCGGAGATCAGGTTGAAGAGGGTCGTCTTCCCGGCCCCGTTCGGGCCGATAAGGCTGACGATCTCCCCTTCCCGGATGCGGCACGTCACCTCGCTGTTCGCCGCGAGCCCCCCGTAATATTTCGACACGTTGGAGACGGCCAGAATATCCATGTCCTCACTCCCCGGGCGTTGTGCCGGGCGCCGGAATCCGCGCGTCCCGCTGCCCCCGCAGGTACAACGCTGCCATGCCGACGATCCCCTTGGGCATGAAGATCACCACGATCATGGCGATCAGGCCGTACAGGACGAACTGCAGCCCGCCGGCCACTCTCAGCATCTCGGGGAGGGTCGTAAGAAGGACAGCGCCCACCAACGGACCCGAGATGGTTCCCATTCCCCCGATGATCACCATGGTGGCGATGTAGACGGACTCGCCGAGGTTGAAGGAGTCCGGGCTGATGAAGAGCGTGTAGTGGGCGTAGAGGCTCCCGGCGGCGCCTGCAAAGGCGGCGCTGACGCAGAACGCCAGGAGCCGGTACCTCTTCGTCCGAATCCCGACGGACGCTGCGAGCAGGGGGTCCTCCCGGATCGCGATGAACCCCTGGCCGAACTTGGAACGCATGAGATTGTACGTGAACCACAGCGTGACCAGGAGAACGGCAAGGGAGAGGCAGTAGAATCCTGTCTTGGTCTGGAATGAGATCCCGCCCCCGAAGAGGTTGATCCCCCCGGGGGCCGGGATGCCGGAAAGCCCCATGGGCCCCCGCGTGATCTCGACGAGGTTGGTGATCAGAAGGATCACGATCCCCTGGAACCCCAGGGTGGCGATCGCGAAGTAGTGGCCGCTCAACCGCAGGGCGGGGATCCCGATGAGAAACCCCGTCAGGGCCGCCCCCAGGGTACCCGCGGGAAGGGCGAGAAAAAAGGGCACCCCGAAGTTCTTCGCCAGCAGGGCGGAGGTATAGGCCCCGATCCCGTAGAACGCCCCGTGCGCCAGGGAAAGCTCCCCGAGGAAACCGATCACGATGCCGAGGCTGACGGCCAGGATGCCGTTGATCACGGACGCCACGAGAAGGTGCTGGAGGTACGGTTGCGTCAGGGCCAGCGGAAGGAGAAGGGCAAGACCGGTGGCCGAAATGGCCCCGACGAGGCCTGCCCTACGCACTGCGCACCGCCTTGACACCGAAGAACCCGGTGGGTTTTGTCAGCAGTACGACGATCATGACCGAAAAGCCCACGATGTCGATGAACTCCGCCGGGAGCAGCGCGCCGGCCAGCGTCTCGATCAGCGCCAGGCCGAACCCGGCGATGATCGACCCTTCGATGCTGCCGATCCCGCCAACGATCACCACGATGAAGGCCTTCACGACGATTTGCAGGCCCATGGTCGGCTCTACGACGAACATGGCCCCCACGAGGCCCCCCGCGATCCCCGCGAGCGCGGCGCCGATCATGAACGTTATCGAGAACACGCGGTCGATCGGAATGCCAACGACCCGGGCCGCCTCGATGTTCTGGGCCGTCGCCCGCATCTGCTTCCCGAGCGAAGTGTACTTGACGATGGAGGCGAGAAGGGCGATGAGGAGGACTGCCACGACGAGGACCAGGAGGCGCTGCATGGTCAGGAACGCGCCGGCGACATGAATGACCTTTTTCATGTAAGGGGAGGGGATCTGCCGCAGGTCGGCGCCGAAGAGATACCCGAAGGAGCCGATCAGGAAGGTCGACAGGCTGACGGTCACGAGGACGCTGTTGATGGGAGGGGCCCCGCGGCGGATGAGGGGGCGGATCAGGAGGCGCTCGACGAGGAAGCCGAAAACCGCGCTCACGGCTGCGGCCACCGCGATCGCGGGCAGATAGGGCATACCCAGGCGGCTCACAGCGAGGAAGGCCACGAAGGCCCCGAACATGTAGAACTCCCCGTGGGCGAAGTTGACGACCTCCAGGATCCCGTAGATGAGCGTCAGTCCCAGCGCGACGAGCGTGTAGATGCTCCCCAGTACGATCCCGTTGACGATCTGCTGAAGGATCAGTTCAGACATTTCCCACCCGGCCGCACGAGCGGCCCGTACAGATCGGGTCGTCGGTCGGCCACGAGGTCGATTTCGTATTCTCCAGGCTTCCGTATGATATGTTTCTCACGAGCCTGGGCAGGGTTGACCTCGGCGATGACAGCCCCTTCGCCTCTTTTCAAGATCGCCAGCGTTTTTCCCCGCGGGTCGATAATCGCCGACTGACCGATGTACTCGGTCCCGTTCTCGGTGCCGACCCGGTTTGCCGCCACGACGAACACGCCGTTCTCCACGGCCCTCGCCGGGAGCAGTATTTCCGGGATGGCCTCCGCTCCCCGAGGCCAGTTGGTCGGAACGACCAGGATCTCGACGCCTTCCAGGGCAAGGCAACGTGCGCTCTCGGGGAACCGCAGGTCGTAGCAAATCTGCACCCCCAGTCGGCCGACCGGGGTGTCGAAAACCGGAAGGCGATCACCGGGAGCGACAAACCGGTCCACCCCGAGACAGGGAAGATGGGTTTTCCGGTACTTCGCGACTTTGCCGTCGGGGGTCACAAGAACCGCGGAATTCCACATCCGGTCCTCTTCCCGTTCCAGCATCCCGACGACGATGCAACGACGTTTGGAGAGCGCCACCGATAGCAGTACCTCTGTCGTCGGGCCGGGGATCGGCTCCGCATGCGCCCTCGCTTCTTCGGCGCCGTCGAAGGCGTACCCGGAAAGGGCGCATTCGGGGAACACGACGAGGTCCGCGTCGGTAGACTCCGCCAGCCTTGCGATGACGTTCCTGTTGCGTTCGGGGTTCCCCAGGGCAATATCGATTTGCAATGCGGCGACTCTTACCATGGCAACACCTCCCTTGGAACCTCGTACCCCACGGTGACGTCCCCGTTGACGATCTGGCAGATCCGGATGTTTCCCGACACGCTGGCCACGATATACGCGTCCTTCTCGCAGAGGTGCCGGCGCTGGGCGAGAGCTTCGATCGCACGATCGAGAGCCTTGCGGATCGCCCCTTCGAGCGTAGGCCCGGAGGAGAGAAATACGGTCTTCCCGGGTGTCGTGACGACGGGGCCATCGAGGAGACGTCCCTTGTGGAGCGTCACGGACAAATTCACGGATGCCTCGGTTTCCACCCCGGTCCCGCTGACTTCCCCGTCCCCCATGGCGGCATGGGCGTCCCCGATCGATACGTTGGCTCCCGGGACGAACACCGGCAGCCAGAGCGTGTTTCCAGGGCTAACGTCCGGGCAATCCAGGTTCCCCCCGTGGTCGCCGGGGGAGCGGGTAGAAACCGGCTGTTCCGGGGAAACCCCCACGATGCCCAGCATCGGCCGCAGGGGGATCGACAGGCCTCCCGGCAGAAGGACGCGCTCGCCGACCGGGATCGCCTGTACGTGATATGGCGTTTCCAGCCGGACCGGGCGGAGGCCATTTCCCTCGCGGATCCAGGCGTGCCCTACCGGCACGAACCGGATGGATTCAATCGTGATTGCAATGGAGTCACCTGGTTCCGCCCCGGTTACGGCGATTGGCCCGGTTACGGGCAACAGCCTGGCACGATCGACAAGACACTCCCCGCCTGGCCGGATCTGGCCGTTGGAGGCGTCACGTGTATCTACCGTGATGGTTTCTCCCGGTGCGATCGTGGCGACCGGGGCCTGTTCCGGGGAGAAGAGGTAACGGATGTTTTCCTCAACCCTATCGAGCCGCATGAAGTTCCCTTCGGTATCCCATCGCCATGGAGATTTCCTGGACCGCGCGCCCAAGTTTTTCGCCCAATACCCTCACGCGGGCGGGATCCATCTTCCTGGAAAGGGAAGCGATGGCAACCCCGGCCACGGGGTTTCCGTCGCGATCGAGAATCGCTGCGCCGACGGCAGAAATACCCTCGTCAACCTCCTGGTTGCTGAACGAGTATCCTTTCTTTCGAATGCCGGCCATCTCTCTGCGAAGTCGAACGGGTGTTGTAATCGTGTACGGGGTCAATTCTGCAGCCGGGAATGAATCCAGGTAGGCGTGGATATCGGGGGGGGGCAAGCAGGAGAGAACCGCCTTGGCTGCAGCCCCCACGTGAAGAGGAAGGCGTTTCCCGACGTCGCAGAAAAAGCGAATTTGGGAGCCCCCATGAATCCGGTCGATGAAGACGATCTCATTGCCGGTGGGAACAGCCAATGTGATCCCTTCCCCCATCTCATTCGCAAGCGCCTCAAGGACGGGACGGGCGAAGGTTCTAACATCCTGGTTCGACAGCAGGGCGTCCGCAAGATCGAGGATCCCGTAATGAAGGCGATATTTTCGGGAGGCCGGGTCCTGCTCGACGAATCCCGATACGGCAAGCGTCGAAAGGGCGCGGTATGTTTTCGGCTTCGGCAAACCGACACGCGCGGAGATATCGCGGAGACTGGCTTCGAACGGCAGGCGGGTAAAGGCGCTGAGGACCGACAAGACGTCTTGAGCAGATTTGATCACAATGGGCGATGGTTTCAATAGGGCCTCGTTTCACTGCATGAAACGGCATTTCAGTAAATGTGAAAAATGTATTATACCCACTCGCCCGATGTCAAGGCGCAATCCCTTTTTCTCTATGGATCCATCATTCGCAGTCTGCTTTATGGGAGTGCTACGCCGAAGTTCCTCCGGCTTGCGAGCAGGAATCTCCTGTGATGTCAGCAGATTGGTTTGATATTGCCGTGCAGCGTTCTGTCTACACCCGTATGGCGTCCAGCAAGGCCAGTGCTCTCGCCTGCCGGGGGTTGGGCGTAGTCGTACTCCGGAAGGTCGGCTCGGAAGGTTCGGCGCCGGGGTACCCCCGCCGGGAAAAACCAAGGGGACACGAGCACCGAAGCACGATATTCATGGCCGGCATGGACGAGCGGGGACGCCCCCGTGCGGAGAAGCGTAATCTCTGCGGGTATCGGTGGCGTCAGGCGCGACGGACGAACTCCCGGATCTCCTCCGCGGGCATCCCGAGGACGTCCCGCAGCACCTCTTCCGTGTGCTCCCCGAGCAGCGGCGGCGACTGACGATATTCCACCGGGGTCGCGGAAAACTTCATCGGGGAGCCGATCAGCCGCACCGACCCGGCCTTGGGGTGCGGCATCTCGATCACCATTCCCCGCGCAAGGGTGTTCGGATCCTCCAGCGCCCGGTCCACCGTGTTGATCGGCCCCGCCGGAATCCCCTCGTTCCAGAGATGTTCGATCCACTCCGCCGTCGGCCGCGTCGCGAATACGCGCTCCAGCAGCGGGATCAGCGCCTCGCGGTTGCACACCCGCGCCGGATTCGTCGAAAACCGTTCGTCGGAGGAAAGCTCCGGCGCGCCGGCGATCTCGCAGAACTTCCGGTACTGCCTGTCGTTGCCGATCCCGACGGCGAGGTAGCCGTCCTTCGAGCGGAACACCTGGTACGGAACGATGGTGGCGTGCCCGTTGCCGAACCGTCCCGGAACCTCGGCGGAGACGAGGTAATTTCCCCCCACGTTCGCGAGCCACGAGAGGGCCGAGTCCATCAAGGCGAGGTCGATCCGCTGCCCCGCGCCGGTGGAATCGCGACGGCGCAGGGCCGCCAGGATCGCCACCGCGGCGTACATCCCCGCGGTCAGGTCGACCGTCGCCACGCCCAGCTTCATCGGCTCGCCGCTTTTTTCCCCCGTGATGCTCATCAGCCCGCTCATCGCCTGGGCGATGAAGTCGTATCCCGGAAGATCGCGGTACGGGCCGGTCTGCCCGTACCCCGTGATGCTGCAGTAGACGAGGCCGGGGTTCCCCTTCGCGAGCTCCTCGTACCCCAGTCCCAATTTGTCCGCCACTCCCACCCGGAAGTTCTCGATCACGACGTCGCTGCGCGCGGACAGCGCACGCACCGCCGCGATCCCCTTCGGAGACTTGAGGTCCAGGGCGACGCTCTTCTTGTTCCGGTTGACGCACAGATAGTACGCGGACTCCCCGGCGGCGAAGGGGGGCCCCCACTCCCGCGTGTCGTCCCCACCGTCCGGGCGCTCGACCTTGATCACCTCGGCCCCGAGGTCCCCGAGGATCATGGTGCAAAAGGGACCGGCGAGAACCCGCGACAGGTCCAGGATGCGCACCCCCGCCAACGGACCGCTCATCGTTTTCCTCCGTCCGGCCCCTTCGACGATCTCACGACACGGCGTCGATGCCGGTGACGTCCTTCCCCATCACGAGGGTGTGGATCTCGTAGGTCCCCTCGTAGGTGTCGACCGACTCGAGGTTGCACATGTGCCGCATCGTCTGGTACTCGTCGCTGATCCCGTTGGCCCCGAGCATCCCGCGCGCGGTCCGGGCGACGGTGAGCGCCATCCGGACGTTGTTCCGCTTTGCCAGGCTCACCTGCTGCGGGCGCATCTTCCCGGCCTCCTTCAGGTGCCCCAACTGGAAGGCGATGAGCTGCGCCGACGTGATCCCCGTCAGCATGTCAGCGAGCTTCGCCTGCGTGAGCTGGAAGGAGGCGACCGGCCGGCCGAACATCTTCCGCTCCTTCGTGTAGGAGAGCGCTTCGTCGAAGCACGCCATCGCGGCCCCGATCGCGCCCCACGCGATCCCGTACCGCGCCTGGGTCAGGCACATGAGGGGGCCTTTCAGCCCCTGCACGCCGGGGAGGATGTTTTCCGCCGGCACCCTGACATCGTCGAAGATGAGCTCCGCCGTGACGGAGGCCCGCAGGGAGAGCTTGGAGTGGATCTCTGGGGCGGAGAAGCCCTTCATCCCCTTCTCGACCAGGAACCCGCGCACCACGCCGCCGAGCTTGGCCCATACCACCGCCACGTCGGCGACGGAGCCGTTCGTGATCCACATCTTCGCGCCGGAAAGGACGTAGTGGTCCCCGTCCTTCACCGCCTTCGTCTTCATCCCGCCCGGGTCCGATCCGTGGTCGGGCTCGGTCAGGCCGAAACAGCCGATCGCTTTCCCCGCCCCCAGCGCCGGGAGCCACCGCTCCTTCTGCGCCTCGCTCCCGAACGTGTGGATCGGGTACATCACCAGCGCCCCCTGCACCGAAGCGAAGCTGCGCAGTCCCGAATCGCCCCGCTCCAGCTCCTGCATGACGAGGCCGTACGATATCGGATCGATGCCGGGCAGCCCGTATCCCTTCAGGTTGGAGCCGAGCATCCCCATCTCTCCCAGCATCGGGATGAGATGCATCGGGAATCCGCCCGCGCGGTAATGATCCCGCACGATCGGGAGGAATTCCTTGTCCACGAAATCCCGGACCGAGTCCCGGATCATGCGCGCCTCGGACGAAAGTCCGCTCTCCAGGTCGAAATAATCGATTCCCTTGAACATCGAATGCACTCCTTATGCAGTGGATATTCCCGAAGCGGGGCAGCTACTTTTTCTTCAGCGCGTCGTTCAGCGTCCGGACCACCGCCTCCGGATCGAGCCCCTTGTGCCAGGAGGTGTAGGTGACCGTCTCGTGGCGGTTCGACCGGCACGAGACGCAATCCGGGCCGAAGAGTTCGGCGATCTTCTCCCGAAGCGCGGGATAGTTGCGCAGGATGTCACCTACCAGGGTGTCGGTCCCGATCGGCGGAGGCTTTACCATCTCAACTTTCCCCTTTGAGAACCGGCTTCTGCTTCGACCGGCCCGGAGTGGCTACCATTATACCCGGAGAATCCCCCGGCGAGCGGACGTTCAGGATGTAGAAGGTGGCGGAGCCGAAGGCGACCGGGTCCCCCGCGGCGTTCCGGATCTCCGTGGACCCGACGGCGATCGTCTTCCCGAGCCGGATCACCGATCCGTGCGCGGTGATCGTCCCCTCCGAGACCGGCTTCAGGAGGTTCACCTTGTATTCGACCGTGGTCATGCGCGAGGAGAGCGGAAGGGCGCTTCGCAGCGCCGTCGCCACGGACATGTCGACGAGCGTCCCCAGCACCCCGCCATGAAGCGTCCCGCCCGAATTCTTGAGCGCCTGCCGCACGCGGCACCGCATCACGCTCGCGCCGCCGCTGCACGAAACCAGCTTCATCCCCATCATCTTCACGAACGGGAACCGGTTCACCCGGTCCCTGACCAGGTCCTCGTCGAACGTCTTCATCGTTCTCCTCTCATCCCGTTCCGGGAACGTGCTCGCGGGGGCAAACGGAGCAGGGGGGTCCCCCGAATGCCCCCCGTTTGTCCTACGGCGGGGGTACCCCAGCAGCGCGAAGCTCGTGTTGGGGCGGAGGCCGCAAGTGCGGAACCGGCGGAGTCCCGACGATTTTCAAGCCGGAATACCTGGCATCACGCGAAGTACGGAAAGAGGACTGGGAGACCAACGCAGGACGCGTTCGCTGGACGTAGACGGGGAGCCGGGCGGTCGGATGTGAGCGGGGAGCCCCCCTGCGGAGTAGCCCCATTGCATCGGAAGGGTTGTCGAACGTTGGACGCACGATCGCCGTCATCCCTTGTCGTAATGCGAAAATTTCATCGTGTAGTTCCCCCGACCCTGGGACAGGGACCGAAGGGCCGTGACGTAGCCGAACAACTCCTTGAGCGGGATCGCCGCCGACAGGTAGCTCCCCCCGGGGCGCCGGTCGACCGAGGTGACCTTGCCTCGCCGGGCGTTGACGTCGCCGATCACCCCGCCGAGGAATTCGTCGGGCACGACGATCTCCACCGCCATCACCGGTTCGAGCAGGTACGGCTTCCCCTTCTCGTACGCCTCGTGGAACGCCTTCGCGGCCGCCACCTTCGCCGCCATCGGCGAGGGGGCGCCGGAGAGGAACTCGAGGCGGAAGAGCTCGATCGTCACATCGTCCACCGGATATCCGAGGGCGCCGAAGAACGCCCCCTCCCGCAGCCCCATCTCCGCGGCGTCGGCCACGTCCGGCGACAAGCCGAGCAGGCGGAACCGGTCGGAGATCCGGACACCGGAGCCGCGCAAAGCGGGCGACACCTCCACCACGGTCACCACCTTCACCTGGCGCTCCGCGATCTCCCGCTCGAAGACGCTCTCCTCGCGCCCCGCCGACGCCACCGTCTCCCGGTAGACCACCTGGGGGTTCCCCTTGCGCACCTCCATGCCGTGCTCCCGGGCCAGGCGGTCGATCGCGATCTCCAGGTGGAGCTCTCCCATCCCGGAAAGAAGGATCTGCCCCGTGTCCGCGTCGTCGCGGAACGACAGCGTCGGATCCTCGTCCGCCATCGTGCAGAGGAGCTCCCGAAGGCGGTCCATTTCCCGCACCGTCCTCGGCTCGACGACGACCGACACGACCGGCTTGCGGATCTCGATCGACTCGTACACGATCGGCGCCGCGGGGTCGCACAGCGTGTCCCCCGTGCGGGCGAACCGGATCCCGCTCGCCGCGACGATGTCCCCCGCCGCCGCCACGTCGATCCGCTCCTTCTTCCCCGCGTGCATCCGGTAGAGGCGCGCCACCTTCTCCTTCTGACCGGTCGCGGCATTCAGCAGTGCGTCCCCCTCCACCGTCTTTCCCGAGTAGACGCGCAGATAGACGGTGCGGCGTCCCTCCTCCTGGAGGACCTTGAACACGAGGGCCGAGAACGGGGCGGACGGGACCGGTGCCCGGGTCGCCGGCACGCCGGTCCGGGGGTCATCGCCCCGGGCGGCCGGCGCCTCCTGCGGAGAGGGGAGGTACTGGACGATCCCGTCCATCGCCGGCTGCACCCCGCGGTTCCGCAGCGCGGAGCCCGCGAAGACGGGAAAGATCTTTCCGGCCAGCGTCCCCTTGCGCAGGGCGGCCCGCAGCAGCGGCGCCGGGACCTCCTCCCCCGCGAGGTACTTCTCCGCCGCCGCGTCGTCGACGTCGGCCACCGCCTCGAGCAGCGTCTCGCGGTACCGTGCGCACGACAATCCTTCCGCGACGGAGAGGGGCGCCCGCGACACCTCCACACCCTGGTCTTCCGCGGAGAACGAAACCTTTTCCATCGTAACGATGTCGGCCACCGCAACGAACGTCCCGTCCTCGAAGAGCGGAACGGTCAGCGGAACGCCGCGGGCGTCGAGCTTTCGCGCCATGTCACCGACCACCCGGTCGAAGTCGGCCCCGGGCCGGTCGAGCTTGTTGACGAACGCCAGCCGCGGGATCCCGTGCCGGTCGGCCTGGCGCCAGACAACCTCCGACTGCGGCTCCACGCCCCCCACGCCGCAAAATACCGCCACCGCGCCGTCCAGCACGCGGAGCGACCGCTCCACCTCGATGGTGAAATCTACGTGCCCGGGCGTGTCGATCAGGTGGACCTCGGCCCCCAGCCAGGAGAAGTGCGTCGCCGCCGAGGTGATCGTGATCCCCCGCTCCCTCTCCTGCGGCAGGTAATCCATCTGCGAGTCGCCGTCGTGGACCTCCCCCATCCGGTGGGTGATCCCGGCGTAGTAGAGGAGCCGCTCGGTGAAGGTCGTCTTCCCCGCGTCGATGTGGGCGATGATCCCGATGTTGCGGAGATTCAGGGCGGACGCCACGTCAGAAGTTCCGCCGGAGAAGGTTGAAGGTCGACGTCCCGGGGATCGGACGGTCGGCGGACAGCGCCGACAGCACTTCCGCGATCTCCGCCGGGCCGAGCCCCCGGAGGTCGGCGTAGAAATCCCGGATTCCCGCCTCCCTCAGCACGTGGAGCGACCCGGACGCGGAGAACGGC
>Ga0209540_10001559_pt1 | contig 17169 bp, 15 predicted proteins | sample BarGraIncu01121A_FD_184501 | JGI IMG/M metagenome (GOLD analysis project Ga0209540, IMG submission 184501) | Arctic peat soil microbial communities from Barrow, Alaska - Barrow Graham LP Incubations 011-21A (SPAdes) (version 2) | ecosystem: Environmental > Terrestrial > Soil > Wetlands > Peat... | reverse complement strand
ATTCTGGCGATCTGGTCGTACGTGTCGATGATTGCCAATCTGGGTCCTACGTGGTTACTCAATGACCCGATTGTCAGCGGGCTGTTTGTTGGAGCTGTTGTCGGAAACATACCTCTTGGTCTGGCCATCGGCGGTACTCTGGAACTGATGTCGCTCGGTCTATGGACTTATGGCGGTGCGACGACCCCCGACTACACGACGGGCGCTATCGTCGGTACAGCCTTCGCTGCACTGTCCAAGTTAGCCCCGACAGAGGCAATGGCAGCCGGCATGCTTGTCGCAGTCCCTGTTTCACTGTTCATGACTCAGCTCGACATCGTCGGTCGTTCGTTGACCACTGTGTTCATCCATGGAGCGGACCGTGCCGTGGAGAAGCAGGACGATGCCGCTTTTTCACGGTGGCATCTGTTTGGTCAGCTTCCATGGGGTCTCTCTCGTGCCCTTCCTGTCTTCTTTGCTGTGTGGCTCGGCTCAGGGCCCATTCAAGCCCTCATCAACAACATCCCGACGTGGCTGACCCGCGGTCTGGGTACCATGGGCCACATCCTGCCGGCTCTCGGTTTTGGCATCCTGCTGACCTTCCTGCCCATTGAGAAGTGGTGGTCATTCTTCGTTCTGGGCTTCGTCATGTTCGCGTACCTGAATGTTCCGCTCCTTGGCATCGCACTCGCTGCCTTGGCGGTGGTCATCATCTACTTCTCGCTCAAGCCCGTCGAGGCCGGTGAGCAGCAGGCTGAAGAAGCCGCTGCTGTGAAGGTCGACGAAGCCAGGAGTCCTGTCACGCGTGGCGATCTCGTCAACGCCATGTGGCGGCACAACCTGACTCTGCAGCTTTCCTGGAACTATGAGCGCATGCAGGCTCTCGGCTTTGCCTGGTCCATTGCACCTATCCTCAAGAAGGTGTTTCCGCAGAAGGGTGAGTATTTTGCAGCTCTCAAGCGTCATATGGTATTCTACAACACCAACCCCGCTATCGGTTCGCCGACAATTTTCGGTGCCGACTGTGCTCTTGAGGAAAAGAGGCAGCCCGAGGTGGGCGACAGCCTGAAGGTTTCCCTGATGGGTCCCTTTGCTGGCATCGGCGATACCGTCATGGCTATTCTGATGAAGCCTATCTTCGCCGTGTTTGCGGCGTCGCTGGCGCTTCAGGGCCATGCCAGCGGTGCCTGGCTCATGCTGTTCCTTGGCTTCTTCTGGTTCTTCCTCATGTTCCCCGGCTTCTGGCTTGGCTACAGGCAGGGTCTCGGTCTTGTACGGCAAGTCAGCAGCGGCGCTATCACTCGTATCACCGACATGGCCAGCACAGCGGCTCTGTTCATCATGGGTGGTTTTATCCCGAGCATTCTGGGTGGAGTGAAGACTCCTCTCGAGATCACCAAGAAGGTCATGATCGAGGGCAAAGAGGTCATCCAATCCGTCAAGATCCAGGATTCCTTCGACAAGATCCTTCCGTTTATGTTGCCGTTGGCTGTTACGTTCTGTGTCTATTGGCTGCTGAAGAAGAAGCATTGGACCAATCTTCAGGTTCTGCTTCTCCTGGTTGTCGCTGGCATCATTCTGGGAGCTTTCAAGATTCTGTAATCGTATCTTCATACCGAAACGTCATCCCGGGCTGCCTACGCAGCCCGGGGCTGGAAAGGAACCCATCATGATCGGAATCGTCGTTATCACACATGGAGAGCTCGCTGATGGCATTGCAAGTGCTGTCACACTCATTGCAGGTCCCCAGGAACAGTTCGAGACCATAGCGCTTCGTGAGGGAGACAGTATCGAAGGACTCAAGGAACGCATTCAGACGGCCATTGATAAAACGGACACGGGTTCGGGTTCCCTGTTGTTCGTAGATATGCTGGGAGCGTCTCCTTCCAATGCCGCGGCGTACCTCGTCACCGACCGTGTAGAGATCATTGCAGGCGTGAACCTGCCGATGATCCTTGAGATTCTCGCTGTCCGGGGTGACATGGCACTGGCCGAGCTTGCAGAAATGGCCATGAATGCAGGCAAGGAGTCTATTCAGAGTTTGAGTGCAATAATGCGTCAAGCATTGAACAATAGTCCGGGGCACAATGATACCGGCGTAGCACCATCTGCGACCTGATAGGAGTGAATCATGGCATTCTTTCTACACATTGACAATCGTCTTATTCATGGACAGGTTACCATAACCTGGTGCAGCTACTATGGTGCTAAGCGTATTATTGTTGCCGATGACAAGGTCGCAGCCGATCCGATTCAGCGCATTGTGCTGCCCCAGGCAGCGCGTGGACTTCCAACTTCGGTCGTCACCATTGCTGATGGTTTGAAACTGCTCTCTTCCATGGACCCTGCCCACGAGAGCGTCCTTATTATCGCGCGCAATGCGCAGGGGGCACTGGCACTTATACAGGGTGGATTCAAGCCGAAGAGCATCAATGTCGGCAATCAGGCTCCTGTCCAGGGGACGAAATATGTGATGGTTCTTCCATGGATAGCTGCGACCAGGGAGGATGCTGAGGCGTTCAAGGCTATTGGGGACATGGGCTACAAGATTACGCCCCAGCGCAGCGGCGCTGACCGTGCGCTGGATCTGGTCGAACTTCTCCGGAAGAAGGGCTTGCTGTAGACTGGCCGCTGTCGGCGGGAACAATGGATACGAGTTGGGAGGTCGGTATGGCATTGGAATTCTTTGACAAAGTCGAGGGGCTGATTCCTGTCCTGAAGCAGGAAGAGGACAATATGCGCAAGGCGGGTCATATTGTTGCGCAGAGTATTATGAGCGGTGGAATCCTGCAGGCTTTTGGCAGTGGGCATTCTGCATCTGTTGCTATCGAGATTTGTGGGCGGGCAGGTGGGCTTATTCCATCCAAGCAGGTCAAGGAACTATCAGGTGGCCATTATGAACGCATCGAAGGCGTGGGAACGACATTCGCCGAGATGTGGGATATCCGGAAGAACGATTGTCTGTTTATCATCAGCAACTCGGGTCGGAATCCTCTGATCATCGAGATGGCAATGGTCGCGCGGTCGATTGGCGTACCGGTCATTGCCGTCACCGCTCTCGAGGTCGGCAAACATAGTACGTCGCGCCATTCGAGTGGCAAGATGTTGTGGCAACTCGCAGATGTCGTCCTGGACAATCACAGTGTCGAGGGAGATGCTACTATCGAACTTCCGGGTCTTCCCACCAAGATCGCCGGAACGTCGAGCATCAGTTCGGATATCCTGGTCGATCAGACGATGGTCTTCGCTATCCGAGAGATGCTGGAGGCTGGTTACGTTCCACCTGTGTTCATGAGCGCCAATGTGGACGGGGGCCCTGAATTCAACAAGCAGTACACAGCCAAGTACGCAGACCGTCTGTACCGTGTCTGAGAACATGCGGCTGGTTCGACTTGGCCTGGCAGGAACTGGTTTCATCGGCCGCATCCACTGGATGTGTTATCGGGCACTCCCCGGGGTGTACGCAGAAGTTCCGGCGCGAGTCATGTTTGACACAGTCTATACGTCACACCCGAATGAGGCTGATCGGTTCGAGTTTTCTCGAGCCCTCCCATATGAATCCATATCTTCGACGTGTGCCCGGATCGACATGCTGGACGTGTGCACCCTGAACGCCACACATCACTCTCTTGTTGAGGCGGCTGTCGCGGCACATATCCCTGTCTACTGTGAGAAACCGGTCGACCTGAGTGGCGAGCTCACGCTTGAACTGGCCCGGAAGGCAGACGATGCGGAGATCTTCAACCAGACAGCCCTCGTGTACCGCTTCCTTCCTGCTATGGCAGCTGCGCGCGCGATTGTTCGAGCAGGCGTCATCGGCAATGTCGTGACATGGAGGGCTGTCCTGCTGCATGCCAGTTATCTCAACACCGAGAGGGCAATGACGTGGCGCTTGAGTCGCAAGGAATCTGGTGGTGGCGCGCTTGTCGACCTGGGTCTTCATATGGTCGATGCCGTGCGCATGGTCGTCGGCGAATTCGAAGCCGTGCGCTGCATAACCAGAACTGTTGTTGGCGAGCGTCCCAGTACGGGAGCCCCAGATGGAATGTCCCGCGTCGATGTGGACGACTGGGCACTGGTCACGGCAGGCCTGGTGAATGGCAGCACAGGAACGATTGAGGTTTCCCGGGTACATGCCGGACGTGAAGGAACCTTTGCCTTTGAGGTCTTTGGAACGAAGGGTTCAGTGACAGTTGACCTTCAGCGTGGGCGAGCGGTCGTCATGGATGCGGCTTCGCGTGACGTTACGCAGGACGCCGTTCTGGATGACCCGTGGGTAACCTATCTGAAGACTGCGTTTCCAAGTTCGAAAATGTCGATGGGACTCATGTGTGACATGCATGCTGCAAGTATCTATACATTTCTGGACGGTTGTACAGACGGTGATGTTGGGTTCGCGGCCCGCCCGACTCTTGCAGAAGCCGGCTGGACACATCGCGTAGTCGATGCCTGCTATCAATCCGCCGACACGGGCAACCGGGTTGACGTGCAACGTCCCCAGGTATCCTGACTGGAGCGAGGGTTCTTTCATTTCCTGTTGTATTCGAAAGGAGAAGACCATGAGCATACCGGCATCTTCGCACTATGTCATCAAGACCGACCGTCTTTTTACACCCGATGAACTGCGTGGTACGTTCTGGGTCGAAATTGAGGCTGGCCGGATCAAACACACTCTCACAGAGCAACCTTCTGGAATTGAAGTTTTCGATGCGACAGGCCTCCTTGTTGCCCCCGGTTTCATTGACGTCCATATTCACGGGTACGGCGGGCACGACATCATGGAAGCGAGCAGCGAAGCTCTCGAGTGTATGGCGACAGGTCTGCCCCATGCCGGCGTCACGTCATTTCTGCCGACGACCGTCGGCGCGCGCATTGCCACTCTCCAGCACGTCATGACAGCCTTGAGTCCCAAGCTGGCAACAGTCGAGGGGGCGAGACCTCTGGCGTGGCATCTGGAGGGACCATTCCTCAATGAAAAGATGCCAGGGGCCATGAATCCCGAGGATTTCGAGATACCGACCATTGCGAATGCCGAAGCACTGCTTGACAGTGGTCCCGTCACGCTGATGGCCGTGGCACCTGAGCGTGAGGGGGCGATCCCGGTCATCGAGTATCTTGTCAGCCGGGGCGTGCATGTCTCCATTGGACATACAGATACGGATTTTGAGCATGCTGTTGCGGGGATCGCCGCCGGCGCCACATCTATGAATCATCTCTTTAATGTGATGCGACCATTGCTTCATCGCGAACCAGGTCCCGTTGGCGCTGCGTTCCTGTATGATGTCTATCTTCAGTTCATAGCTGACGGCGTGCACACTCATCCTGCCACGATTGCACTGGTGAGCCGGTATCTCAAGGATCGGCTCGTGCTTATTTCTGATTCTGTCCTGGCTGTCGGACTCGGCATCCAGGGCGAGTTCAATTTCGATGGACGGACAGTGACGGTGGACGAAACCTCAGTACGGCTCCCTGGTGGACGCCTTGCGGGTTCCATTCTGACGTTGGACCGGGCCGTCCGCAACGTGGTCAACATCGGCGGCCTTGATCTTGCGAGTGCCTTCCGCGCTGCAGGTCAGAACCCTGCCCATTCGATTGGTGTGACCGATCGAGGTATTATCCGACCGGGAGCTGTTGCGGACATTGTTATCCTGACCCCCGACCTTCATGTCTCTTCCACGATCTGCGAGGGCAGCGTGGTCTACAGCGCGTAGGGCCGTGGCGGCAATCCAGAAGCTTATTGCCTGCGATCTTGATGGGACGCTGCTGGACAGCCATTCGCTCATCACGGAAGAAACGATTGCTGGATTGAGGGCTGCCCTGGTTCCCGGAGTGGAATTCACCATCTGTTCCGGCCGGGAACAGTTCTCGATTATGCGGTTTGTTGAGCAGCTGGGGATCATCCACGTGCCGATCATCAGTGAGACTGGCGCTCTCATCCAGGATCCGTTTGATGGGCACATTATTGCTGAGTGGAATCTCGCAGGTTCTGTCGTAGGAGAAGTCCTCGACCTTCTGCAACGCAGCTCATACGATTTCAACTTTTTTCTGTTGAAAGGCAAGGACGTCGTACTCTACAAGAATGCCGCCGCACCCTTCTTCTTGGAGAATACCCCGTATGGGGAGCTGAATTCGCGTTTTGAGGATATTGGAGTCTGGAAGACTCACGATATGGAGGGCTATCGCAAGCTTGCCATCCGATGTCGCCTGGAAGAGACGGACGCCCTCGAGTTGGACCTTGAGCATGCACTTGGGGCGACTGCGACGGTCGTGAAGGCCGACCTGAACTGTATCGACATCATGGGAGCAGGTGTCAGCAAAGGCAGTGCCGTCTCAACCTTGTCCTCCATGCTTGGCGTGGAGATGAAGAACATCATGGTTCTGGGTGATAATGAGTCGGACGCCAGCATGTTCAAGGTCGCAGGCGTTTCCGTAGCCATGGCCAACGGTGATCCCCAAGTGATTCGTTTGGCTCGGTACATGGCTCCGTCGAACGATGAACGTGGCGTCGTTGCCGCTGTTCAGCGATTTGTGAGCGGCGAGTATCACGCCTGAACCAGAGATCCCGGATGCATATTCAAAAACTGGCGGTCTTTGATCTCGATCGGACGCTTCTTGACGACCGGTCGCTCATTTCCGGAGAGACAGCGGCACGCTTGCGAGCTGTCAGTGCTCCTGGGCTTGCGTGTACAGTTGCATCCGGGCGTGATCTTGAACGCATCGCACCATACATTCAGCAGCTGGCATGGCTCTCAGTTCCCGTCATCGCGGAACAGGGAGCAATAGTCGTCGATCCGCAGAATGGGAACATTCTCATGGAGCGAGCCATATCTCCTGAGGTTCTCCTCGAGTCGGTGGAGATGGTGCGCTCGATGGACATCCCTGTGAATATGATCCTGTATGGTCAGGACGACCCACAGGTGTTCCGCAACGCGGGCGCACCCAGTTTTGTCGACGGGTGGTGGTCCAGCTGGCATGCCAGTCACTTGCGCTATGTTCCAGCGACAAGCGAGATCGCAACAGACGGGGTCCGGAAAATCTCCATCAAGTGCCTGCCTGAGAATACGGATGCCGTCAGGCACCTCGTCGTGGAAAGCCTGGGACCCCGGGCGAACGTGGTCAAGGCTGACATGGACTTCGTCAACATCATGGACGCAGGCGTCAGCAAGGGTGCTGCACTTCGCTGGCTGATCGACTATCTTGGGCTCGAGAGTTCCCACGTGATGGCCGTGGGTGACTGCGAGGCAGACCGAAGCATGTTTGCAGCAGCCCTGGTCTCGGTTGCGGTCGCAAATGCCGATGAAGAGACACGATCTCTGGCGAGGTTCGTGGTACCGTCGAACAATGAACAGGGTGCGGCAGTGGCGCTGGAGAGGTTCGCCGCAGGCGAGTTTGGAGTCTGAGACGACGAACGACATCTGATTTAGGAGGAACGACATGGCAGCAACAACGTATATTCAGGCAGTGAGATGCATGATCGACCGCATTGAAGAGACGCAACTGAACAACATCCTGGAAGCCGCTCGCATGGTGGCGGACAGCGTTCAGAACGGTGGAATGGTGTTTGGTTTTGGAACGGGACATTCTCACATGATTGCCGAAGAGATGATGAGCCGTGCCGGCGGCCTCATTCAGGCACAGGGTATCCTGGAAACTGAGCTTATGGTACACATCAATGAGACTCAGGCAACATATCTCGAACGTCTGCCTGGCCTCGCCCATGTCTATCTGACCAATTCGCCGGTTGAAGAGGGTGATGTGCTGGTTGTCATCTCTAACTCCGGTCGTAACGCCGTTCCTGTCGAGATGGCCATGGAGGGTAGGAAGATAGGGCTGCACGTTATCGCCGTGACCAATGTTGCGCATTCGCAGGGGACTCCATCCCGGCATTCATCGGGAAAGAGGCTCTTTGAGGTGGCAGACCTTGTTCTGGATACGTGCGGCGAACCAGGTGACGCTCTGGTCTCTATCGAAGGCAGCCCCGCCAAGGCCGGTCCTGGCTCGACAATCGCGGGGGCAGTGCTGGTCGATAGCATGATGGTCGAGGTGATGGAATTGCTGGCGAAGAGGGGTGCCACTCCCGGCATTCTACACAGCAGCAACAATAATGACAGAGCGGGCGCGCTTGAGAATGCACGTGTTGCTTCCGACTTCGCTCGCAAGTTCAATGAGCGACAGGTCCGCATGCAGTTGCGTACCAGGGAGGGCCTCGCAGACTAGACAGGGTTTGGAATTCGCAATCGGAGGGACTTCGGTCGTGAGTGCTATCTGCTTGCGGCCGTTCTTCACGCCTGGAGCTTGACATCCAGTTGCCCTCCGGTACATTGTTAGGGCTTCATTCGCACGAGCATTGACAACCAGGAGGTGGCTCATGGACGAAGACAGCATGGTGAGGAAAACCACGCGGCCCATCGAGAAGAACCGCCGGACACGGAGCAAACCAGCGAAGATCCGGCACCTTCAGAAACAGCAGAAGCTGTGGATGGTGTCCAAGATGAAATGGCGCAAGCCCGGGGCAAAACCAGGACTTGCGCCTTCTTCATTTCTGCACCGCGCACTCGTGGGTCTGTGGAGTCAATCTCGAGGTTGCTGTTCCTGAAGTTGTCTTTTCATCTGAGACTCGGTCGCCTCCGTAGAACGGCGAGGGTCTGTGGCCTTCAGCAGGAGCTGTCCTGCACCTGGACGGCCTGTGGTCGGAGGCCCGCTTCGACCAGTGCCCTGTATTTTCCGTCTGGGCTATCCATGAGTTCCTCGTGAGTCCCCTGCTCGATCAGACGACCGTCCTCCAGGTAATAGATGGTGTCTGCTCTCTGGATCGTCGACAGACGGTGGGCGATCACCAGCGTGGTCCGGCCTTTCATCAGCCTCTCGATGGCTTCCTGGACCTGTTGTTCGTTTTCTGTGTCGAGGGCCGATGTAGCTTCGTCGAGCAACAGCACGGGTGCATTCTGGAGGATTGCCCGCGCGATTGCGATGCGTTGCTTCTCGCCGCCGCTGAGGTTCCGGCCCGACTCCTCGAGCACGGTCTGGTAGCCGTTTGGCAGCTGCATGATGAAGTCATGGGCGTTGGCAGCCCGGGCTGTCCTCTCGACCTCCTGCTGGCCGGGGTCTGGTATGCCGCCCAGGATGTTCCCGTAGACCGTGTCACTGAAGACGAAGGCATTCTGCGGCACGTAGGCGAAGTTCCCGCGCCACTCAGTGAGGGGCTGATCATAGATGGAGTCGCTCTCGACGGTGATCGTTCCACGCGCAGGTGCGTACAGCCCGAGCAGGAGCTTGAACAGGGTTGTCTTGCCGCCTCCGGACGGTCCGACGAACGCTACGGTCGAGCCCTTGCGCACAGTGAACCCGACGTCGCTGACGACAGGGTTGTCCGAACCGGGGTAACTGAAGGCCAGACCGCTGACACCCAGGCCGGAGTGCACAGACACGGGTTCTGTTCCAGAACCAGCGAGGTGGTCGGGTTCCGCGGGGAGGTCCATAAGCTCCAGCACGCGTATTCCTGCCGCCAAGCTTACTTGAAGGTCAGCGAGAATCTTCGACAGCTGGCTGAAGAGGGAGGTGACGCCGTTGGACATCTGGATGAGGGCGACAAACCTGGGCGCGAAGGATGGATCCAGAGCGCTTCGGTATGCGCCGTATGCCATCAGCCCAATGAAAGGCACGTTTTCCAGCACATCGACAATCGCCCGGAGAGCCTGCGTCGTCTCGGCGACGAGCCCGGCCCGCAGGCGGTTTCTACTGCGGCGACGGATGCGGTTGGCCATCCAGGTTGCGAGGTTGAATGAGCGGATGACGGCTGAGCCCCGCGCCATCTGGCCGACGTCGCCCAGGAACGCGGCTTTCGCTTCCTGCACAGCTGTACTCTGACGCTTGAGAGGTGCAAGGAGTGGAAACGTGAACAGGAGCATCAGCGACGAGAGACCGATGATGACCAGCCCGGCGCGCCAATCAATGGCCAGGACGGTGATGACCGACCCAATACCTGAAAACAGCATGTTTGCAGCATCCTGGAGCGTCTGGCGATACATCTGGCCGACGACCGCCGTATCGTTGGTCAGCCGTGAAAGTACTTCTCCAGGGCCCAGGCGTTCCAGTGCGTTCAGGGGAAGGCGGTTGACGGCCGCGAACGCGGCACTTCGCACGTGGCGCTCGGAACGTACGGCGCCTATGACCAGTGCTCTCCCGGCAAGAAGGACGCCCGTCGACCCGACGAGACCGACGGCCACGAACAGCATGACCGACCGGTTCACCATGGGGCGGCTGCCGTTCATCAACGCTCGTGTGAACATAGCAAGGGAGATGGCAAACATACCGTTCAGCGCATAGTTGATGAGGCCCAGTCCGGCAATACCCGCCATATATTGGCGAGCAGCATCCCCCGTGCAGGAGAGCAGCCTTTTCAGCGCTCTCCAGCTACTCACGATGACTCTCCTGTGCCTGCTGCAGGTTCCACAGCAGGGCATAGCGTCCCCCGGCAGCCAGCAGGCCGGCATGCGTTCCCCGTTCGATGACGCGACCGCGGTCAAACACGTAGATCATGTCGGCGTCCTGGACGGTCGTCAGTCTGTGCGCCACTGCGACGACAGTCTTGTCGGGGTAGTGCTCGACCAGCCGGGCATATACCCGGCGTTCCAGTTCGTTGTCCAGAGCCGATGTGGCCTCGTCTAGGATGATCAACGGTGCGTCCTTGACGAGCGCCCGCGCGAGGGCTATGCGTTGTCTCTGGCCGCCCGACAGTTGACCTCCGGTGTCCCCGACCAGCGTGTCCTCACGCTGCGTCATCTCTCCGACGAAGTCGGCGGCTGCCACGTCCAGAGCTTTGGCAACTTGGGCCTGCGTTGCATCCAGGCGTCCAGCACGCACGTTGTCGGCGACACTGTCGCCGAAGAGGAACGCTTCCTGGTCGACAACTGCGATGGTGACCCGGAGCGCAGAGAGGTCCCAGTCCCGGACCGACAGCCCATTGACCCGGATGGTCCCGGCATCGGGGGTGTAGTCACCGGTGATGAGTCGCAAGACCGTCGACTTGCCTGAACCGCTGGCGCCCACCAGGGCGACCTTCTGTCCCCGGGTCACCGTCAAGGAGACGTCTCTCAGAGCCGGCTCTGCAGTCCCGGGGTAGGAGAAGGACACGTCCTCCAGGTTGAGGACATCGTCCGCGCTCGCAGGGCCATGCGCTCCCCCTGTTCGTTCCACCGGGACATCGAGTAGTTCAAGGACCCTGCGTGCTCCGGCCGTGCCTGACCGGATGCGGCCGAGCAGGCGGGGCATTTCCTGAATGGGAAAAGAGAGGTAGTTGACCAGCTGGACGAATGAGAACAGCAGCCCGATCTCGATGCGGTGGGCCAGGGCCAGGTATCCTCCCACGGAGAAGACGATGATGAAGGGCATGAACGCCAGTGTCATGCCCACGGAGTACAGCTTCGCAACCTGGTTCGCCGCCGCGACACTCCGTTCCTGCCACGAAGATAGTGCGTACTCGTGACGAAGTGACACGGTGGCGGTCATGTTCATGGCCCGAATGACTTCGGCACCGGAGACAGCTTCCTGGGTTACCACACTTGCCTGTGCAAGGGACTCCTGGGCGGCTGTCGTGAGAGGTCCAAGAGGTCTCGTCAAGTGTGACGCCACGAGCAGGAGGATGGGCGTGGGCGCAATGGACGCCACTGTAAGCAGCCAGTTCCTGGACAGCATGTAAGCAGCCGCAAGGAGGGCCGTCAGAGCGTGTGACACGAACTGCAGGGCATCGGTTCTGACCAGTTGTTCGAGCAGGAGCATGTCGCTCGAGAAACGGGACTGGACGTCTCCTGAATGTTCGCCGTGCATTGTGGCAGCCGTCGCATGGGCAAGACGTTTGACGGCACGGTCACGGAGGGATCGTTGCAGGCGTTCGCTGAAGTGGCCGGCAAGAAGCTTCCCAACGAACGTGCACGCCACGGACGCGGCAAGAAGAGCGACACTGATGACGATGAGTTGGCGAAGAGCCTGCAGTCCTGCGCCGGAAACCACGAGGGAGACAGAACGCCCGAAGATGTCCGCGAAGGCTATCGTCGACACCGACACGACCAGGGCGCACGCGATAGCTCCCACGAACAGCCAGGTCAGTGCGCCAGCCTCGCGGAACAGGCGCTTCATGGCATGCCCTCTGTCTGTTCCCGGGTAGTCGAGCCGGCAACTGTCGTCCTCGGCCCTTCCCGCAGCCCCTCGCTCATCGTTTCAACCGTTCCCTTCGCATGCCGTGCCCCTCGATCTGTGGAAAAGGCCGGTCCTGCAGTGTGTCCTACCAGGCGACGCTGTACTTGCCTTCGTTGAGGCGAGAAACGGTTGCCTTGCCCGCGAGCTGGCGCGCAGTGACCATAGCGTTCGCCAGGCAGATGCCGAGGTCGGGGAAACGGCCGGCATCACCCTTGATGACGATCTGTGTGTCAGATGTCACTTCGAAGCTCCAGGACTGGCGGTTCATGGCGGAGGGGGCAAGGCGGGCGGACTCCAGAACAGTGCGTACCAGTGGTGACGAATGTTCGGGGATGCCTCCCATGACCAGCTGTTCCAGCGACTTGCGTATATGTCCCCGTGACAGGGCGCTCATGACCACTGATCGGGCCCCTCGCGCAGCCGGCCTGCCGACAGTTATCGAGCAAGGGCTGCCGGGCATTCGCATCATTGCATACCAGCACGTTCCCCATCCGTCCGCGAGCAACGCCAGAACAATCTGCTCGCCCTGGCAACCATATTCGACCAGCTCTTCGTCGGACGAGCCGCACTCGGCATACACGAGACCGCTGCATCCCATGGGCGATCGGTCGGCGATCTTCCACTCGAGGCGAACAGTGCTGCTGAGTGGGACTGCGCTGACGACCGCTTCCATGATCTGAGCCCTGTCGGCGTCAGTCAACGTGTGCTGTTCGTAGTCGCGTGTCGAATGACGTGTGCGTATCAGGTCGATGTAGTTGAGTTCCTTCTTCACGAGCCGAGCCTCCTACTTGAGTGACGGCATACGGATGCCATGGTCCTTGGCGAACTGGATGGCTTTTGGATACCCTGCATCAGCGTGCCGTACGATGCCCATGCCTGGGTCATAGGTGAGAACACGCGACAGTCGTTTGGCCGCAGCATCCGTGCCGTCGGCAACGATGACCATACCGGCGTGGATGGAGTAACCGATCCCGACGCCGCCGCCGTGATGCACGGAGACCCAGGTAGCCCCTCCGATCGTATTGAGAAGAGCGTTGAGGATGGGCCAGTCAGCGATGGCGTCGCTGCCGTCCATCATCTTCTCGGTCTCACGGTTGGGTGAAGCGACGGAGCCACAGTCGAGATGGTCGCGCCCGATGACGATGGGCGCCGAGATCTTGCCGGATTTCACGAGGTCGTTGATGATGAGGCCAAACCGTTCACGCTCACCGTATCCCAGCCAGCAGATACGGGCGGGAAGCCCCTGGAACTGGACCTGGTCATGCGCCATCTGGATCCACTTCACCAGGTGCTGATCATAGGCGAACTCCTTGAGGATGACCTCATCGGTCGTCCAGATGTCCTTGGGATCCCCTGAGAGTGCCGCCCAGCGGAAGGGTCCCTTGCCTTCCTCGAACAACGGACGGATGTACTTCGGAACGAAGCCGTCGAACTTGAACGCGTCCTCGTACCCGTTTGCCAGAGCCTGGCCACGGATGTTGTTGCCATAGTCGAAGACGACGGCGCCACGTTCCTGCAGGCCGACCATCGCCTTGCAGTGGACGGTGATGGCGTCCAACGCGCGCCTCTCATACTCGGCGGGATTGCTCTCGCGCAGAGCGTATGCCTCCGCGAGCGGCATGCCGTTGGGAACGTATCCATTCAGCGTATCGTGGGCAGACGTCTGGTCGGTCACAACGTCAGGGATCACCTCTCGTCTCAGCAACTCGGGAAACACGTCGGCTGCGTTGGCGACGAGTCCGATGGACAGTGGCCGCTTCTCAGCGACGGCTTTCTGGACCATCAGCAGTGCCTCGTCCAAGTCGGTCGTCATTGTATCTATAAACTTGGCGTCGAGACGTTTCTGGATTCGAGCGGGGTCACACTCGACAATCAGCCCAACACCCCCGTTCATGGTGATAGCCAGAGGCTGTGCGCCGCTCATGCCACCGCATCCACCTGTGAGGACGAACCGTCCGCTCAGGTCTTCCCAGCCAGCCTGCCGGGCGGCAGCGGCCAGCGTCTCATAGGTACCTTGCAAGATGCCCTGAGCCCCAATGTAGATCCAGGAACCCGCGGTCATCTGGCCGTACATGATCAGCCCCTTGTCTTCCAGTTTGTGGAATTCGTCCCAGGTGGCCCAGTGTGGGACCAGCATCGAATTGCTGATGATGACACGGGGCGCGTCGATGTGCGTTTTCCAGACGGCGACAGGCTTGCCGGACTGTACCACCAGCGTATCGTCGACGTCCATGCTCTGCAGTGTCGCAATGATGTCAGCGTAGGCCTGCCAATTGCGAGCAGCCTTGCCCTTGCCGCCATAGACGACCAGGTCTTCAGGCCGCTCTGCAACCTCTGGGTCCAGGTTGTTCATCAGCATGCGCATGGGAGCTTCCAGTTGCCAGCTCTTGCATGTCAGGGTCGTTCCATGCGGTGCATGTATCGGTTCCACGTTATGCCTCCCGTCAGATCGCGTTACTGCGAATCAGGTCTCGTACGGCGTTGATGTCCTCGATGAACATGCGGTCGCCGTCTATGGGTGGAACGCATGTTCTGAGCCATGCAAAGAGCTTGCTGGTCGCCAGACCGAGCTTGTCCTCGCCACCAAGGATGTCGACAGCCTGATAGGCGGCCAGCAGTTCGATGGCGACCACGGTCACCACGTTGTCCGCAATGGAGCGTGCCTTGCGCGCAGCGATGGTGCCCATGCTCACGTGATCCTCTTGGTCGGCGGATACCGACATGTTGTCCACGGAAGCGGGATGCGCCAGCACCTTGTTCTCGGAGACCAGAGCGGCCTGCGTATACTGGGCGACCATGAGGCCGGAGTTGAGACCTGGATCGCGCGCCAGGAATGCCGGCAGCCCCCGGTTGAGGGCAGGGTTGAGCAGACGGTTGGTGCGTCGTTCGCTGATGCTTGCCAGCTCTGCCAGCGCAATGCCCAGGTAGTCCATGGCCAAAGCCACGGGTTCGCCGTGGAAGTTTCCGCCCGACAGGACGTCTCCGTCGGCAGGGAACAGGAGGGGATTGTCTGTGACTGCATTGAGCTCATTGAGCAACACGTTTTCCACGAAGTCGACAGTATCGGAGACGGCGCCATGAACCTGCGGCATGCAGCGGATGCTGTATGCGTCCTGGACCTCGTCACACGTGCCGATGAGCTTGCTGCCTGCAACGTAGCTTAGAATATCCCTGGCGACAGCGGCTTGCCCAGCGTGCCGGCGTAGGTCGTGTATGCGTTCGTCGAAGGGTTCGGGACGGGCGCGGAGTGCTTCCATGGTCATGGCGGCTGTCAGGTTGGCGGTACGAAGGAGTGCGCGCGCGTCCGCGAAGACGAGAGCGGCTACGCCGGTCATGACGGCCGTGCCATTGATGAGAGCAAGACCTTCCTTGGCTTCCAGGACGACTGGTTTGACTCCGATGGCGTCGAGGATTGCCTGACCTTGGAGGATTGTGCCATGCACTTTCGCCGTTCCCCTGCCGATGAGCACGAGCGCCAGTGAGGCAAGAGGAGCCAGATCACCAGATGCGCCGAGAGACCCCTGTGAGGGGATCATGGGATAGACATGCTTATTGAGCAGCTCAAGCAAGAGCTGCTCCACCTCGAGACGGATACCCGAGTGTCCGCTGGCCAGCGTATTGGCACGTACGACCATTGTTGCCCGTGCCTCGTCCTCGTTGAAACAGCGGCCGACACCGACAGCGTGTGACAGGATGAGGTTCTCCTGCAGTCTGCCCAGGTCCTGGGGACCAATATGCGCATTGCAGAGGGAGCCAAACCCCGTGTTGATGCCATAGACGGGGGCTTCATCCTGTACGATCTTCCGGACGAATGAAGAGGCGAAGTCGATCTGTTCCACAGCTTCCTTGCCGAGTTCGACGACGGCGCCCTGGCGGGCTACGCGGACGACTTCGCCGGATGTCAGGCTGGAACCGGTAAGACGGATGTTCATCTGCTCATCTCCTCGATAGTTGTTGTGAGTTCACCCAGTGAGTCGATCGTGACGGTTTCTGCAGGCAACGACTCCTGACGTCCAAAGAGAATGGCCTGGAGGCCAGCTGCGCGGGCTCCCTTGTAGTCCATGCGGTACGAGTCCCCCACATGGACGATCTCCTCCGGCTTCAGTTCGTTGGTGTCGACCAGTAGTTCCCAGATACCTTTGTCGGGTTTCAGATATAGGGCTTCGTCGGAGAAGACGAAATGCGTGAATGGCATGCGAATGTTCAGCATGTCGAGTACTTTCAGCAGAACCTGCCCAGGCGTTTTTCCCGTGTTGGAGGTCAAGGAGAGAGGGTAGTGCCGGGCCAGATCTGCAAGCAGCTGTGGGGCGTCTGGTTCGACGAGGGCAGGCATCAGTTCGAAGATCGCCGCCTCATATCGCGGCAGGACAGCATCGACCAGATCTCTGGAAGGGTACACACTGGCCTGCGTCAGAACGAAACTGATCTGGCTGGAGGTTGTCAGAGTCCAGTCGCGCATCTCACGAACGTCTCTGCGCAAGACGTCGATGCGACGAAGACTCTCGTAGAGACCATCCTCGGAAACGACCAAGCTGTGTTGGCCAAGGACTTCACGAATGGCCGTGGCCCGGATGCGGTCGCGCAGGGCCTCATCCTGATCACGGTCTAGAATAAGCGTCTTCCACAAGTCCAGGCTTATCGCACGTATCACGTCTTCTCCTCCATCTCTTACATGTTTAGTATACGGCAAAGAGAGCGGGTTGTCACCCGTCGCGTTGCATCATTTCAATTCATCGTGAACAGAGAGGACGTGGCCATGATGCAGACATCGGCAAGAGACTGCAAACAGCGACGCCGGATCTCCTGCAGGTCCTCCAGGTCACGATCAGGCAAAGAGATGGCTCCGAGGAAAGAGGGGTCAGGATACCTCCCTCGGAGCCATGACGCGTCCGCAATTTCGCCTGTATTCAAAGAAACTGTATTCAAAGAAGTCGGATTACTGCTCAGGCGTCGGTTGTCAATTTCTAATATGAGCCTGAGCAGTAACGAGAATTA
>Ga0209540_10001558_pt1 | contig 17174 bp, 19 predicted proteins | sample BarGraIncu01121A_FD_184501 | JGI IMG/M metagenome (GOLD analysis project Ga0209540, IMG submission 184501) | Arctic peat soil microbial communities from Barrow, Alaska - Barrow Graham LP Incubations 011-21A (SPAdes) (version 2) | ecosystem: Environmental > Terrestrial > Soil > Wetlands > Peat... | reverse complement strand
ACGCAGTGCGATCGTGGCCTGCGCCCGGGCCATCTGCGATTTCCGTCTCGGTCGAATCGACGAGCAGACGACGGCGAACGTGGGTGTCGTCCGCGGCGGCCAGGCGCGAAACATCGTGCCGGGGCTGTGTGAGCTCGAGGCCGAGATCCGCTCGCACAACGAGCAGACCCAGCTCGAGCTGATCGAGGAGATGCTGGAGGCGATCAGCTTCGCCGCCGAGCAAAGCGAATGCCGGGCCGAGACGAAGCTGATCGAGATCTATCGCGGCTACCGCTTCAAGCCCGGCGACCTACCGATCGCGCTGGCGGAAAAGGCTCTTGCAAGCTGCGGTTTCGAGCCGAAGCTGGGGCTGACCGGCGGCGGCGCGGACGCCAACATCTTCAACGCCGGCGGTCTTCCCTGCGTCAATCTCTCCAACGGCATGGCCCACATCCACTCACCGGAAGAGGAGATCGCCGTGGACGATCTCACGCGCATGGTGGACGTCACGCTGACGCTGGTGGGTGCCGCGCGCGCCGCCGAGACAAACGGCCTTTAGCTGTCGTTGCTCTTGGCGACGGGCTTCTTGCCCACCGTGGTCGGGCTGATCTTGACGACGAGCCAGGTGATAGCCGCCGCCAGTGCGATCACGCAGGCGATAAAGATGAGCAGTCCGACCAATCCGAGTGCTGTGGCCATCGACTCGTAGAATAGCCGCATGGCTCGGGCTTGCGTAATCGTGCTCGACGCGGTGGGAGCAGGCCCGCTCCCCGATGCGTCTCGTTACGGCGACGAGGATGCGAATACGCTAGGCCACGTTGCCGAGGCGGTCGGCGGCCTCGACCTGCCGATGCTCGAGGCGCTAGGCCTGGGCAACGTCGCTCCGCTGCGGGGCTGTCCGCCGCAGCCGGGGGCGCCGGCGATCGCAGGCCGGCTGGCGCCGCGTTCCGCCGGCAAGGACACGACCACCGGGCACTGGGAATTGATGGGCATCGTTTCGCCGCAGCCCATCCCGACCTACCCGTACGGCTTCCCCGCCGAGGTGATCGACCCCTTCATGCACCGCACCGGCCACGGCGTGATCGGCAACAAGGTCGCCTCGGGCCCCGACATCATCCAGGAGCTGGGCGAAGAGCACATCGAGACGGGAAAGTGGATCGTCTACACCTCCTCCGACTCCGTTTTTCAGCTCGCGGCGCACGAGGACGTCATCCCGCTGGATGAGCTGTACGAGGCCTGCACCGTCGCGCGCGAGCTGCTGGACGGCAAGCACAAGGCCGGGCGCGTGATCGCTCGCCCCTTCAAGGGCGAGAGCGGCGCCTTCGAGCGCACAGCCAACCGCCGCAACTTCGCGCTCGAGCCGCGCCGTCCCAACTATCTCACGCTGGCGCATGAAGCCGGAGCGACGATCTACGGTGTCGGTAAGGTCGGCGGCGTCTTCGCCGGTTGCGACATCGACGAGTCGTTCCCGACCAAGTCCAACGCCGAGGGAATCGCCCAGACAGGTCGTCTGCTCGAAGAGCTCGAGAACGGTCTCGTCTTCACCAATCTGGTCGAGACCGACCGGCTCTGGGGCCACCGAAACGACCCGGTCAACTTCCACCGCTCGCTGCAGGATTTCGATCACCGGCTGCCCGAGCTGCTGGCTCATCTGCGCGAGGGCGATCTGCTCGTGCTCACCTCCGACCACGGCTGCGATCCGACCACTCCCGGCAGCGAGCACACGCGCGAGTACGAGCTTCTGCTCGCCTACGTCGAGGGCACGAACGCCGCCGGGCGCATTCACGAGGGTGAGCCGGCCGACGTCGGTGCGACCGTCAGCGCCTGGCTGGGCGGGCGCTCGCCCGGGCGCAGTCTCCCCGGTAAGCCGTTCGTAACGGCCGTCTGATTCGGCGCGCGGCCTACCGCATTCGCCTCAGCTCTTCGCGCATCAAAACCGCTCACGAAGGGGAGACACCTCGCGAGCTCACTCAACTGGGAGGCCAGCATGGAGACGTCTATAAACGAGATTGCTGACGAAGTATTTTGCCTGTCGACCTACGTGGAGCCTGCCAACCTCCGCTTCAATCAGATCCTGATCGTCGCAGAGGAACCACTTCTCTTCCATTGCGGGTACCGGCGTCTATTCCCGCTGGTGTCTGCAGAGGTGACGCGGGCGACTCCTCTCGCGAAGCTCCGCTGGATCTCTTACGGCCACCACGAGGGAGACGAGTCGGGATCGATGAACGACTGGCTGGAGGCGGCGCCGAATGCCCGTCTGGCTGTCGGGCAGAGAGCCTGTGTGTTAAGTGCGATGGATCTCGCTATCCGCGAGCCGAGAGCTCTGGAAGATGGAGAGACGATTGATCTCGGCGGCAAACGGGTCAGGTGGATCGCGACGCCACACGTTCCGCACGGCTGGGATGCCGGGGTTCTCTACGAGGAGAGCACGGGCACGCTTCTCTGCGGCGACCTGTTCACTAGCCTCGGCGACGGACCGCAGATCGTCGAGGACGACATCGTCGAGCCGGCGCTCGCCGCGGAAAGAGAGTTTCGGGCCACTGCCATAACGCCTAACACCGCGCCGACCATTCGCAAGCTCGCAGAGCTCTCTCCTCGGGCGCTGGCTCTGATGCACGGGCCGGCCTTTCACGGCGACGGCGCCCGCGAGTTACACCGGCTCGCGGACGGGTACGAGCAGCTGCTCGAGGAGGAGCTGGCCAGGGCCGGCGCAGCCGGCGCCTGATCGCCGGCATTCGCGTGACTAGGCTTGAGCTGTGCCCGAGCTACCCGAGGTCGAGACGATCCGCCGCGAGCTCGAGCCTCTGCTCGCCGGGCGGACGATCGTCCGCGCCGAGATCGGCGATCCGAGGTTGACTCGCCCGCGTGCGCCCGCGGAGTTGGCGGGCGGGCTCGAGGGCGAACGAATCTCGATGCTCGGGCGCCGCGGCAAGTACCTGCTCGTCGGCTTCGAGAGCACAAGGACGCTGGTCGTGCACCTGCGCATGACCGGATCGCTCCGGCACCGGCAGGCGGGGGGAGACCTGCTTCCCCACGAACGCGCCCGGCTCGAACTGGACGACGGCTCGGAGCTCGTCTACCGCGACGTGCGCCGTTTCGGCACCTGGTGTCTGCTCGACGCGGTCGAGCTGGAGGGCTACCTGGCCGCCCGCGTCGGCCCGGAGCCGCTGGCGCCGGATTTCAGCGCCGAGCTGCTGCGCGGGCGCCTGGCCGGGCGCCGTACCGCGCTCAAGGCGGCCTTGCTCGATCAGCGCACGCTGGCCGGGCTCGGGAACATCTACGTCGACGAGGCGCTCTGGGCGGCGCGCCTACATCCGGCCGCAGTGACCGGATCGCTGACGCGACAGGCAGTCGTACGCCTGCACGGAGCCATTCGCGAGGTGCTCGAGTTGGGTATCGCCCGCCAGGGAGCGACGCTGCGCGACTACGCGCTCCCGGACGGAGAGGCCGGCTCGATGCAGAACGAGTTTCGCGTCTACGGACGCGAGAGCAAGCCCTGTGAGCGCTGCGGCACCGCAATCTCGAAGACCCGGATCGCCGGCCGTGGAACCTGGTTTTGCCCGCGCTGCCAGAGGCGCTGAGGCAGCGGGATTCGAGCAGGCGTTACGTGATGCTGTTGAGGTAGTCGACGAGCTCCGACATGGAAAGCGTCTTCGCGTTCTTTTCCTGCGTGCTCCCTTTCGCCCAGCGGATGTTCGCCTGGCTGATCCAGAGCTTTCCGATGTTCTTTCCGCCACGTTCGTCGCGGATTCTGATGAGTATGCCCTTGTTCCCAATCCTGACCTGTGGCACATCCTCGACTGTCACGCGCATGTTCGGCTCCTTTCGACCGATACCACGCCCTGTTACTTCGACGCGGATTCGTTTAGCTCTGGAGCATCGAGCTCCATGCCACAAATCACACTAGGTAGCAACCCGGACGGTAGGTCGTTGAAACTGGGCACTAGACTGGCCGTATGGGACGAGCGCTCAAGACCGAAGCTGTCGTTCTGCGCTCGTTCCGGCTGGGCGAGGCCGATCGCGTGCTCCATCTCTACAGCCTCGAGCGCGGCCGCGTCGGCGCCGTGGCGAAGGGAATTCGCAAGACCAAGTCTCGTTTCGGGGCTCGGCTGGAGCCGCTCTCGCACGTCGAGATCATGCTGCACGAGGGCAGAAGCGATCTGTGCACCGTCACCGGGGTCGAGCTGCTGCACTCGCACCGCGCCGCCCGCGAAGAGTCCTACCGGCTAGGCGTGGGCCTGATCGGCGCCGAGGCGATGCTGCGCCTGTTCGGCGAGCAGGAATCGAATCCGCGCGCCTTCGAGGCGCTAACGCGCTTTCTCGACCTGCTCGACGAGCTTCCAAGCCGCGCGCCCGCCAAGCCCGCGCTCGACCCGCTGACACTCTCCTTCCAGCTCAAGCTGATCTGGCTGGCCGGATATCTGCCTCACCTGGGCAGCTGCGCCGGCTGCGGCGGCGGGCCGCCCTTCGCCGGCTACTCGGCTCGCGCGGGCGGCATCGTTTGCCGCAACTGCGCCGCTGGATCGATGCCGCTGTCGGCCGCCGGTTTCGCCGGACTGGAGGGGTTACTGCACCGTCCGCTGGCCGAATCGGGTGCGATCGGGCTGGACGAGCGGGCCTCGCGCGAGTGCCTTGCGGTAATCACCGCCTCCTACGAAGAGCACGGCGGCTTCCGTCTGCGTACGCTTTCGGCATGAAGAAGGAACTCCCGGGCGGATACGAGCTCGACGACAGCGCCGCGAGGACCGACGTGGCCGAGGTCCATGGCTTCCTCTCGACGCAGACCTACTGGGCGAAGGGACGTCCATTCGAGATCCAGGAACGGCTGGTTCGTGAGGCAAACCGCGTCGTCGGCCTTTACCACGAGAACCGCCAGATCGGTTTCGCGCGCACCGTCTCGGATGGCGTGGCGATCGCCTACCTCGCCGACGTCTACGTTTTGCCCGAGTACCGCGGCCGCGGCTTCGGCGCCATGATCGTGCGCTTCAGCGTCGAGGAGGGCCCGTTCGCGCGCCTGCGCTGGCTGCTGCACACCGTCGACGCGCACGGCCTCTACAAGAAGTTCGGCTTTGCACCGCCGAACGCCAGGGCGCTCGAGCGCCAGAAGCCCGAGTAGAGCTCGCTACCTGAACGAGGCGGCTAGCCGGTCGCTCGGGTTGGTTTCGAAATCGGCGCGAACTCGGCACAAAAGGCGCGTCTTTCGTCGATTTAGGGCGGTAGCTTGGAACGACCCCGCGGGCGGGTGGCTCGGTGGCGGGCGAATAGAGAAGTGCCGAGCGCGGCAGAAAACGCGTCGCGACCTAAAACCCAATCACGAGCCGGGTTCTACTCGCCCTTCGGCGTCTGCCAGGGCGCGGCCAGTTGCTCGGCCAGATGGGCGCCCACTTGCGAGATGGCGACTCGGATCTGGCTCAGCGAGTCGCGGTCGCGGATTGTGACCGTGTCGTCCTCGAGCGTCTGGTCGTCGATCGTGGCGGCCCAGGGTGTGCCGATCTCGTCCTGGCGCCGGTAGCGGCGGCCGATCGCGCCCGAGTCGTCGTACTCGACCACGAAGCGGCGGCGCAGCTCCTCGTACAGCGAGCGCGCCTTCGAGACCATGTCCTCGTTCTTGCCGATCAAGGGCAGTATGGCCGCTTTGACCGGCGCGATCTGCGGATGTAGACGAAGCAGCGTGCGCTGTCTGCCGGCCACCTCTTCCTCGTCGTAGGCATCCACGAGGAAGGCGAGCAGCGAGCGGTCGGCGCCGGCGGAGGGCTCGATCACGTGCGGGACGTAGCGCTCGCCGTCCTGCCCGACGTACTCGAGCTTTACGCCCGAGAACTCGGTGTGGCGGCTCAGGTCGTAGTCGCCGCGGTTGGCGATTCCCTCCAGTTCCGACCAGCCGATCGGGAACAGGTACTCGACATCCGCGGTGCCGCTCGAGTAGTGGGAGAGCTCGTCGGCGCTGTGTGGGCGTAGGCGCAGGTGGCTCGAGCGCAGGCCATAGCGCAGGTACCAGCTCTTCCTCTGCTCGAGCCAGTACTCGTACCAGCGCTGCGACTCGTCCGGCGGCACGAAGAACTCCAGCTCCATCTGCTCGAACTCGCGCGTGCGGAAGAGGAAGTTGCCTGGCGTGATCTCGTTGCGGAACGACTTGCCGATCTGGGCGATGCCGAAGGGTGGCTTGCGCCTGGCGAGCTGCGACACGTTCTTGAAGTTGATGAAGATGCCCTGCGCCGTCTCGGGGCGGAGGTAAACCTTGGAGCCCGATTCCTGCACCGGCCCGATCGTGGTCTCGAACATCAGGTTGAACTGGCGCGGCTCGGTCAGGTCGCAATCCGAGGTCTCGCCGGGGTGCTTCGATGGCTTCTTGCCGCATTCGCAGTGCTCGAGGTCGTCGGCGCGGAAGCGCTTCTTGCAGTAGCGGCAGTCGACGAGCGGGTCGGAGAAAGATTGGACGTGCCCCGAGGCCTCCCAGACCTTGGGATGGAGGATGATCGTCGAGTCGAGCGCCACGATGTCGTCGCGCTCCTGGGTCATCGCCTCCAGCCAGCGCGCCTTGACGTTGTTCTTGGCCAGCACGCCGTAGTGGCCGTAGTCGTACGAGGAGCCCAGCCCACCGTAGATCTCCGAGGAGGGGAAGACGAAGCCGCGCCGGCGGCAGAGCGAGACGATCTTGTCCATCGTCACGACGTCGTTCGGTTGGCCGGCTTCGCTCATCGAAGGCTCCTTGTTGCTGCTCGGGGCAGACAGGTTATAGGGTCGCGGGATGCGCGGACGCCGCCTACTCGGCCTGGCCGTCACCGTCGCGCTGCTCTCGCTCAGCGGCTGGGGGCTGTTCCGCGTCTACCGGATACTCAAGCCCGATCAGCACGGAGCTAGGGTGACGCACTTCACGCTGAAGAGCACGCTGGTCGGGCGCCCGCTGGAGGAGATCGTCGTCACTCCCAAAGGTGGAGGAGCCGGCAGGCCACTGCTCGTTCTCCTGCACGGAAAAGGCTCCTCTCCCGGTCGCTACCTGACCCGGTACTGGTTCGACGCGCTCGCCAAACTCGGCTCGCGTGCGCCTGACCTCCTGCTCGTGAATGGCGGCGATCACAGCTACTACCACGACCGCTCGGGTGGCCGCTGGGGCAGCTACGTGATGCAGGAGGCAATACCGGCGGCGCTCAAGCAAACCGGGGCCGATCGTCGGCGCATTGCCATCGGCGGCATCTCGATGGGCGGTTTTGGTGCTCTTTTTGCCGGCCTGCGCCACCCGGGCGCCTTCTGCGCGATCGGCGGACACTCGGCGGCACTCTGGCGCACGGGCGGCGAGACGCCGCAGGGCGCCTTCGACAACGCCGAGGACTTCGGTCGCAACAACGTCATGCAGATGGCCGCGAGCCGGCGTATGCCGCTCGGTCGTAACACGCGCGTCTGGATCGACGTCGGCAATCAAGATCCGTTCGCCTCGGCCGATGCCGAGCTGGTGCGCGTTCTGCGCGAGCACGGTCAGAAGGTCACGTTCCACACCTGGCCCGGCGCTCACTCGGGCAGCTACTGGAACAGCCACGTCGCCGCCTATCTGCGCTTCTACGCCGACGCTCTCGCCCGCTGCTGAGCGCGTCCGGCGGGGCGCGGGGCCGGAATTCTTCGGAAATTCCCCGCTTGCGCGCATAAAACGTCTTGTTGGACTCTCGGAACGGTCGTAGACTGAGATAGGCGGGTGACTCTCGAGCGCAGGTCGCCTGTCGGGTTCGGCTTTGCGCCCGAAGCGAGCTTGGAGATTGGTCCATGTTGCGTTTCGGAAGGCCAAACGTCGAGAAGCTGGAGGGAAAGCGCGACGTCGTCCGCCTGACGCGTGTGCTGGCTTCGGGGTCGCAGGTCGAGCTGCGCGTTGAGGCGTTGCGCGCTCTGATCAGGCTCGGAGAGCAGGATCTGGTTATCGGCGCGCTTGGCGACGGAAGCGCCGAGGTGCGAGCGGAGGCGGCCCGCGCCCTCGGCCAGAGCGATGACGTGCGGGCAGAGCTTCCGCTCGTGTCGGCACTACACGACGACGATTGGCATGTGCGCACGGCCGCGGCGGAGGCGCTTGGGCAACTCGGGGACAGCGAGGCCGAGGAACCGCTTCTGGCCGAGTTCGAGGACTCAAACAGCCACGTGCGTGCAGCGGTCGCCGAGGCGCTCGGGCGCCTGGGGGACGCTCGCGCGGAGGATCCGCTCGTGCGGCAACTCTGCGACGACGATCGTCTCGTTCGAGCCAAGGCGGCCGAAGCGCTGGGCCAGATCGGCGACCAGCAGGCGATTGGTCCCCTTCTCGCGGCGCTGTCCGATGACGACGCCTACGTGCGCGAGTCGGCGGCGCGGGCCGTCGGCTGCCTGCGCGACGCAAAGGCGATCGAGCCGCTCTTGGCGCTCCTGACCGACTCCGACTTCAGCGTGCGCGCCCAGGCTGCCGAGTCGCTCGGCAAGGTCGGCGACGCTCGCGCCCTGGGGCCACTCGTCGAGGCGCTCGGCGATCGCCGCTATGACGTCTGCCGAATGGCCGCCCGTTCCCTGGCGCGACTGGGCTGGCGACCGGGATGTAACGAGTACGGCGCCCGCTACTACCTCGCGCTGCACATGATCGACCGGGCAGTCGAGATGGGCTCTTGCGTTGTCAAGCCGCTTATCACCGTGCTGCTCGAGGACGACTCGCACTCGATGCGCGCGGCGGCTGCGCGGGCGCTGGGCGAGATCGGAGACGAGTGCGCAGTCGGCCCTCTGATCGCCTGCCTCAACAACGCCGGCGTTCCCGAGGTGGTGCGCATAGCCGCCGCCGAGGCTCTTGGGGCGATCGGTGACTCGAGCGCCCTGAGACCGCTCCGCACCGCCCTTCTCGATCACGACGCAGAGGTGCGCGACACGGCCAAGCAGGCGCTCGCTCAGATCAACGTGCGCCTGGGATGGCCGGGCGCGACCGTTCGCTCCGGCTCGCGCTAGGCTGCACTGCGTGCAGCCCGTAGAAGAAGTAGAAAAGGACGGTCCGCGCGTGAGCGAGCGCGTTCCACCGCACATCAGCCCGTTTCGCTGGGCGCTGTGGTGGGGCTTGCTCTTTTTCGCGCTGATCCTCTTCTACGGTCTCTTCGCGCCCTTCTGGTTCGGCCTGCGCCTGGCGGCCTGGACGGCCGAGTTCAGGGCGCGCAGGCAGCGGGCCAGGCTCGCCGGCAACGAGTACTAGGCGTACCTAGTGAATCAGGCAGACCTGAGGCGAGGCCAAGATCGCCAGCACGACGCTCGCCGCACCGACCAGTAGCAGCGCTCCGTAGCCGAGCACGCCCGCGCGACCGTAGAGCGCGTGCGTGCGGCCGAAGCGCGAGAGGCCGAGCATGGCCAGGATTCCGCCGATCAGGCCGCCGATGTGCCCCCCGATCGAGATCCCGCTGACTCCGAAGGTGAAGGCCAAGTTGATGATGATCACCGTATAGAGCCAGCTGCCGAAGATGGATACGCCCTGGCGCTCGAGAACGACAGCGGCGCCGAACAGGCCGAAGATGGCGCCGGAAGCGCCGGCCGTCAAGACGCAGGGCGATGCGACGATCGCTCCGGCCGCTCCGGCCAGTCCGGCCACGAGGTAGAGCAGGAGGAAGCGGCCTCGCCCCATCCGCTCCTCGAGCGGCGCGCCGACGAACCAGAGAACGAGCATATTCATGCCCAGGTGGATCGGGCCGAAGTGCATGAAGGCCGAGCTCAGAAGACGCCAGTAGTCGCCGCTTGCTACCGAAGGGCCAAACAGCACCCCGTGCGTGTAAACCGTTCCGCGATCGGAGTTGACGCCGCCCCCGGTCGCCACCGTGGCCAGGTAGACGATGATGTTGATCGCGATCAGCGAGCGCGTGACCAGGGCGCCAGAACCTTCGTAGTGCGCCCGCCGCACGGTTCTGGTGACCTTCTCGACTCCTTGCGGCTTACCCGAGTGGTCGGGGCAGCGGATGCCCACGGCTGCGAAGGTCGCGCAGTCGGTGCAGATCGGTCGCTCGCAGACCGAGCAGGAGAGCCCTGTCTCGCGATCGGGATGTCGGTAGCACGTCGCCATTTCTGACTTCTCGGTAGCCTACTCGTCATGCGTATTCATGTGTCCTTTACTCCCTTTGAGCCCGTTGACGCACCGCTCGCGGTCGTCATCGACGTCCTGCGGGCCACCTCGACCATCACCCAGGCGCTGGCCTCCGGTTATGAGCGCGTTCTCTGCTGCACCGACATCGAGGATGCGAAGGCGCTTGCCGCCGAGCACAGCCCGGCCATGCTCGGGGGCGAGCGCAAGTGCTCTCCCATCCCCGGCTTCGACTTCGGCAACTCGCCGCGCGAGTACGTCGGCGAGCCGGCCGCTCCGACGCTGGTGCTCTCGACCACCAACGGCACGCGCCTGCTCGTCACCGCCGCCGCTCACGCCGAGCGCGTGCTCGTCGCCTCGCTGCTCAACCTCCAGGCGCTGATCGAGGCGGTGCGAGCCGACGGCGCCGACGAGCTGGACATACTCTGCGCCGGGTCACGTGGCGAGCTCTGTCTCGACGACGCCTACGTCGCCGGCCGCATCGCTCAGGAGCTCGACGGTGATCACACCGACTCGGCCGCGGCGGCGATCAGGCTGGCGCAATCCTTCGCCAGCGCCGATGACGGCCTGCGAGTGAGCCAGAGTGCCCGCAACATCGTCGCCGCCGGCCTCGAAGAGGACATCGCCTACTGTGCTCGCGAGAGCATCCATCCGATCGTGCCACGCCTGATCGGGAAGGTCGGCGTAGGGGTCGAAGTAGCGCTGAAGTAGTTATTCGTTCCGGTAGCTATGCCCCCGGGAGACGGTAGGTTGAACGAGATGAGCTCTTCCGCTCGAGTGACAATCGAGCCGCTACCCTCCCAGCTTCGCTGGCTGGCCTCGCCCCGAGCCTGGCGAGCAGGTGATCGCAGTCTCGAGTTGAGCGCTGGGCCCGCCACCGACCTGTTCATCGATCCCGCCGGAGGCGCGCCGCATCTGAGCGCGCCCGCACTTGTTGGCGAGGTCGACGGCGACTTCCTCTTCAGCGCCCGTGTTCGTCCCGAGCTTGCCTCCACCTTCGATGCAGCAGTGCTGCTCGTCTACAGGGGCGAGACGAGCTGGGCGAAACTGTGTCTCGAGCGCTCGCCGCAGGAAGAGCCGACCGTGGTCTCGGTCGTGACGCGGGGCGTCTCCGACGACTGCAACTCGTTTCCCGTGGCAAGCGGCGAGGTCGGGTTGCGTATCGCGCGCCTCGGCGACTGTTTCGCCTTTCACGCCTCGAGCGACGACGGGTTCTGGCGGCTAATCCGTTATTTCACGCTTGAAGGCGAGGGCGCGGTCGAGATCGGGTTTCTCGCCCAGTCGCCGACGGGTGAAGGCTGCCGTGCTCGCTTCGAAGAGATCGTCTACGAGAAGCGGCGCCTCGGCGATCTCAGAAACGGTGAGTAACAGGGAGATCGGGCGCGGTGGCGCCGCTCTCCGTTGCGTAGTTGACACAAAAGCGGTGCATTCTTGAGCGCCCTTTCTCGCTACCGTTCCTCGCCCCGTGGGAGGGTGGGGGGTGGTAGGTGGGAAAAGGCGCCCGTACCTCGCGAAGTGAGTCTTCATCCGCTCCACGCCCCGGGCGGAGCGGTGAGCCTCGTCGCTTTCGGGCCGGCGTACTACGTTGAGCTAGCGTTTTCTTGCCGCCCGAGTCTTCTTGCCGTTCCTACCGTCGGTGACCAGGTGGCCGTCGTGCATGGTCAGGCGGCGCGGCGCACGGGCGGCGAGCCCTGCGTCGTGGGTCGCCACGATTATCGTCGTGCCGTGCCGCGCCGCCAGATCGGTCAGCAGCGCGATCACATCCGCACCGCTCTTGGAATCGAGGTTACCGGTCGGCTCGTCGGCCAGAACCACCCGCGGCCCGGCGAGTAGCGCCCTGGCGATCGCCACCCGCTGCTGCTCGCCGCCGGACATCTGGCCGGGGAGGTGGAAGGCGCGGTCGCGGAGGCCGACCTCCGACAGCATTGCCAGCGACCGCTCGCGAAGCTCTCCCGCCGAGACACCGAGCGGGGCGAGGCCGGCCTCCACGTTCTGGACAGCAGTGAGGGTCGAAAGCAGGTTGAACTGCTGGAAGATGAAGCCGAAAGAACGAAGTCGCAGCTCGGCAAGCTCGCCGTCTGAGAGTGCGGCGAGATCGCGGCCTTCGAAGAGAACCTCGCCGGTGGTTGGTCGGTCGAGCGCTCCGAGCAGCTGCAGAAGCGTCGTCTTACCCGAACCGCTGGGGCCCTCGAGGGCGACGAACTCCTCCTTGTCGAGCGCGACGTCCACGCCGTCGACCGCCTTGATGGTCGAGTTTCCCAGCCGGAAATACCGGGTCGCGCCGCGCAACTCGTAGAGTGGTGGGGTCGACATCACTCGACCTGCCTCAGGGCATCGGCAGGACGGAGTTGCGCGGCGCGAAGGGCCCCGGTTGCTCCGGCAAGGAGACCTCCAAGTACTGCAAGGGCGAAGCCGATCAGGATGATCGATCCGGCCAGCGGAGCGTGCAAGGCGACCTGGCTCGTCGCGCTCTGGGTCGCCGTTTGAGCAGTGCTGGCGAAGCCTCGGAACGCTCCGCTACCGGTGGTCGTGGCCGCGGCCTTCGACGAGGCCGAAAGGGAAAGGTTGAACGAGTTGATCACGGCGCTGGCGGCGATTCCTATCACCACGCCGATCACACCGCCCACGATCCCCTGGGCCAGCGACTCGCCGGCGATCTGCCTGATCACGAGCCTCCGCGACCAGCCAAGCGCCCGCAACGTTCCGATCTCGCGCACACGCTTGGCTACCGACGAGAGGGTGAGCAGGGCGGCCAACATGATGGCCATGGCGATCACGATGATCGAGAGAGCGAGGCCGAGACTCTTCGCGAGGTCGGAGGCTGTGACCAGCGACCCCGAGATCTGGTCGGCAACATCCTTGGCGCTGGCAACTTCGGCGCTCGGTAAGGTGGTCTCGATCTTCTTCTGAACGGCTCCGACGGCCGAGCTCTTGCCGGCGCGGACGAGCACGACGTTGACCATGTTCTTTTGGCCGGAGAGGGTCTGTAGTTGCGTCAGAGGGATATAGACATCGGCGCTCTGCCCACCGAGAGGCGCCTGGACGAGCCCGACGACGCGGAACTTGACCTTCTTGATGGTCAATGTCGAGCCGATTTTGAGCTTGTGGCTGGAGGCGTAGGAATTGGCAACGAGTGCCTCGCGTGCGTTCTTCTGCGATAGGAAGCGGCCCTTGGTGACCTGGGAAGCCGTGATCAGGCCCATATCCGCCCGGCTCGTGTCCACTCCGCCGATCGTGTAGGTGGAGGTCTTGATGTTCGTCTTTGGCGTTTTTACGTTCTTATTGATCGTCTGTTTCTGGGTGGTGACCGTCCGCGAGAAACGACGCATGCTCGCGGGCATGCACTTGCGCATGGCCGCGGAGCCGCCGAATCGCCCTGGGCCTCCCTGGCCGTCCTGGCCGGTTAGGCTGCCGCCCTGCGAGGGCTGATTGGCGCCGGGGGTGGTGGTCGTAGTAGTTGACGTGCCGGATTTCTCCTGCTTCGCCAGGCAGCTCGCCAGCTGCGCCAGCTCGGCTGCCGTCGGTTGGTGCACCTGACCCTGGACATTGAGCCGCTGGCCGCCCGTCGTGATCTGGGTGGAGATCTTCGGCACCTTTCCTTCCTGGTGCGTCACGGTCAGCGTCAGCCCGGTAGCGGTCTTGGCGACACCGGAAATGGAGGAGACGCTTTTTGCCTGCGACTGTGCGAAGGTGATCTGCGAGCCGGACGAGAAGGTGTCGTATGAGAAGTGCTGGCCGGCCTTGCCCAGCGTCGAGAGATCGGTGCTCACGATGCGGTTGGCAAAGGCGCCGCCGCCGCCGTCTGGTTGAACCGTGACCGTCAGGTCGGTACCGATGCTCGAGAGCGGATTGAGCGCTGTCTTCTGGGCCTGGTCGAGCCCGTGCGAAAGGGAGGTGATGACGATTACCAGCGCGACCCCGAGCGCCAGCCCGAGCAGCGTCAGAATCGTTCGGCCTTTGCGTCGCAGCAGCTCGCTGCGCAGATAACTCAGATAGAACACGTTCAGAACCAAAGCAGTCGTGGCTAAGACCGCGATGAGAGTGGGGCCGTTTGCGCGCATTTCTCACGCCTGTCTTAGTGTCTGTGCCGTACCTTTCCATGTAGAGAGACCTCGAATTTCGCACCCGGGCCCGGGAAGGCGATGGGAGGAAGTTGATGCAGATCCTCGTTGTCGATGACGATCGTGCTGTTCGTGAGGCGCTCGAGCGCGCGCTCGGCCTCGAGGGCTTCGACGTCGAGCTGGCCGCCGATGGAGCCGAGGCGCTGGCGGCGGTCGAGCGGCGCGAGCCCGACGCCATTGTGCTGGACGTTCTGATGCCGGGCGTGGACGGGTTGGAGGTTTGCCGGCTTCTGCGCAAGGCGCAGAGCAGAGTCCCCATCCTCATGCTCACGGTGCGCGACGACCTGGGCGATCGGGTCGAGGGGCTCGACGCCGGCGCCGACGACTACCTGGGTAAGCCCTTCGAGCTGGAGGAGCTGCTGGCCCGCGTGCGCGCACTCCTGCGGCGAGCCGCGCCGGGCTCGAGCGGAGAGATTCTGCGCTTTGCCGACCTCACCCTCGATCTGGGCTCACTCGAGGCGCAGCGAGGCAAGCGTATGTTCAGGCTCTCGGTAACCGAGGCCAGCGTGCTCGAGTTCTTCCTGCGCAATCCGCGCCAGGTGCTCTCCCGAGCGCTCGTCTTCGAGCGGGTTTGGGGGAGTCATCTCGGCACCGAGTCGAACACCCTCGACGTCTACGTCGGCTACCTGCGGCGCAAGACCGAAGCCGGCGGTGAGCCCCGCCTCATCCACACCGTGCGCGGCGCCGGCTACGTGTTGCGTGAACGATGAGCCTACGCGTCCGACTCGCCCTGGCCACGGCGCTGGTGGTCGCCTTTTCGGTAGCGCTGGCTTCGGTCGCCATTTTCTTCTCGATGCGTGCCGATCTGCTGCGCAACGTCGACAACGAGCTCAAGGGCACGGCGGGCGCGATCCAGAGCCGGCAGCCCTTCGTCGCCGAACCTCTGACCGGCAAGTCGGTGAACGTGTTTCCCGCGCCGCATTTCGGAGGAGAGCCCGATTACTTCCAGATCGTCAGCGCCAAGGGCACGACATTCCGGCCGGCGAACGAGCTCGAGCTCGGAGCGGTGCCGGTCGATTCCCGTACGCTCGCCGTAGCGTCCGGTAAGCGCGGGGCCTTCTTCGCGGATACGACGATTGCCAGTGTCCACGCCCGCATTCTGACGATACCCGTTGCCAGCGGCTTCGCTGTCCAGATCGCCAGCCCGCTCGACAGCGTCGATCGTGAGCTGAACAGGCTGAAGCTGATCCTGCTCCTCGTCTCGCTTGCCGGTATCGTGCTGGCGGCCGGCGCGGGCGCGCTCGTTTCGCACGCCACCCTACTTGCCGTGCGCCGCGTCACCGACGCGGCCGAGCGGGTGACGAGCACGCTGGATACATCAGAGCGGGTGCCCGAGAAGGGCAAGGACGAGCTGGCGCGCCTGGCCGTCTCGTTCAACGCCATGCTGGCGGCTCTGCAGGAGGCGATCGAGACGCAGAAGCGCTTCGTCGCCGACGCCTCGCACGAGCTCTTGACGCCGGTTACGAGCCTGCAGACCAACCTCGAGGTGCTGGCCAAGGCGCCGCGCCTACCGGCGAAGAAGCGCAAAGACCTGGTCACTGATGTGCTCGGCGAGTTGCGCGAGGTGCGAAAACTGATCGGCAACCTGGTTGAGCTGGCGCGGGGGAACAGCGGTGAGCGGCGCGGGCAGCTCAGCTTCGACGGCCTTGTCAACGACTGCATCGACCAGGCAACCCTGCGTTATCCAACGCTCCATTTCGTGGCCGAGCTCGAGCCGACGATCGTCGAGGGAGATCCGGACAGGCTCGAGCGGGCAGTCGGGAACCTGCTCGAAAACGCCGCCAAATGGAGCGAGCCGGGCGGCCTGGTCGAAATCGGATTGAGCCGCGGTGAGCTGACGGTTCGCGACCGCGGGCCCGGCGTATCGGACGAGGACAAGCCCCGCGTATTCGAACGCTTCTATCGCGCCCCAGCGGCTCGCGGCCTGCCGGGCTCCGGGCTCGGTCTGGCGATCGTGCGCGAGATCGCCGAAGCCCACGGCGGCTCGATCGAGGTCGCCGACGCCGAGGGTGGGGGAGCACTACTCCGGCTGAAGCTACCCGACGCTTCGCCGGCCAAGCCCTCCTAGTCGACCGCGAGCACCGCCTCCAGCACCAGCGCCACTCCGTCCTCGTCGTTCGAGGCGGTGACTTCATCGGCGGCGACCAGAACCTCCGCGTGTGCGTTGGCGACGGCAATGCCGCGGCCGGCCCACTCGAGCATCGAGATGTCGTTCAGCATGTCGCCGAAGGCGATCACCGCGTCGCGCTCGATCTCGAGCTCGGCGCACAGCTCGGCCAGCGCGGAGCCCTTGGTGACACCGGCCGCCGAGATCTCGACCAGGCCGGCGCCCGAGTAGCAGGCCTCGATCCGCTCGCCGCCCAGCTCGCTCACGAGCCGGTGCAAGTCCGCCTGCGGCAGGTCGGGATGCTGGAGAACAAGCTTCGTGATCGGCTCGGCAAGAAGCGCGGGAAGGTCTGCGCGGGGGATCGAGTCGGGTGGGCGATGAAGCGGCTGGTAGGCGGGCTCGGCCGTGAAGCCCGAAGGTCGATCGCAGCCAAACGCGACGCCGGGCGCCGCTCGGCGCAAGCTATCGACCAACTCTCTGGTCGTCTCCGGCTCGAGCGGCCGGTGAATGAGCATTCGCCCACCCTCGATGTCATAGACGAGAGCACCGTTGTTGCAGATCACGATCGCTCCAAGCCCGAGTCGTGTGGCTTCCGGGGTAAGCCAGTCCGCCGAGCGGGCGCTGACCAGAACGAAGCGAATGCCCGCCGCGACCGTCCGCGCCAGCGCCGCCAGTGTCCGCTGTGAGACCGAGCCGTCCGAGCGCAGCAGCGTTCCGTCCAGGTCGCTGGCGATCAGGTGAATGCTTCCGTTCGTTTTCGGCAATGATCCGGTCATGGAACAGAGAATCAGCTTAGTTACGTTGGGCGTCGCGGACGTGGCTCGTTCGCGCGCCTTCTACGAGGCGCTCGGCTGGAAGGTGGGCGTCGAATCGGGCTCGGAGATCGCCTTCTTTCAGGTCGGGCCGATGGTCT
>Ga0209540_10001557_pt1 | contig 17184 bp, 17 predicted proteins | sample BarGraIncu01121A_FD_184501 | JGI IMG/M metagenome (GOLD analysis project Ga0209540, IMG submission 184501) | Arctic peat soil microbial communities from Barrow, Alaska - Barrow Graham LP Incubations 011-21A (SPAdes) (version 2) | ecosystem: Environmental > Terrestrial > Soil > Wetlands > Peat... | reverse complement strand
ACAACCGCAGATTTTATGAGGAAGAAATGCTGCGGCTTGACAAAGAGAGGGATCTCCCTCTGAGTATTGCTATGGGAGATGTGAATGGCCTTAAGCTGATTAATGACTCCTTTGGCCATATGGCAGGGGATGAACTTCTAAAAATGACAGCTGAAATTCTCAAAGAGGGCTGCCGGGCGGATGACATTATAGCCAGACTGGGGGGCGATGAATTTGTAATCATCTTTCCCGGGACGGATTCCGTCGAAACCCAAACAGTTATTGAGCGCATTCAGAATTTGACTCAAAAAGTGAAAGTTAATGGCATCGGTCTGTCGATCTCCTTTGGATATGAGACAAAAACAAAAAAGGAACAGAAGATTCCGGATATCTTCAAATCAGCTGAGGATCATATGTACCATAATAAACTTAAAGATCGCAACACTGCGCTGCAGGCGTTGCAAGGGTCGTGACTGCCAAATAAGTCAGGTTGATCTAAATGTTAGGTATCAGAGTTGACCACGATTGCGACATTACCAATCTTGTGACCAAGCTCAACATATTTATGGGCTTCGACAATTTGGTCAAATCTAAATATTTTTCCGTTAATTGGTTCAATGATCTTCTCTTCAACAAGATTCTTTATTCTTACCAATCTTTCTGAGCTAAGTAGAAGAGCCGCATCATCAATTGAGCGGTTCCTTCACACCCCTGATCAAGAGCCATAAGCTCAGTGAGAATTCCGCGATAAAGCTAATCGCGAGTCCCGGATACGTAATGATGTCATAGCCGGGCAACAGGAAAAACTGGAAGAACCATATCAGAACGCCGACACAGTCGGCCATAAGAAGAATTCCAAGCCATTTCGGAAGGAAGCCGGACTTGTACACCAGAAACCCAAGCGGGAAAAGCCATGTTCCGTAAAAAATCTGGGCGATTACAAAGCCGTTTTTGTGAAGGTTGAGAAACAGCAGATTCAGGGCATCCAATTGACCGGGCTCGAAAACCTTCTGAAAATCCGCACTGCCATTTATCAAAATTGGGGCAGACAGGAACAGCAAACTGAGGCACTGTACGGCCACCCCTGCAGCATTGAGCAGAAGGAACAGCAGGGCAAGGTTTCTATTAACCGGCTTCAGAATGACATAAAGGGCCCAGGCTGCCAGAAGAAATAGAACAGCGGATACCAGATCGTCAACAAAACTAATACGAAGCAGCCACATTGAATTTCTAAGAAGCCCGGCTGTTTTGGAGGCGTCGTCATATACGATCAGATTGGAACGGACAACACCGGCAAAGATGCATGTAATTATAAATGCGAGGTACAGGAACCCGGCCCGTCTTACATCTTTATTGCTTGGAATCATGATTGTACTCCTTACTTGATTGGCGAAACGGCTGTCTCTTCCGCCTTCGGCCATTTCCATGCAATTCCGATAATCAGTAAGAGGCTCGCAACTTCTACGGACGCAAAGAACAGATAGTACAGACCGTGTCCGCCGGTAACAACAAATACGATATTTAGCACAGCGGCAATAATGGTTGCCAGGCGATTTGCATTTCGCTTCAATACATGGGAGAGGAAGATCATAATCAGCGCTGTTTCCATCACGATAGCTCCTGCAAGCAAGCCCCCGGACGGCAAAGGAGCGCCTGCCATAACGGTGCGGATGGGTGAAGTGCTGTCCATCAAAGACAGGATGTCCGCATAAACCATATTGAGCAGCATGAATATCCATATAAGCGAGAGTTTAAGCCTGATATCCATTCCGCCGGTTTTTTTGTCTGTGTTCATTTTTTCTCCTTTTCAGTATGCGCATGCATCTCACTTGTTGTTCTTTTCATGTTTGCTGATATCTCCGCCCGGTCAGGCAGTACCGGATTGATTGAAACCAAAGGCATTCCAAGATCCCGGATTTTTTTGAGCAGACCATGCAGTGTGGACTGATCTTCCACCGGACCTGTCAGAAGGGTATCCCCGTCTTCTTCCCGAGTTATGTTCATGCCGTCAAACCAATCTGTCCACTGTTCACCCAGATGACCTTTGATCCTGATTTGAAAGACGGATGACTGATCGGGGAAAGGAATTTGTCTGTTTTCGTTTGAATTCATCCTGAACCTCCTTGCCGATGGGAAAATCATAACGCACGGTGACTGCGCCCCGTAGACACTAAAGTGTTGTCGGAGGTGTTGTTTTGAAGAACTGAAATGAAAAGACAGGAAAAAATCAGCAAAACCTATAGAAGGCCCAGGTCTCGTGCTCTGGCAATAGCTTCGGTGCGGCTGCGAACCTGAAGTTTTTCGAAAATTCTTCTGTTATGCCCTTTTACTGTATTCAGGGCGAGAAAAAGAACCTCGCAGATCTCTTGATTGGAGAGTCCGCGGGAAATAAGACGTAATACTTCTAATTCTCTTTGGCTCAACGGCTCAATCATGAGCTGAACCAAAGCTGCATGGGAACCTTCGGGTTTATCTTCGTTTTTTTGCGCTTCAAATGCAAAAGCCGCCAGCAGTCCGGCTGTATATTCAGAGAAGACTCCTTGCTCGGCAGCATCCGATAATAACCGGAACATCGGGATGCCTTCGTCAACAAAGAGGCGAATGAATCCCCCTTTTTCTGCCATCAGAAGCGTTTTGCCAAGCAGCTCGAAAGCCTTGCCTTTATCGCCATGCAGATGGTATGCAACGGCCTGCAGAACCATAACCTTCAGCAGTTCATCCTGCCAGTCTTTTTGTACTAACTGCTCATGGAGAGACTCTAAAAGTTCAAGTGCTTCGGCCGTTTTTCCTTGAAATAGATATACTTTGGCACGGCTCAAGGGGAGATCAATCGCTTCGGCAAGTATTGCGGCCGCTTTTGGATTGTTCCGGCGAAGAAGCACCTGTACTTGTGCGGCAGCAATCTCAGGCATCCGAAGTATAAAATTCTGCCGCCGGGCAGACTGATCGGCCTGCGCCAAAATAGAAGCTGCGCTGTCCGTATCACCTCGGGCAAGAAACAAACGCGAGAGAAAAACTTCGCTGATAATGAATCTGTCGACCGATTTATCGTACTGACGTGCCAGCTGAAGGCTCATTTGCACGTGCTGCTGCGCAGAATCCAAATCGTTCCATTCATAGAATATTCGGGCAAGACCAAGATGTGCTTCACTGGCATGCGGCTGCGGAAGATCGTTAAACAGCAGCAAAACGCGGCGAAAACTCTCGGCTGCCTGGAAAAGCTGGTTCTCAGACTCCTGGACTTGCCCAAGTCCGAGTTCAGCCAAAATATCCGAATAGATATCCCCGGACGCACGGCTGATGGAAAGGGCTTCCTTATATCCCGTGAAGGCTGCGGCACGATCCCCCGAAAGTTGGCAGGCTAACGCCATCACCCAGACAGCTGAAAATCGGAAGTGAAGGTTATCCGGGTTAAGATATTCCAGGGCGCGGCGCGATTCGGTCATAATGACGTCCATCTGGTATCTGGTGAGCGCTAACGTGGCCCTTGCGACGGCAATCTGACCGATAAGGTTACGAGTCCTGGCGTTCGGACTGATATGCTGCAGCGCCTCTTCGGCCGCATTTAGTTTCTCTTCCACACCGGCAGTCTGCCCTGAAACAAGCAGCAGCGAAGCATGTGCCGCATACAGCGAAGGCCTTTCATTTTTGACATTATTTGGCAGGGATTCCAGCCAGACCAGTATCGGTGCCAACGCACCCCGCATATGCAGCGGAATCCCTTTTCCTTCAATAAGACGCTCGGCCCGCTCGATATCATTTGCGGCGGCGGCATGATGAAATGCTTCCATATCCAGACCGTTTTCTTCGTACCATATACTGGCGCGTATATGATATCGGGCCTCATCACCTTCTCCTGATGCCTTAAGGTTCAGGGTCAAACGCTGACGGAGCAATTCAGTAAACAGATGGTGATACCGGAACCATCGCCGCTCACTGTCCAAAGATACGATAAACAGGTTGGCATGCTCGAGATATTCCAGGGTTTCCTGCCCCGAAGCTGACGGGTTTTGCAGTACTGCATCACAAAGAGGGCCGCTCATTCGATCAAGTATAGAGGTGTGAAGAAGAAAAGACTGCACATATTCGGGCTGCTGCAAAAGGACTTCTTCCATCAGATAATCAAGAATGTAGCGATGGCTGCCGGTGAAAGCCGCGATGAATCCTTCTATGTCGTTTTGTCCCTGCATGGAAACCGCAGCAAGCTGCAGCCCTGTAATCCAGCCTTCCGTGCGATTCTCGAGATCGGCAATATCCTTATCGGAAAGATGGAGGCCCATCACCCGGCATAGGAAATCAGAAGTCTCAGATATGGAAAAACGCAGTTCTGCGGCACGCAGTTCGGTTAACTGACCCCGCGCGCGCAGCCGTGCGAGAGGGAGAGGAGGATCTTCACGGGTGGCGATAATCAGATGCATTTGATACGGCAGGTGTTCAAGCAGAAAAACAAGTGCGTCGTTAACAGGTTTGGCGTCAATAACATGGTAGTCATCCAGGACCAGAAAAAAATGATCCGGAACGCAGGAAATCTCATTGAGAATGGTTGTCAGAACAAATTCGGGTGACGGCGGCTGAGGGGATTCGAGCATTCCCGTTAAGCTGTCTCCAATATTGATTGGAATCGTCTGCAGGGAGGAAATAAGGTATGTCAAGAAGCGTATGGGGTCATTATCATCCGGATCAAGCGACAACCAGGCGACCGGAAGTCCACAGCCGGAAATCCATTCACTGACAAGTGTAGTTTTGCCAAAACCGGCCGGCGCACTTATTAACGTCAGCTTGCACGCAAGGCCATCATTCAGGCGCGCAGAAAGGCGCGGCCGAAGGACAATGCGCGGCCGCAGAGTAGGGGCATATAGTTTTGTAGCCATTATTGCTGAATTCATATGTCAAGTATACAGCGAAGCTATAAGCGAATAAAGTCCTGCATATGATTACATGAATATTGGTCTTGCGTGATAACATCTTGTTTACATCTTGAGAAAAAAGTAACATGGGGACGACGCAAACGTGCGGCTGACCAAAGATGATATCGCCTACATTGAAGAACCATATATTCCACATTTGATCGTCGTTGCGTTATAATCAGAATAAAGCTGTCGAATATATAGCCAGTATGCGTATCACCTGACTAATTTGCACGCACCCTTGTGAAATCGTAGAGCAAGTTCGAATTATTTGCCTTTTCAAGTATGGAGGAATGTATTATGAGCGTATATAGCAAGTCATTATATACACACAATTATGAGGGCAGTATTCATGTAGATGACCTGCTTTATTTGTATGAAAAGATACGGACAATTGCTTTTCATAGATTTCCGGATTTCAAAAAAATCGAGCCCAGATTCGATATTAGTTCGGAGCATGGGGACAGTCCGGATCTTACAGCCCAAAAGCTGGAAAATTCATTCTATCCGGATGAAGTGTTATCGAGCTGCAGCTTTACACTCCACCTGCCTTCTTCGGGTAATGAACAGGACGTTTCTTCTATATCTTTTGCCAGTACCAACCGGCACAGTATCCATATCACGGCAGAGGGGACAAATCAACAGCAGGTTGACGCACTTGTAAATACAATTATTTATAGTATTAATCCATATGTCTCTGATATGAATAAAGAGAGACAGCCACCCGTAAAGCATGACGAAAAAACATATACAATAAAAACGGAACCCACAAAACACGATAAGCCAAATGCCGGCAGGTATATAGTTGAAGTTCCGGTCATCAAAGCCAATCTGTCAGATTCAGAAAGAGAACGTCTCGAAAAAGACTCCCGCAAAAATTCGAAATACGTTATTGCAGGAATCATAGTCATTGTTTTGTTCATTGCGATCGTTATTACAATTGCTGTCTTGAAGTGACGCACCGCTTGCACTTGTAGGGCGGCATATAAAGGCATACGAGTAGGAGAACATACAAATGCATGAGATCAATCGGATTAGTCTCGAGCAGATACAGAAGAAATTTGCCGCGGACGCAGATGTCCGAACCTTCTTGCAGGACGCATTACTAACATTTTCGACGTACGCCGCAGCGATCTATCAAATGGAAATCTACATAATTCTGACCGGCAATGACGTCGATCCGGATGAGCAAGCGCGTCTGGATGAGAAGAGGACGAATTCCCATAACGCCGTCATCGCAAGCATCGTGAATCTGAATCGAATTTGCGAAAAGAACGGCATAACACCTATTTATGCTGGAACCGTCTCAATAAATCGTCCCCATCGCGTCGAAATAGCCGATGCGGTATTAGCATATGTACAAAGTGTTCTGGGAAATAGAGTTCGGTGAGAGGTTATAGCGCTACCAAAGTTCATCAAATTCCATATACATGATGGTCAATCTGTCTATTCGGGTATCGCAGTGATAGTGGCCGGCGAACCACCGGTCGTAGTCGAGTTTGTCCTCGATGCTGTCAAGCCACTCCTCCGTACTTGTATCGATACGCTCCTGATTGACGTTCGGTAGAAATACTTCTGCTGGTCTGAATTTGTCCGGGACAGTATGCGAAAAGACATAATTGATCTGCCAGTTTACTTTTGCCAGCTGCTGTTCAACAAAAGCCATGATGATATCATTCGGCTGCTCGGTCTCAAACCATTGATCTCTGCTGAATTTATCAATACTGTATGCGCCGCCGATGGCAATGGCCTTTTTGCCGTCAAAGTCATAAATCTCGCCGTCCTTGGCAAAAATCAGGCTGGGATAATCCTGCTCGGCATAAGCAAGACCTCTGTGCCATTCGATTTCCTCGTATGAATCGATCATATAAGGCCTCTGCTCATGATTGCCGTGTATGAAGAAAAAGGTAATCGGATACTCAGAGATTTCTTGTTTCAGCACTTCATCATCACGATTCAGATAGTAATTAATCATCGCGTCGCCAAGAACGATCATAATATCTTCGTCTTGGGATGTTCCGACCATGTCGCAGAATTCACTGACTCGGTCGAAATCTCTATGGATATCACCTGTGATATATACCATTGATATCCTCCGTTTTCGAAAAGTGGTGCTGCGAGTTATCAAATATGAATTTTATTGATTCTGGTGAGAGGAAAAAGACTACGACAGGTCATCATCGTAGTCTTTTGCAATGAAACGAATTAAGGGCTCCGGAGGGCTCACATTATTGTTTGTCGCTTGAGTGCTCTGAGGCGAGATCTCAGGCAAACCGAGATCCACATCAACCGGGATTTCGATGACCTCGCCGTTGATGTGTTGGCACTGTGAAATCAGTACCGTCATATTACCTTCGCTGTCTTTGAAAAGATTCGCGATCATGTGGGCCTCCTGAGATTCTTAGCAATATCTTGGAGATCTCAATTCTTCAGAGCTCTGTTTGCAATAACCACTCCGGCATCACAAACAGCACTCCATCCTATGGCAAAAATGGATTTGTTATCTTTGATCCATCAGTATAAAAATTCATTAAAATACCTCTTATGTTCCCATAAATGGGTCGTTTATATTGTAAGCAAAAGTACCATCATTTAACCAATAATTTCCGTTTGTGTCATACCAACCATCATATCTTACACCATCCTGCTCCCACCACCAAGTTCCAGCCCAAGTTCCAGGTGTTGGAGTTCCATCTTGATTCGAAGATGTAGGAGCAGCAGTTTCTACTGGAGCAGCTGTAGTAGGAGGAGATGTTTCTACTGGCTTAGGTTTTGTTGTAACTGCTGTAGTCTCTTTTGTAGGCGGAGTGGTGGGTTCTGGTGTTGGGGTAGGTACAGTAGTGGGTGTTGGGATAGGAGTTGCAGTAGGTGCAACTGTAGGAGTTTCTGTTGGAGTTGGTGTGGCTGTGGGGGTAGGCGAGGCAGTTGGGATTGCTGTCGGAGTGGGTGTAGGGGTAGGCATGATTGTAGATTCGGTAGTTGAATCTGCAAACGTTGAAGTTTCCATTTTGCCATCTTTGCCGCAACTAGCCACAGAGAGTGCGGACACAATTAACACTAAATTCAACATGACAACGAGCATAATTCTTGTGCATTTCATTTTTTCTTACCTCTTTTTCGTTTGATGGGAAGATTCAGGGACAAGACCAGATTTCCGCGAATCGAATGCTCCAAATATATTATCGGTTGCACTCTGGGTATTTTTATAGATATTCATTACCCTCCCCGCCGTATGCTTGGAAGTCAATTAATCATCTATCTTAACAAGAAAATTGTCATATTCAGGATCTTCTATTTCAATATTCCGAAGATCAAGATTGGGGGCATCTGCGTCTAAAGGAACAATCACATAATAAGCAGTTCCATCTATAACTTTCCAAAAAATCGAAAGAACTTCTTCTTCAATAATAACGTCATATTCCTGATGAATTGATATATGACATGGGCTATCGTATAATCCACCGCTTGGCAGACCGCCATCTATGTATGGACCGTCGTTATGCGTGCAAAAGGAGCCAAACATATCAAAACAAAGTCCTCTTACAACTTCACATGAATATACCCTATGGCAAACCTTTACGCCGGTGTTTGAGAAATACTCCAAAAGCTTTCTCGGTGACAATTCCTTCGGGGGTGCAGGCAAATTCTTCTTGCTCATCGCTTTACCTCATTCTTTCACGTTAACTGTCCGTCTGTCTGTTATTTTTTTCCTTATTCAATTGTCAAGTTACATGATTCGTTACATTTTCATTATACAAGTATGCTTATGCAAGATCTTGCAGATGGATCGACAGGTGGTCTTCATAATTGCCGTGGAGATCAAAGACTCACATGCGTCACCATGTGAGTCTCCTTGGAATGTCTTTGCTGTATGCGAAAAGGGCGCGCGCGAATCGATATTTATCGTGCGAAAATGGGTTGGTCGTGGGGACGAGTAAGGTAAGTTTTGGTACAAGAGTGAAATTAAATAGGTTCATTTTCATCTTTACTGTTCTTTGCTACAAATGACAGAAACGAAGCAACGACTTTTTCCGGATTGTTTTCTATATTGCTATAGCAAACATCGACCGGATTATAGACAATATTGCCTGAATCATTCGTTCCAAAATCACCAGCATTATATGAAGATGGATAACAAATATCAAATTTTTCATCTTTGCCTTTATTCACACCAGATCCATCATTTTCGGTATCCTTATCATATTGAAGTTCATTCATATCGCAATGTACATATTTCCCATCATGATACATACGCATAAAATTAATACGATACCAAGCACCCTTGTAAAAGAAAGTAAGAAATCTATACAACCTAAGCTCGCCTTTTCCGCCATTTTTTCCAAACCCCCAAAACAGGAAAATCATGTCGGAATTAGATTGATATCCTTCTGGCAATTTGGTTCTGTCTGTCCCGGATTTAATAAACATATATTCAATTTTTTCCAGTTTATCTAAGGTTGCTCTATCTTCATTCGGATAATAGTCCTTTATTTTCTTATTGCCTTCCTTTATTTCATTGAAATACTTTTCAAAAGTTTCCTTTAGTTTTTCCCTCATGGCACGATACTCTTCAGAAATCGGTTCCCAATATTTTTTATCTGCAGGGCAAATGTGAAAGTTCTTTGAATCAGTATCATATAGTTGTTCGCCGGAATAAGGCGTGACTAGTAAATCATTTCCGTTACCTCTAATATAAACTTTTCCGGGCTCGAAGTTCTTCGTATCTTTCTTAATGATTTCAAGATCATTCGTCTTATTCGTCTTCATAAAAAGCCTCCTATTTACTTTGCGACTATAATATTTCTTTTTAGTATACCAATAATATATGGCGAAAAACAATAAATAACTCCGTTTGATTATGTCAGGATCTCTACTTGCTGATTCCCCAGATCTCTTCCATATGCAACGTGGCTTGCTCATACGTGATTGAACCCTTGCTTACCATATACAGCGGATCGGCCATGTCTTGAAAGAAGCAGATTGGCGCCGAAACACAGTTCTTTATACAATTTGCCGGGTGCTCTTGCAGAGTTGTGTAAGATTGTCTGGCAACGAAAGCGATGTCCAGAGATTCTTCATCTACGTAAAACCTGCCACTGCAATTATGTGGCTTGAAATTTGAATTGATGAAATTGATGAATCGTACGACCGGTACGACGTGTTGTCTGTCAACGATTACAGGGTGGACATACATTAGAAAATCAAAGTATCCGTCTTCAAAGAAAGCAACGGTCATCTGCAATTGACCTGGAAAACGATCAACATCAAATTCATAATGAAACGTGTCAATTTGGGTTATATCTACAGGCTTGTTTGTAGTGTTCAAATACACTAAGTGAGAAGGCACAATCGTACAATTCTTCATCTCTCTGATAACCAAATTCCGAGCATCGTTTTTTTCCATAAGTTCCACTCCTTTTCTCCTAACGGTTGGATTTATTCGCTTATCGTTCATGCTGTGCACGCTTTCTTCTGTAAAAGATGTTTTACCCGATTCATCCTTCTCATTCGGCAATCACATATGTCGCCATTTATTCCTCCCCATATGTCTCGAATACATCTTCGGTAAGTCCGAGTTTTTCATTGAGGCGGTCATTCAACTCTGTTAGTGGCTTCCAGTTATCAATACTGCCCCCGAATGCATCGCACATGAAGCCGTGGATTTGATTCGCTTTTTCTATCGTCATGCAACCCCTATTGCATGCAAAACTCAACAGATCACTCACAAATTCATTTTGTAGAATTTCTACGGCTTCACCTAAATCCTCCTCCGCAAAAGGCTGCACGGATTCCAATAGGCTGCTTAGTTCCGAAAACCATATTTCCGCACTCTTAATCTGAATGCCGTGAGGCTCAGAATAATTTTTTACCTGATCACAGTAATCCTCGAAAACAGCATCCACATCTTTTTGATCATCTTTATAGATGTTCATTCCGGGCGCTACCGTGCGCAGATAGAACTTCTGCCTTTCATTGGTCACGGGGTAACCCAATGCCCAGCCTTCATCAGCACTCCACTCGTGTGTCGTATTTCTACCATTACTCTGCATTACTTCATGACTCCAAAACTGGATGTCGCCATATCTTGTCCACCATAAGTCGTTTTTGTCTTTCCAGGTATAAGACAAAGTATAGAAAAAACCATCATTTTTAGGCTGCTTATGATTTTTCCAATGAGCGTACTGAGAATATTTGCCTCTCCCGGAAGATGAGGAGTAATCGTTGCTAAAGAAATTCTGATAATTTTCAACAGACATGCAGGTGTTTTCAGGATCATGGCTCACATCTTTAAGGAATACTACGGGGGCCAAATGTTTTCTCAGGATACCTTCCATTTCCGACAAATAAAAGCTCCAAAGAAAGTTGAATTCCCGAATGAGGAGAGGAGACCAATCTTCTTCTCGAAAAGGGCTGGTTCCGATGTGCGTTTTTTCCATCTCATCCAGAGTCTTTTCAGGGATTTCCACATCCTTTTTCCAAATTTGGAGTATCCCGGGTAAAACATGAATATTTCCTGAAGAAGCATCAAAATCCTTATAAAACAACGATATTCTGAAGTCGTTATTCAATTCGATCCAGAAATAATCAACATTGTATGTGCTCAGAACAGATTTGCTTTTCAGTCCGGTAACATCTGTTTTTTCTTCGCAGCTAAAATCATACATGAATATTTTCGGTTCATAGACCTCTGAAAAAAGATTTTTGATAGCTGACGCTGCTTTTTGAAGATGTATATTTATTTTTCGAAATCCCATCGTTTGCGACATAAGACCCTCCTTTATATTAAGCATGTATTTTCAAAAAAATCGATCATTCTGTCAGTCATTCTCATATGTGGTAAGTATCTCCCGGCAGTGCTCCTTCATCATCTTCCGCAAGTCCTTATTTAATATCTCTATATAATCCCCGTATTGTAACGCCCAATGGATCATTGCATTCGGACTGCAGGTGACGGTTACATCGTCATATTTGTCATCGAGAGTTTTCCTGAACTGGTAGCGATTACCAAACCAGTCGTGCAATACAGTGTAGCGGTCGTTTCTGATCTTAAGAGAAATCGCCATCGGTTTATCGTAGAACATGTTCAAGTGTTCGCTCAGAAAGGTTCCGGCATTCCAGTCTTGGCTTAAGCCCTCAACTTCGTTCTCCGGAGTTCTTTTCAGATCTGTGATTTCTACGGTGGTCATTAAATCGATTCGATAAAAGGAGACATTCTTGTGAGACGGAGTGTTCGCGACAAGATAATATTTCCCGTTGTAAGCGACGATGTGGTATGGGCTTACCACGTATTTTTTCGATTCGCCGTTTGCGTTCTTTGTCGTCTCCACGTCTTTATCTCGAGTGTAACCATTGAAGAAAAATTGAATTTTCGACTCCTTTTCCAATGCTTTCTGGATTTCAGCCATACTTGTTTGCAACTCTGTCTTGGTGACATACGCATTTTCATATATACCATCCACGCGGTTCTTCAACTTACCGGAATGCTCGATGTACTTTGATTGATATTCCAAGGTCGAAAGCCTCGCGACTTTCTGAATCAGTATTTCCCTTTGTACATCGGTTATCGTTTTCGAAAAGTAAAGGCTCTCAATCAAGGAATCCAGCTCGTTTTCGCTAAAATCGTGTACATACCAAAGATCTGTGATCGGTGTTGCCTTTGTCTGTTGCGGCTGCTGATCTTTCTCTTCAATCGGATCATCCGCGTTGCCCTTGGCATCGTCTTCATCGTCTTCATCGTTTTTTTCATCGTCATATTCGTCGTCATATTCGTCATCATACTCGTCATCATACTCGTCTCCGTTGAGCGACTTTGATTGGATGATTTCATCAAGCACTCTATGTCGAATGCGAAATTCTTTCAAATTGTTTCCGTCATAATCATCGGGATTTACGGCTTTGATCAGCTTCTGGATCGTAGTTGAGAGCGTTCTCTCGTTCGTTGTCATATGGATATGATTCATTATCTCTGCCTGAGTCAGTGACTTGCCCTCGCACGTATTTTCCTTCAGGTACTTTAGGACCTCGAACGCCCGCTCGATCTGGACATACTGCGCACTGGAATTATCTACCGCTTTTCCCATCGTTTATTCCTCCTTGAGAATTGAATATTCCGTCCACTTCGCATTCTCACCACAATCCGCGCTCTTGTGAAATGACGAATATTTTCGCGAGACCGTATCGTACTTAAGCACCGGTACCGCGCCGCTGTTTGCTGTCCCACCGTCGATGTAGTAGTGGCTCAGGCCGTCCCAATATACGCTATGGTCGTCCTTGCCATTTCTAATCGAGGGGGTGCCTACATGGCCGGCGATGATGTCCTTGTAGAAGGCTCCGAAGGTCGGTGGATATTTGGACAGAAAGCATTCATCGGAGGTGCCGACCGCCCAGAGATCTTCCGCTTCCTCGTCGATGCCTGCATGGACAAAGATTTGTGTGTCGGTCTCACAATGGAACGGCAGATTTCGAAGCCATTGGATCAGGCCCGGATGGTGCGCGTTGATGTCTTCGCGTGTCATTTTTGCGGCGCGAAAAAGACCGTCCGTGTCGAGGAAACCGGTCTGCCCGTCGAAGACCTTTCGGGCGGTCGGAGAGAGGAAGGAGCGAATAGTCGCAAAATCCTTATCAGCATTGAGCCACTCGGCACCCATAACATCTTCGTCGTCTGCGAGCAAGAAGTCGAGAAACATCTGATCATGATTGCCGCGAAGCGCGATGACCTGGGTGGGGCTCTGCCGCGTCAGGTCCCGGATTTTGCTATATGTCTCGCAGCTCTGCGGACCATAGTCGATATAATCACCACAGAAAATCAGCTTGTTCTCGCGATCACTATCAAGGTCGACCAAGACCAACGCCTCATCCAACGCCTTAAGGCAACCATGAATGTCACTGAGCGCATAAATAGAAGCCATGAAATACCTCCAAAACTAAATAAATCTGAAACACCGCTACATATATAATAAACAAAATGATCGTCAAGAACTTGAAGATTGGTTAACATTAAATCTTTGATTATTATACTTTGAAAATCAGTTGCAAGAAAGCGAACATACCTCAATTCGGGTATTCTTTGGGATCACCGGTTGATCAAGAAATAATCAACATTGCAGAGGCAGCTGTCGCCAGGCCTTTTCTCGGTTTTTCGTGGGTTTTTCGCATCTTTGCTACAGACAAAGCCAGCCTTTCTCTGGTATTATGGGTTCTGTTTGCATATAAATCCCAATTAGGTAAGAGGTTACATTTATGAGTTTACTGACAGTTGAACAACTGAGCCACGGTTTCGGCGATCGTATCATTTTCGAAGATATTTCGTTTCGCCTTAATCGGGGAGAACATATCGGTCTGGTCGGGGCAAACGGAGAAGGTAAATCTACTTTCATGAATATCGTCACCGATCATATGGAGCCTGACGAAGGTTCCATCCAATGGTCTAAAGGTATTAAAGCCGGCTATCTGGATCAGCATACAATTCTTACAAACGGACTTACCATTCGCGATATCCTTCGCCAGGCTTTTGATCATCTCAACAGTAAGCAGGCACGCCTCGAAGAGATATATGCGCTTCTAGGCGAGGCCGATGAAGACGCCATGACGGAACTGATGGATGAGATGGGTGAACTACAGACCCAAATCGAGCACAGTGATTTTTTCCTGATGGATGCCAAAATAGAAGAGACCGCCGGTGCACTTGGGTTACTTAATTTTGGTCTCGAAACGGACGTTACAGCACTAAGCGGAGGCCAGCGCACCAAGGTCCTTCTGGCCAAGCTTCTGCTTGAGAAGCCTGATATCCTGCTCCTCGACGAGCCTACCAATTATCTTGATGAGGAGCATATCACATGGCTCAGGCAGTATCTGCTTAATTACGAGAACGCATTTATTCTGATTTCACATGATGTCCCTTTCATGAACAGCGTCATCAACGTGGTCTATCATGTCAGTAATTATCATCTGGATCGCTATGCCGGAGATTACAACCATTTTCTGGAAGTATATGAAGTTCAGAAGTCTCAAAGAGAAGATGCCTATGAGCGCCAGCAAATGGAAATTGCAAGCCTCAAGGATTTCGTTGCCCGCAATAAAGCACGTGTTTCCACCCGGAATATGGCGATGAGCCGACAGAAAAAGATTGATAAAATGGATGTGATCGAGCTTGATAAAGAGCGCCTGGTTCCTGTGTTTTCTTTTCGCTCGGACCGTGCCCCCAGCCGCGTGATATTTGATGCGCAAGGTCTTGTGATCGGCTATGACGAACCTTTAAGCAGACCTATCGATCTGCAGTTGGAACGAGGTCAGAAGATATCTCTGGTCGGTGCCAATGGTATCGGCAAAACAACACTCCTCAAAAGCCTTCTCGGCCTTACACCAGCCATTTCCGGAGAACATAAGCAGGGAGAATACCTCTCGATCGGATATTTCGAACAGGAAAATGGAAGTGACAGGAGCCGTACCTGTCTTGAATCCCTGGGTGATGAGTTTCCTTCAATGAGCATCTCAGAACTCCGCTCAGCCCTGGCACGCTGCGGACTGACGCCCAAACATATTGACAGCAAAGTGTCCGTCCTAAGCGGCGGTGAGCAAGCCAAGCTGCGATTATGCAAGCTAATGAATCGCAAGTACAATCTGCTCGTACTGGACGAACCCACGAACCACCTCGACACAGTCGCCAAAGAAGTCCTGAAAACAGCCCTAAAAGATTACTCAGGAACAATCCTGATGGTGTGCCATGAACCTGAATTCTATGAAGATATCGTAACCGGGACGTGGGATGCAGGGGAATGGGCGCTGAAGCTGTAGAGAACAGACGTGTTGCCGGCCTAACAGTCGGTACATTAACTAAAGGAGAATTACATGAAGAAATATATATCCGTTATTTGTGCTTTCATACTAGCTTCCGTGACGACCATGACACTTTGTTCCTGCGGTACAGCAGATCATGTAGAGACAGTTGCAGAGACAGTTGTAAAGACGGCCACAGAGACAGTTGAAACATCATCCGCTGCCGTAACAGACAAAACGGAGAAATCTACCGAAGCAACTCTCTCGAGTCCGGAAAGTCAGCCGGAGGAAACGACCGTTAATTGGGAAGCGGCGTATGCGTCTACGTTGGACAAGTACCATGAATTTGCCTTGTGGTACGCAGCGTATCTCAGTGATGAGACGAAGGATACACAGAATATGCCTGATAAGGAAGAGCCATGGGCTACAATGGGCTCGACCTATCCTATGGACAAACCACTCGAGAATTTTGGCTATGCACTAAGAGATATTGATAATAACGGCATTCCTGAACTGATTCTATTCGGTAAATTCGATCTTTCTATATCTGCGATTTTTACAATAGCTGAGGGAGAACCCCTGCTGCTAGGGACATATTGGGCAAGAAACGCTTGCCGCATGGATGCATCCGAGAATATCTATACCAGTTGGAGTAATGGCGGCTTCGATAACGGGGAAAGTATCTTCCGAATCGCTGCAGACGGAAAAAGCCTTGAATTGATCAAAACTGTTGGCATTGAAAGTTACAGTGACGACTCGTCCGTTCAGCTTGATGAACCGGAATATTATATAACCACCGGTACGGACAAGGTAATTGTCAGTGAAGACGAAGCGAAACAGGCTTGGCTTACTTACCCGACCAATAATGAAATGAGCGGATTGGAATTTACTCCTATTATTGCGGGCTGAGGAATGCTGGAAACCGACTTCTCTTACAGCTGCAGATCGTGCGCTCAACATTCTTACACCTAATCGCTGGCATTGCAGCGCCTTGGATATTTTTTCGCGCCATACTTTGGAGAAAAGAAACTAAACTCGATACAATTTGCAAGTCGTTTGTACAATTATTAAGATTGCTACTAAATCTTTGACTTTCTATACTTGTATTGAGAACAGCCAATGTATTTTGAAAAAGCGGAGGGAAAAAATGAAAAAGAAAATTTTATGCACATTGCTATGTTTGACCATGTTTGCCAGTCTGTTGACAGGATGCAGTACCAGTGAAAAAAAAGAGACAACGGGTACCACAGCGGGTGCTGCTGTAACTGATGCCACAACAGCACCGGCAGCAACTACTGAAAAGACCGAAGGTGACGTTACACTTACATGGGCAGTATTTGAAACAGATAATTATACCGCTGAACTATGGCAGTCAATAATTGATGCTTTCGAAAAGGATAACCCGGGTATCAAAATTGAAAAAGTACTCATGACAGGTGATTCCAGATCACAATTCTTAAAAACTATGCTTGCTGCGAACAATATGCCTGACATTAACATTGATCCAGTTGATTTGGCATCA
>Ga0209540_10001556_pt1 | contig 17186 bp, 15 predicted proteins | sample BarGraIncu01121A_FD_184501 | JGI IMG/M metagenome (GOLD analysis project Ga0209540, IMG submission 184501) | Arctic peat soil microbial communities from Barrow, Alaska - Barrow Graham LP Incubations 011-21A (SPAdes) (version 2) | ecosystem: Environmental > Terrestrial > Soil > Wetlands > Peat... | reverse complement strand
GACGCTCACGCCGACGGCCGCGGCCGCAAACCGGTCGTCCCGCGAAGCGCGCAGACGCAACCCCAGCGACGATTCTCGGAAGAAGTGGGCGGCGAGTATCGCGAGCACCGCAGCGCCCAGCGCGATCCACAGAGTCGTGTACGCCTGGACCCCGAAGAAGGTGCGCGGGCCGTTGGTGACGTTGTCCCATTGGTTCATGACCACGTGGATCACGATGAGTGTCGCGAACAGGACGATGACGCCGACCGCGTTGGACAGGCGCATGAGCGGCCACGCGATGACGGCCGCGACGGCCGCGGCGACCAGCCCACCGATGATCAGCGAAGGGATGACCGGCAGCTGGATCGCGGAGAGAAACGGATACATGTTCGGGACGCCCATCGACTTCAGCGACGGGTCGGTCGACATGATCGAGGCGGCGAAGGCGCCGATCCCCACGAACCCGACGTAGGTCCAGTTCAGGATGCCCGAGTTGCCCATGAACATCTGCAGCCCGAGAACCAGCACGAGGTTGACGCACAGGAACGTGTAGATGTTGATCACGAGCGGGGACCCGAGGGCATCGATAGCCACGCCGGCGATGATCAGCGGCACGATCAGCAGCAGCAGCGTCGAGAAGCGTCCCATCGCGGTTCCGAGCTTGGTGGGGGCGTTCATCCGACACGCTCCTCGGTGTAGTTGCCGCGGATGAGGCCTTCAGGCTTGAACAGGAGGAACAGGATCACGATGACGAACATGAACGCGTCACGGTAGTTGATGAGCGAGGCCGGAAGGAAGACGCTCAGCAGGTTGAACAGCAGCCCGTAGATGAAGCCTCCCGCGACCGCCCCAACCAAGCTGAACATACCGCCGACAACGGTGGCGATGAACGCCACCAGCAGCGGCGCCGCGCCGGTGAGCGGGTCGACCGACGCCGAGCGGCTGACCCAGAAGACCGCCACGACGCCCGCCAGGAAACCGCTGATGATGAACGCGATCGAGATCATCAGGTTCGCCGGGACGCCCATGAGCCGCGTGGTCGTGAACTTCTCCGCCGCAGCCCGCATCGCGATGCCGATGACCGAGTACTTCATCAGCAGGCTCAGCCCGGTCAGCAGCACCGCCGCCGTCCCGATGATGAGAAGGTTGCGCATCGGGGTGACCGCGCCCATCAGCGACACGGTCCGGTTGAACAGCGGCGGGAACTGCACGGCCTTGGCGCGGGGCGAGACGAGGATCAGCGCGAGGTTCTGCAGCAGCATGCTCACCGCGAACGAGGTGACGAAGAGCGCCGAGACCGACTTGGTGCGGACCGGGCGGAACGCGGTCAGCTCGGTCAGGTAACTGACCAGGGCAGCCATGGCCACGGCGATCAGTGCGGTGACCCACCACGGCACTCCCTGCATCGACCCCATCACGAACAGGGCGTAGCCGCCGACCATGACGTACTCGCCGTAGGCGAAGTTCACGAGCTTCAGGATGCCGTACACGAAGACCAGGCCCAGTGCGAGCAGCGCGTAGAGGCTCCCGAGGCTGATCGTGTTGATGACGAATTCCATTTAGAGGACCACCTCGCTCTTGCTTCCGTCGTCCCCGCCGAAGTAGGCGTCGACGATGTCGACCTGGCTGCGCAGCGATTCCGGCGTGCCTGCGAACGTGATCGAACCGTTCGTGAGCAGGTAGGCGCGGTCGACGATCTCGAGCGCGCGCTCGGCGTTCTGCTCGACGAGCAGGATCGTGGTGCCACGCTCGTGGAGCGACTTGATGAGCACGAAGATCTGATCGACCATCGTCGGCGACAGCCCGAGCGACGGCTCATCGAGCAGCAGGAGCTTCGGGTGACTCATCAGCGCGCGGGCGATGGCCAGCTGCTGCTGCTCCCCGCCGGAGAGCAGGCCGCCGGCCTGGCGACGCCGCTCCTCGAGGATCGGGAACAGCTCGAACATGTCCTGGAGATCCTTGCGGTACTTGGTGCGGTCGTAACAGGTGTACGCGCCCAGGCGCAGGTTCTCCTCGACGGTCAGTCCGCCGAAGATGTCGCGTCCCTCGGGCACGAGGGATATCCCCTTCTTGACGATCGCCTCGGGCGTCTTGTTGGCGATGGACTCGCCGGAGAGCGCGATAGCGCCCTTCACCTGGCGATGGACGCCCGTGATGGACTTGAGCGTCGTCGACTTGCCGGCGCCGTTCGCGCCCAGCAAGGCGATGAGCTCGCCCTCCTTGACGTCGAGTGAGATGCCTCTCAGGGCGGTGATCGCGCCGTAGGAGGCGTGCAGGTCCGTGACGGTCAGCATGGTTTCCATCCCTAGGCCGTGCTTCCGAGATAGGCGGCCACGACTTCGGTGTTGCCGCGCACTTCGGCGGGCGTGCCCTCGGCGATGGTGCGGCCGTAGTTGAGCACATGGAGACGGTCGCACAGGTTCATCATCAGGCGCATGTCGTGCTCGACGACGAGCATGCCCACGCCCTTCTCGGAGGGGATGCCCCGCAGCAAGGTGAGCATCTCGTCGCTCTCGTCCTCGTTGAGGCCCGCTGCCGGCTCGTCGAGCAGCACGAACTTGGGCTGCATCGCCAACGCTCGCGCGATCTCGAGGCGGCGCTGGTGGCCGAAGGACAGCTCGCCCGCGAGGCGTCCGGCCCACTTGCTCAACCCGAGCTCGGCCAGAAGGGCGTCTGCGATACCTACGGCGGCGCGACGCGAACTGCCCTGCGCAACGGCGGCCACCTCGACGTTCTCGAGCACGGTCAACTCGTGGAACAGGCGGATCGTCTGGAACGTGCGCGCGAGGCCGGCCCTGGCCACGCGGTGCGCCTTCGCCTTGGACACGTCGGTCCCGTCGATGACGACGTGGCCGCTGGTTGCCGGGAGCAGTCCCGTCACCACGTTGATGAGGGTCGTCTTGCCCGAACCGTTGGGCCCGATCAGGCCAAGGATCTCGCCGGTCCTGAGACTGAAGCTGACGTTGGCGACAGCCTTCAGCCCGGCGAAGGACTTGCACAGGTCACGTATCTCGAGGACGTTCTCCGCCCTCGCGGGTGGTGCTTCCACGCGTGTCTCCCTAGAGAGATGGGTCGGTATCGCGGATCGGCGGGGAACGGGAGAGAGCTGCGCGCCCTCTCCCGTTCCGAGCCGATCGCGTCGCGATTCGGGCTACGGCGCCGGGATCTTCTCGGGACGGAACCATCCCAGGAAGTTCGGCTTGGCGACGGTGAGCTGGACGATGACCGCGGCCTTGTCGGGCTGGTGCCCACTGGCTGCGTCGGACCACTTCAGCTTACCGGTGAACAGGTCCCACTCGGTGCCCTCCATCGCCTTGGCGACAGCGGCGCCATCGGTCGAGCCGGCCTTCTCCATCGCCTGTGCGAGCACCATGACGACGTCGTAGCCGGTCAGTACCCACAGTTCCTTGGGCTCGGTGCCGAACTTCGCCTTGTACGCCGCCGCGAACTCGGGGTACTTGGGGTTGGCGGCCGCGGAGAGGAAGCCGTGGGTGTCGAAGAAGATGTCGTTGCCGTACTGGGCGCCCAGGGCCTCGAACAGGCCCGGGTCGTCGTACGAGTCTCCGCCGTAGACCGGCATGTTGAGGCCGCTCTCACGGAAGGTGCGGATGATGAGCGCGAGGTCGGGCATGTAGGACGACACGTAGATGAAGTCAGGCTTGGTCTTGAGTGCCTTGATGCGCGCGAGCTGCGCGGAGGCGTCGCCCTGGCCCTGCGTGTAGGTGTCCTCGAACAGCACCGTCCCGCCGAGCTCCTTGAAGCGGGCGATGAAGTAGCGGCTCAGCGACTTCGTGTAGTCGATGAAGTCGTCGGTGACCACGTAGACGGTGCGCAGGCCCTTCTTGTAGGCGAACTCGGCGGTCGTCGCGCCCATCGTGGTGTTCCACATGGACAGCGTGAACTGCTTGTCGCCCAGCGCCTTGGAGCCGTAGAGCGGCGAGCTGGCGGCGGGGGAGATGCCGACGATGCCGGCGGACTGCGCCTCGCGGCTCGCCGGTCCGCCGAAGTCGAAGTCGCTCGGGGCGATCATGGCGACCGCTCCCTGCGAGATCAACTGCTTGGCGGCGTTGCCGACCGTGACAGGGTCGCTCTTGCCGTCGATGGCCTCGATCTTGACCTGCTTGCCGAGGATGCCACCCTTCTTGTTCAGCTCGTCCGCGGCCAGCTGCGCGCCCTTCAGGGCCGGCTGGTCGAGCGGCGCCTGGATGCCCGTCTGGCACAGCGCCGAGCCGATGATGATCTCTCCACCTGCGGTGGAGCCGGTCGTCGCACCGGGTGTCGCCGCGGGCTTGCTGCAGCCGCCCAACATCGTTGCCCCGAGCGCGAACACACATGCGAGTGCTACGAATCTCTTCACGCTTCCTGCCTCCCTGTTGTACGAAACGCTACCGGACGTCCTGACATCCATATTTTGACGGCTTCCCTGTTTCGAGCCGGTTACTCCTCCCTCCCGGGTTCGCCGAGTGTGTGCGTGTGCAATGCTTGTATCAGAATCGCACAAAGGCGTATCAGCGAGAAGCGAGCCGAGTCGCGCCGTGCGCGCAGCGCCCGTCTTCCCGGGCACTACAATTGCTGACAACACTCTGCCGATACCCGGGCACCCCGATCAGAAACCGGCGCCGCCACAGTGGCCGAACACGAATGTGAATGCGCGAACGGCGCCGGTGTCGTCGACCTGACGCCGCTGGCGCCCGTGCTCGCCGAGTTCGCGTCCGACACGGGCGCGCTCATCCCGGTGTTGCAGCGGGCCCAGGACATCTACGGCTACCTGCCGCGCGAGGTTCTCGACGAGATCGCGGACCAGCGCCGGACGCCCTTCTCGCAGGTGTACGGGGTCGCGACGTTCTACGCCCAGTTCCACCTGCAGCCACGGGGGGCGACCGTCGTGCGCGTCTGCGACGGCACCGCATGCCATGTCGCGGGAGGCACCGAGGTCGCGCGCGCCATCGTCGACGAGCTCGGCGTGGCGGTGGGCGAGACCGCGCCGGACGGGAGCTTCACCGTCGAGGCGGTCGCATGTGTGGGTTGCTGCGTGGTCGCGCCGGTCGTGCTGGTGGGCGAACAGGTCCACGGGCAGATCGATCCCTCCTCGGCCCGCACGCTCGCGAAGCGGCTCCGCCGCGAGGCGCGCCCGTGAGCGCGCCCGCACCCGCGCGTACGTGCGAGGTCCGCGTCTGCGCGGGGCCCGGCTGCGTCGCGAAGGGCTCGCTGGAGATCGCCGACCGTTTCGACAAGGCCGTCGCGGCCGGATCGTCGCAGGATCGCGTTCACGTCATCCGCACAGGCTGTCACGGCCTGTGCTCGCAAGGCCCGCTCGTGGTCGTGGGCGACGACGGGGTCTTCTACCCGGCGGTCGACGCGAAGGCGGCCGAGCGCATCGTCGAATCGATCGTCGGAGGGTGCGAGCCGGTCGAGGAGCTGTTGTTCCGGGACTCGCCCGACGCGGCGCCCATCCCGCACTACGTCGACATCCCGTTCAACGCCGGCCAACAGCGCATCGTGCTGCGCAACTGCGGGCGCATCGACCCCGAGGACCTCGACGACGCGATCGCCGCCGGCGACTACGAGGCGCTGCGCGCGACGCTCGCCTCGTCGACGCCGGAGCAGGTCATCGAGACGGTCCGCGCCTCCGGACTCCGCGGCCGCGGAGGGGCCGGTTTCCTGACCGGACTCAAGTGGCGCCTCGCGCGCGATGCCGCCGGCGACACGAAGTATATGATCTGCAACGCCGACGAGGGCGACCCCGGCGCGTTCATGGACCGCGCGGTGCTCGAGGGCGACCCGCACGCGGTTCTCGAAGGGATGGCCATAGCGGCGTATGCGATCGGCGCCTCGCAGGGCTACGTCTACGTCCGCGCGGAGTACCCGCTCGCGGTCAGGCGGCTGACGAGGGCGATCGCCGACGCCGAGGGGCGCGGGTTGCTCGGCGCCGACATCATGGGCACGGGCTTCACCTTCAGGGTCGAGATCCGCGAGGGAGCCGGCGCGTTCGTGTGCGGCGAGGAGACGGCGCTCATAGCGTCGATCGAGGGCCGGAGAGGCATGCCGAGCCCCCGGCCGCCGTTCCCGACCACCTCCGGCCTCTGGGGGCGCCCCACCTGCATCAACAACGTCGAGACGCTCGCCAACGTCGCGTGGATCGTCACGCACGGCGCCAAGGCGTACTGCGACATCGGCAGCGGCATGAGCGCCGGCACCAAGGTGTTCTCGCTCACAGGACGCGTGCGCTACGGCGGCCTCGTCGAAGTGCCGATGGGGCTGACCGTCGGCGACATGGTCGAAGGCATCGGCGGCGGCTCGTCGAGCGCGCGGCCGATCAAGGCGGCGCAGATCGGCGGCCCTGCCGGCGGTTGCCTGCCCGTGCGCCTCTTCGACACCCCGATAGAGTTCGAGGCGCTCTCGGCGGTGGGCGCCGGCGTGGGCTCCGGCGGGCTGGTGGTCGTCGACGATTCGACCTGCATGGTCGAGTTCGCGCGCTACTTCCTATCGTTCACGGCCGACGAGTCGTGCGGAAAGTGCGCGCCGTGCCGCATCGGCACCAGGCGCATGCTCGAGATGGTCACGCGCATCACCGAGGGCTGCGGGGTCCCGGGCGACATCGAGGAGCTCGAGCGGCTCGGTCACCTCGTGAAGAGCACGTCGCTGTGCGCGCTCGGCGGCACGGCGCCGAACCTGATGCTCTCGACGATCCGCTACTTCCGCGAGGAGTACGAGGAGCACATCAACGAGAAGCGGTGCCGTGCGCACGCATGCGCGGCGCTGTCGACCTTCGTCGTCGTGCCCGAGAAGTGCACCGGTTGCGGTGCGTGCCGGAAGGCCTGCCCGTCGGGCGCCATCTCTGGCGTCGTCAAGGGCGTGCACGTGATCGATCCCGCCGTCTGCACGCGATGCGGGATCTGCTCCTCCACCTGCCGCTTCGGCGCCATCGAGAAGGCGTAGGGGAGCGAAATGGCCGACGCGCCGGACACCACGCTCGTGACACTGACGGTCGACGGTCGCGCCATGTCCGCGCGCCGCGGCGCGACGGTGCTGGAGGCGTGCCGCGAAGCCGGCATCCACATGCTGACGCTGTGCCACGACCCGCGGCTCGAGCCCTACGGCGCATGCCGGCTGTGCATCGTGCAGATCGAGGGCATGCGCGGCTTCCCGACCTCGTGCACCACGATCGTCGCGGAGGGCATGGCCGTCACGACGCAGAGCGACACGCTGCGGGAGCTGCGCACGGGCGTGGTCGAGCTGCTGCTCTCCGACCACAAGGTCGAGTGCCTGGTCTGCGACGCCAACGGGCGCTGTGGGCTGCAGGACGCCGCCTACGAGCTCGGCATCGAGACCTCGCGCTACGAGGGCACGAAGCACGCCTCTTCCGCCCGCGACGGCGACCCGCTGATCGCGCGCGACCAGGCGCGCTGCATCTCGTGCGGCCGGTGCGTGCGGATCTGTCATGAGGTGCAGGGCTGCGACATCTGGGGCCACACCGGGCGCGGGTTCGACTCGCTGCCCGACACCCCGTACTCGGTCTCGATGCTCGAGGCGGGCTGCGAGTTCTGCGGGCAGTGCGTCTCGACGTGCCCGACGGGCGCGCTCCAGGACAGGCTCAGCCGCTTCATGGGCCGCCCGTGGGAGCTCACCTGGACGGAGACGACCTGCGGCTACTGCGGCGTGGGCTGCACGATTGAGTTCGCCACCAAGCACGGCAAGATCACCGGGGCCCGCGCGCCGCTCACCCGCGGTCCCAACTACGGCAACCTGTGCGCGAAGGGTCGCTACGGCTGGAGCTTCGCGCAGCATCCCGACCGCCTCACGACCCCGCTGATCCGCCGCGACGGCGATCTCGTCCCGGCGACCTGGGACGAGGCGTTGGCGGTCGTCGCTGAGAAGCTCACCGCCATCCGCGACGAGCACGGCGGCCCGGCGGTCGCCGGCCTGGCGTCGGCCAAGTGCACCAACGAGGAGAACTACCTCTTCCAGAAGATGCTGCGGGCGGGCATCGGGACCCACAACATCGACCACTGCGCCCGTCTTTGACACTCCTCCACCGTGGCCGGTCTGGCCGCAGCGTTCGGAAGCGGGGCGATGACCAACTCGATCGACGACCTTGGACAGGCCGATGTCGTCCTCGTCATCGGATCGAACACGACCGAGGCGCACCCGATCATCGGTATCGAGCTGAAGAAGGCCGCGCTGCGCGGCACGCGGATCTTCGTTGTCGACCCGCGCCGTATCCGGCTGACCGACCACGCCGAGAAGTGGCTGCCGGTCGACCCGGGCGCCAACGTGGCGCTGCTCAACGCGATGATGCGCGTCATCCTCGACGAAGGCCTGGCCGACGAGGAGTTCATCGCGGCCCGCACCGAGGGCTTCGAGGCGCTCCGCGAGCTGCTCGACGGCTACGACCTGGAACGCGCGGCCGAGCTGACAGGCGTCAGCGTCGCCGAGATACGCGAGCTGGCGATCGCGTACGGGACCGCCGAGCGCGCCAGCATCGTCTACGCCATGGGCGTGACGCAGCATGCGTCCGGGACCAACCAGGTGCGTGCCGTGGCCAACCTCGCGATGATGACCGGCAACATCGGACGCCCCGGCACCGGCGTGAACCCGCTGCGCGGGCAGAACAACGTGCAGGGCGCATGTGACCTTGCGTGCCTTCCCGACTGCCTCCCCGGATACCGCCCGTTGACGGAGGATTCCGTGGCGCGGGTCTGCCAGCTGTGGGAGTCCGAGTCCGAGTTGTCGGCCGAACCGGGGCTGACGCTGGTCGAGATGATGGATGCCGCGCTCACGGGCGAGCTCAAGGCGATGTACATCATGGGCGAGAACCCGGTCATAGCCGACCCCGACCAAGCCCACGTGCTCGAGGCGCTGTCCGCGCTCGACTTCCTGGTGGTGCAGGACATCTTCATGACCGAGACGGCTTCGCTCGCCGACGTGGTCCTGCCCGCGGCGTCGTTCCTCGAGAAGGACGGCACCTTCACCAACACCGATCGCCGGATCAAGCGGGTGCGCCCGGTGATCGCGTCCCCCGGCGATGCGCTGCCCGACGGCGAGATCGTCCTCCGCATGTCGCGTCTGCTCGGCCTCGAGGCGCAATACGGCAGTACGAGCGACGTCATGGACGAGATGGCGATGGTCACGCCGCAATACGGCGGAGTGACCTACGAGCGCCTGGATACAGAGGGTGAACTGCGGTGGCCGTGCCGCGACCCCGGGGACCCGGGCACCGCGATCCTGCACGCCGAGACCTTCACCCGTGGGCTCGGGGCGTTCGCGGCCGTCGACCACGAGCCCACCGCCGACCGCCCCAACGCAGAGCGCCCGCTCGTGATGACGACCGGTCGGCATCTGTGGAACTTCCACACCAACACGATGACGGTCCACAGCGAGGGCCTGGGCGGGCTCAGCGAGTGCGGCTACCTCGAGCTGAGCCCGGTCGACGCCGCGGCGCTGGGCATCGGCGACGGCGATCGCGTCGAGGTCACCAGCAGGCACGGCTCGGTCGAGACGGAGGCGCGCGTGCCGCGACGCGGAGGACCGAAGCCGGGTGTCGTGTTCATGCCTTTCCACTTCGCGGACTCGCCCGCGAACCGCATCACCGGCACCGACCTCGACCCGACGGCGAAGATCCCGGAGCTCAAGGTCACCTCGGTGCGGGTGCGGAGGGTATCGGGGGAGTAGCGCGGGCGCCCCTCACCGAGCCCCTGCCGCCGGTCGGCACGCCATCGCGGTCGATTCCCGCACGATGGAACCGTTCTCGCTACAGTGCGTTCGAGGTTCTAGGGCGACGACGGCGAAGGTGCCTGTCTTGGCTGATTCCAGCGCGCGGCGGAAGCCGACTTTCATCGATCTGCACCAGGACATGTTGTCCGGTGTGGCGCTGCTCGACGGTGGCTTCCCGGTTTACGGCGAGAGCTACCTCACCGGTGCGCATCACGCCTCCGCGGTCTGGTCGGCCCTCTATCCGACCCACTCCGATGACACGCTCATGGTCCAGCTCGACGCCCACGGAGAGCTGCTCCGCTCCCACAGCTCGCAGCTGCGCCTGATCTCCACCGTCGCCGACCTGGAGACGGAGGACCCCCGGACGGGCGTGCTGCCCCACTCCGAGGGCCTGCATCTGCCCGACATCGCGCCCGAGGTGCTCGACGCGCTGTGGGCCGAGTACTGCCTGCGCAGCCTCTCATTGACCTGGAACCACGAGACGGACTACGGGTTCAGCTGTTTCGACGACGGCGCGGCGCCGCTGAAGCCGGTCGGCCGTCACCTGCTCGGCGCGATGGAGCACAGCGACCTCTTCCTGGACCTCGCCCATCTCAACGAGCACGGGTTCTTCGAGGCGCTCGACTGCTATGCATCCCGGGTGCTCGTCACGCACACGTTCTGCCGGGCGATCACGGACCATCCGCGCGGGCTGACCGACGACCAGCTGCGGGCGCTCGGTGACCATGGCGGCCTGGTCGGACTGGCCTTCCCACCGGACTTCCTGGGTCAGAAGGGGTCGGTCGACGAGGCCCTGCACCACGTCGACCGCATCGCCACTCTGGCCGGCGAGGACGCGGTCTCGATCGGCAGCGACTGGGGAGTGGCCGAGATGGGAGAGCTGGGCGATCCGGCCACCCTCGGGGTCCTCGTGGAGGCCGTCGACAGCAGCTACGGGGGCGCGCTCGCGGAGAAGTTCGCGTACGCGAACGCGCACGAGTTCCTGCGGACGCACCTGCCGATTGAGTAGGGAAGAGGGCCCTCCCGGGCATATCGGGGTATAGTCCTGAGTCACCCCCGATGGTTTCCACGGAGGCACCCATGCCCTTATCGAGCGATCCGACGCGACCCGGCGACACTGCGGTCGTCTACTGCGAAGGCAACTTCGGCGGCATCGACGGCAAGACCGGCAACGGTCTCGTGCGGTTCTCCGAGAAGTACGAGATCCTCTCGGTCATCGACAGCGAGAAGGCCGGTCTCGACTCCGGCGAGGTCCTGGACGGCGTCGCGAACGGCATCCCCATCGTCGCGGACCTGGCCTCTGCGGTGGCCTCGGCGGGCTGCGTCCCGGGCTTCTTCATCTTCGGGATCGCGCCGTCGAGCGGGCTGCTCTCACCCGCGGAGCGCCGTGTCATGCTCGACGCGATCGAACTCGGGATGAACATCGTCAATGGGCTCCACGAGTTCCTGAACGACGACGAGGAGTTCGCCGCGGCGAGCGCCGAGCACGGCGTGACGATCCTCGACGTGCGGCGGCCACGCGACAAGAAGCATCTGCGCATGTTCACCGGCCGCATCTCCGAGGTCACCTGCCCGCGCATCGCGGTGCTCGGCACCGACAGCGCCAACGGCAAGCGCACGACGGCGACGATCCTCGTGCGCGCGCTCAACGAGCACGGGATCAAGGCGGTGCTCATCGGTACGGGCCAGACCGCCCTCATCCAGGGAGTCCGCTACGGCGTGGCCCTGGACGCGATCCCGATCCAGTTCTGCTCCGGCGAGATGGAGAGCACCGTGCTGGAGGCGTTCGAGACCGAGCGCCCCGACGTGATCGTCATCGAAGGGCAGGGCGCGCTGAGCCATCCCGCGTACGTCTCGTCGGGCTGCATACTCCGGGGGAGCAGACCCGACGCGGTCATCCTGCAGCACGCCCCCACGCGCACCGTGCTGAGTGACTTTCCCGACCTGCCGATGTCGTCTCCCGCCGACGAGATCAGGCTGATCGAGACGTTCGCGGACACGAAGGTCATCGGCATCACGATCAATCACGAGGACATGACCGACGCCGAGGTCACGCTGGCGATCGCTCGCTACGAGGCGGAGTTGGGGATCCCGGCGACCGACGCGCTGACGCGTCCGGCGGAGCGGCTGGTGAAGATGGTGCTCGGGGCGTTCCCGGGGCTCGAGCGGGAGTAGGGCCGCGCGGTGACTATGGGCGCCGCGCCATTCTCCTCAGCCGCAGCGAGTTCCCTACGACCAGCACACTGCTGCCGGCCATCGTCGCCGCGGCGACCGCCGGGCTGATCACGCCGAACGCGGCCAGCGGGATCGTGATCGCGTTGTAGGCGAAAGCCCAAGCCAGGTTCTGCCGCGTGACCCTGCGCGTGGCGGCCGACATGCGCAGGAACCACGGCACCAGGTCGAGGTCGGGGCGTGCGAGCACCACGTCCGACGTCTCGCCGGCCACGTCGCTGCCGCCCCACACGGTCACCGACAGGTCGGCCGCGGCCAGCGCGGGCGCGTCGTTGACGCCGTCGCCGACCATCGCCACGTGCGCGCCGGTGGCCCGCCGCTCGGCGATCGCCGCGGCCTTGCCCTCGGGTGTCAGACGGCTGCGGTGGTCGGTGATGCCCAGCTTGCCCGCCACGGCGGCGGTCGTCGCCTCGCTGTCGCCGGAAAGCAGCAGGATCGTGCGGCCCATCGCGCGCAGGTCGCTGACGGCCTTGGCCGCGCCGGGCAACTCCTCGTCGCGCAGCGCGATGAAGCCGGCCACGCTCCCGTCGAGAGCTACCCACACGATGCTCTCGGCCGCGTCGGAGTGCGCGACCGCGTCGGCCAGCAACTCTGTGGGCGCCTCGGCCGGCATGAACGCCTCGGAACCGACACGCACCGCGCGCCCGTCTGCCAGCGTGCCCTCGACGCCCTGACCGCGCAGCGACCGGACGCCGCTCGCGGCGGGCGCCTCCGGGCACGAGCTCGCGATCGCCCGCCCGAGCGGGTGTTCCGAGTACTGCTCGACCGATGCCGCTGCGCACCGAAGGTCGGTGGTGTCGATGCCGGCGACGGCTCCCGAGCCCGTCACCTGCAGCCTTCCCGCGGTCAGCGTGCCGGTCTTGTCGATCGCCACCTCGCTCACCAGCGCCGCGGTCTCGAGCGCCGCGGGCACGCGCACGAGCACGCCCGCGCGCGTGGCGCGCCCGAGCGAGACGCTGATCGCCAAGGGTGTGGCCAATCCGAGCGCACACGGGCAGGCGACCACCAGCACGGCCACGCAGGCGATCAGCGCGGTCGCCGGGGACGCGCCGGCCACCAGCCACCAGCCGAGGAACGTCAGCACGGCCACGCCGAGCACGCCGAAGGTCAGGTAGCCCGAGGCGACGTCGGCCAGCCGCTGCACGGGCGCCTGTCCGGCCAGCGTCTTCTCGACCAGCGCGCGGATCGAGGCCAGACGCGACGATTCGACGGGGCGCTCGACCCGCGCGGTCAGCGGGCCTTCGCGCAGCACCGTGCCCGCGTAGAGCGTGTCGCCGGGGCGTTTTGGCGCCGCCGCCGACTCGCCGGTGAGCATCGCCTCGTCCGCGGCCCCCGTGCCGTCGGTGACGGTCGCATCGGCGGGCACGCGCTCGCCGAACTTCACGACGATCGTGTCCCCGGCCGCCAGCTCGATCGCGCGCACCTCCGCGAGAGCGCCGTCCGGGCCGATCCTCCACGCACGGTCGGGCTGCAGTTCGAGCAGCGCGCGGACGTCCTTGCGCGCCTGGGCGCCGCCGACGACCTCGAGGTAGCGGCCGGCCATGATGAACATGGTGATCATGCTCACGGAATCGAAGTAGGCGGGACGCCCGGTGAGTACCGCGTAGATGCTGTAGAAGTACGCCGAGAGGGTTCCGAGCGCCACGAGCGTGTCCATGTTCGCCGTGCGCGCGCGCAGCCCGGCCCACGCTCCGACCAGGAACGACTGCCCGCCGTAGAAGAGCACGGGCGTGGCAGCCGCCCACATGAACAGCCCGATGGTCCGCGCCTGGGACGACCCTGCAAGCCCCGAGGCGTACAGCCCGTAGAGCTGCGACATATAGAACATGTCCACTTGGAAGCCGAAGGCCAGCGCCACGAGCAGTTGGATGAGCGTCCGTTCCTCACCCTTGTCCTCGGATCCGCCGCCCTCGATCCCGACGACGCGCGCGCGGTAGCCGGCGCGCTCGATCAGCCGCACGACCTCGTCCGTATCCGTCAGTGCGGGGTCGTACTCCACACGCGCCTTGCCCATCGCGAAGTTGATGTCGGAGAACCTCACGCCCTTGTGCTGCGCCACCGTGCGCGACACGACCTCGGCGCATGAAGGGCAGGTGAGCCCGTCGACGGTCAGGAACGCGACCGCGCGCCCGCCCGGGACGGGCGTCTTGGCCGGCGCGGCGCCTCCGTGCATGTGGGCGTGGTCCATCCCGGAGGCGCTCGCGTCCCCGTGCATCTGAGAATGGTCCACGTCAGTAGCCCTTGGGCCCTATCTCGGCGTAGATGCGCGTGGTCATGTCGCCCGGGCTCACGTGTGGTTCGAACTCGGAGAGCACTTTGGTCTCGGCCATCTCCGAGTCGCGGTGCTTCTCCAGCGCCTCCCAGCTGCCCCACTCGCTGGTCAGCACCAGGCGGGTGGTCTTCGGGTCGTCCACCGAATACAGCGCCCGCGACGTCATGAACCCGTGTTCGTCGGGGAGCCGGACCTTCAGGAACCCGAGCACGCGACCGAGGGAGTGGCCGATCTCGAGCTGATCCATCTGGTCGGGCTGGATCGTGAAGGAGGTCTCGTAGATGTAGGGCACGGGCCTCTTCCCTCCTACTTCGGCTGCCAGAACAGGATCATGTAGGCGAAGTACGCCACGAGCGTCACGCCGGCGGCGACCATCCCCATGACGGGCAGGCCGCCGCCGCCCTCCGAGATGATGTTGGCGAAGCTGTCGATGTACCCGTCGGGGCTGACCCGCTCGCTATCGCCCTCCTCCTCGGGAGGCCGGTTCCCGGCGCTTCCCGGCTTGGTGCCGGAGCGGTGGCGCAGCGCGAACACCATGCATGCGCCGAACAGCGTCAGCGTGCCCGCGATGATGGAGAACCACTGTCCTCCGATGTCCAGGACATTGTCAGGCATGCCTCGGACCCTCCTTCGCCGAGTCCCGGCCCGGCCAGCCCAGCGGCTCCTTGTCCTCGAGCATCGCGTACTTGGCGTCCTCGATGTCGTCGAACTGGTGCGTGCGAAGCCCCCACGCGATCAGGACGAGCCCGGAAAGCGACACCAGCGCCATCCAGCCGACGACCACCCACAGCCCGAGCGGCATGGCGCTCATCCTCCCCACTTCCCACCGGTGAGACCGGTGAGGTAGGCCGTCAGGTTCCAGACCTCGGTCTCGGTCAGCACCGGACGGAAGGCGTACATCATCGTGCCGGGAACGCCCTCGCGGATGCGGTAGAACAGGTACGCGTTGCTCATGCCGACGGGGAGCGGCGCCGGCGAACCGCTGGCCAACCCCGCAGTCCCGGGCCCGTTGCCCTTGCCGCTCGGGCCATGACACGTGGCGCACCACTGCTCGTAGAGCGGTTTGCCGGCGGCGGGCGTGATGGTCGTGATCTCGGCCTGGAAGATGCCCGGGTCGGTGCGCACGTAGGGTCCCGGCACCGCGCCATCGCCCATCGCGCTGGTCGCCATTCCGGCGGTGCCGTCGACGAAGGAGCGCTTGACGAACGAGACATCGTTGAAGCGTTCGCGCTCGGTCAGGAACTCGCCCCACGAGGGCATCGCCGTGACCTTGATGCCGTTCGTGATGCGCGCGAGCAGGCCCCCGTCGACGGTGCCCGCCTTGAACTGCCCGGCCGCCACCTGCGCCGGCAGCTTTCGCAGGTCCGCAGGCTTGGGCTTGAGGTACGAGCCGTCGATGCCGGCGCCGTCGCCCGCGAGCCCGTGGCACGTGGCGCACTGCGCGAGGAACTGCGCCTTGCCGGCCTCGTAGCTCGCGTTGGCCGGCACCTTCATCGTCTTCATGGTGGTGGGGAAGTCGAAGTCGCTGCCTTTGGCGAGCTGCGCGGGCTGTTTCTCGGACTGCGTGAACATCTCGCGGATGTAGTGGACGAGCTGCCAGCGTTCAGCGGGAGTGTACTGAACCCGCCAGGCGGGCATCCCGGTCCACGGCACCCCTTCGGAGATACGCCAGAAGTAGTCGGCATCGATGTAGGTGGAGTAGCCGGCCAGGTCGGAGAAGTCCGGCGGCACCGGCTCGATGCCCGCACGGAACGGCCCCTTGCCCGATCCCGCGTCGCCGTGACAGACGAGGCACTCGCGGACCCATATCCGCTTGCCGGCGTCGAGGACCTCGACCGTCGCGGGCAGCGGGTTGCTCTTCTGGTAGGCGGCAGGCGGGGTGCCCTCGTTGGGGTCCCGCTCGATCGGGTGGGCGTAGATCTCCTGGACGTAGCGGATGACGTTCCAGCGCTGAGAGACCGTCAGGCTCTCCTTCCAGGGGGGCATGACCGAGCCCTGGATGCCCTCCGACACGTGCCAGAACCACTGGTCGTCCGGCATGGAGCGGAACGGGTCGACCTTGAAGTTGGCGGGCGTGACGATGAGCGTCCCGCCGTAGTGCCCGAGCCCGTTGCCTCCGCAGCCGTGGCACGTCATGCAGCGCGCGTTGTAGATGAGCTTGCCTTCGTAGAGGCCGGAGTCCTTGAACGTCGGCCAGCCCTGCGCGGGCGCGTTCGGGCCCGTGTTCGGCAGGGCGGTCGCCATGGCCGGCGCCGTGGTCTCCGCGTACTCGGCCGGCGAGGTGATCATCTGCTCGGCCGCGGCGCGGTCGCCCAGGTAGAAGAGGTACTCGGCGATGTCGCGCAGCTGCGCTTCCGACAGGAAGGAGTAGCTCGCCATGATCGACATCGGCGAGTATTCGCGCGGCGCGCGCAGGTGGTCGATCTCCCACTGCATGCTGCGCTTGCGGCCCAGGTACGACAGGTCCGGTCCGGTGCGCTCCGACCCCAGGATGAGCGGGTTGTCGAAGGCGTAGTCGCCGCCCTGCGATACCGGTCCCATCGCGTTATCGACGTCGCGGACGTACTGCGTATGGCAGTAGTTGCACCCGTTGGAGAGGAACAGCTCCCGGCCCCGCGACTGTGCCTCGTTGCGTTCCTGCCCGACAGTGGTCGCGGGCGGGTTCCACAGGGCGACCGGGGCGAAGACGACCACCGACACCACCGCGAAGAACACGAGCAGACCACCGACGAGGATGATCTTGAACGTCATCTTCACGGCCGCTCACCGCCTTCCGCCATCTCGGCGCGGGGCGCGGTCATGGGGGAGACGAGCGTCGGGACCTGCAGCGGCCGGCGCACGATGACCGTGGCTAGCACGTTGTAGGCGAACATCGCGAAGCTCACGACGAGTAGCGCGCCGCCCATGACCCGAAGCGCGAAGAACGGACGCAGCCCCGGAAGCACCGACCAGATCGGCAGACCCTGGTGCACCCACGAGGCGCCCTGGT
>Ga0209540_10001555_pt1 | contig 17189 bp, 16 predicted proteins | sample BarGraIncu01121A_FD_184501 | JGI IMG/M metagenome (GOLD analysis project Ga0209540, IMG submission 184501) | Arctic peat soil microbial communities from Barrow, Alaska - Barrow Graham LP Incubations 011-21A (SPAdes) (version 2) | ecosystem: Environmental > Terrestrial > Soil > Wetlands > Peat... | reverse complement strand
TTCTCGTTTAGAGGAAATGACACCGTTCGCGAAGCTATTCACAGCGTATTTTTGTATTATGCCATCAAAGAAGGCATGGATATGGGTATTGTGAATGCAGGTATGTTGCAGATTTATCAGGATATTGAACCGGAACTTCTGGAGCATGTGGAAGATGTAGTACTCAACCGCCGACCAGACGCTACTGAGCGTATGATTGTTCTGGCCGAGAAAATAAAAAATCAGGCTACGGGAGTAAAAGAAGAAGTGGCGGATGAATGGCGTTCACGCCCCTTGCAAGGTCGACTGGAATATGCATTGATAAAAGGCATCAGTGAGTTTCTGGAAGAAGATTTGGCCGAAGCCTTGAAAGTGTACGACTCTGCTATTGAGATTATCGAGAAACCGCTGATGGGTGGAATGAATATCGTAGGTGAATTGTTTGGCGACGGAAAAATGTTCTTACCTCAGGTGGTAAAGACAGCACGTACCATGAAAAAGGCTGTGGCTATTTTGCAACCCGTTATCGAAGCAGAGAAGGTCCCCGGACAAAGTTCATCGGCAGGCAAATTTCTTATTGCTACCGTGAAAGGCGATGTGCACGATATTGGTAAAAACATTGTAGCCGTGGTATTGGCTTGTAATAACTTCGAAGTAATTGACCTCGGTGTGATGACGCCTACCGAAACGATTATTCGCAGAGCAATAGAAGAAAAGGTGGACATAGTCGGTCTGAGCGGTCTGATTACCCCTTCGCTGGAAGAAATGACCATAGTAGCTGCCGAAATGGAGAAAGCTGGACTGAAAATACCTATCTTGATTGGTGGCGCAACTACGTCGAAGATACATACAGCCGTGAAAATCGCACCCAACTACAGTGGAGCGGTAATTCACGTAAAAGATGCATCCGTCAATACACATGTGGTGGCTCAGCTAATGAGCAAAAAAAATCAAGTAGATTATAAGGCAGGAATTGCAGCTGAATATGAAGTCTTGCGTCAAAAACAAACCAAGAAACCCGATTTGATAAGTCTGGAAAATGCAAAGAAAATGAAACCGAACTTATTCTAAAAGAATATTGAAATAGAGATAACAAGGGCTGATTGCAGAGTATTGCAATCAGCCCTTGTTATTTTTCATCTATCATCAAAAAAAATCAATTCACACTCTCCACCTTTTTCAAACTCACGTAACACACAAATCCGCTAGTGGTGTAACCCATCTCGGCAATCAGGTTCATGTATTTTTTTACTTGTTGTTGGTAGGTTTTGCTTTCTTTATCACCAAATTTATAATCAATAATGGTGGCCTCGTTGCCACGAATCACCACACGGTCGGGCCGATATTGCTCACCGGTTGGAATGAGAATGGTGGTTTCGTTGAGCACACGGGTATCGGACGAAAACCAGCTTTCTGTTTCGGGCATGTTCCAAAAATGCTGTAGTTCCTCTTCCACCGTTTTGCTTTCTTCCTCACTGATACGACCACTGCGCACCAGGTCGGCAATAGCATTCTGTTGATCGGATTTATGCGTGATCTGTTTCAGAATATCATGCATGATAATTCCATAATTCAACCGACTATCCGTCAGTTGTTGGTTTTCCAATAAATAATCAAGACTTTGATGACGAATGCGCAAGCGATCCGAACTACTCACCGAAGGATAATTATTCACCTTTTCGTTGATATCTGTACTCGGTTTGTCGCGATAAACAGCCTGCGTCGGCTCGCCTAATTCGAACAGTTTTTCCTGTTCGTTAAACGAACTGGTAAGCGGAATAAACTGAGCATCCAGTCCGGGCGTGTTGACCTGAAAACAGGTGGTGAGCAGCGTCGACAATGAATTAATCTTATCCAACCCTTCCACTTCCTTTTTCGGAGTAGGCGACATACAAATCAATTCGTTTTTGGCACGGGTAAAGGCCACGTAGGCCACATTCAAACTATCGATATATTGGTGCATCTGTTCATCGAAATAGCTCTCGGCAAAAATAGAATTACCTAGCTTTGACCCATATTCAATAGGCAACAATGGCAATTCGTTGAACGGAGCCACTGTAGGTTCGCACCAAAGGATGTTGCGCATTCGGCTGTCAATATCCCAATCGCAAAACGGCATTACCACCACTTTAAAATCCAGACCCTTCGACTTATGCACCGTCATAATGCGCATCGCGTTTTGGTTGTCGGGCGTAGAAATACATTGCTTCTCGCCATGCTTTTTCCACCAGGTCAGAAAACTGTTCAAATCTGCCGTTTTATTATTCGAAAAACGGAAAACCACATCCTGAAATGCCTGAACAAACACCGCCTCGTTGTGCCACGCTCCTACCCCGAAAAGCGATATAATCTGCTCCACCATATCGTAAAGCGAGCTATGTTGCAATGAGTATAACTGATTATTTTCTACACTTGAAAACAGCGGAGAAAAAACATTTTCTTCTTTGGGAGTTGTGGAAAAACAAGCATTCAGTGCTTCATTTTCCGATTTATTTTGTCGACCACGAGCGTATTCGTAGTTCACAATAGTTTGCTGAATAGAGTCTGTGGGGTTGACAAACAATTGTAACACGCCCAACACAAAACGCACAGAAGCCGCAGCACCAATAAGCAAACCTTCATTGCCCATAATGTCGTAGCAATAATCAGGTTTGGCGTCGGCAGTGGTTTTGTAGTTCAGCAATTTATGAATCACCTGTTGCTCCTCATCATTTTTACGCACCAAAATACAAATGTCGGCTGCACGATAGCCTTGCGCTTGCAGTTTTTCCAAAATAGCGGGCAAACGTTCGAGACTCTCGGCTTTCCAACCGTCTTCGTTTTCGTCGCGAGGAATGAAACTCACCTGCACACGTCCGGTGGCTGCTTTGGGCGAAATTTGCTGATGGATATTGTCATAAGCGTGCTCTATTTTATGCGTCAATGTTTCCAACGAAGGGTAAACCGGCAACACGGCTTGCAGGTTTTCATTGAGCTTACTTTGCAACAATTGCGCAGCACGATAAAAAAACGAATTATTGAAGTCGATGATATTTTTATCGCTTCGCCAGTTAGTTTCTAGGTTTTCTTCGTGAATTTGCTCGGAGCGAAAATCGGTCAGAATCTTTTCGTCGAGGAGTTTCCAGTCGGAATTTCTCCAACGGTAAATACTTTGCTTCACATCGCCCACCACAAGGTTGAACTTACCTGCCGACAAACTATTATCCAGCAGCGGCTGAAAGTTTTTCCATTGCAAAGTAGACGTATCCTGAAACTCATCAATCATATAATTGTCGACGTGAATACCCGTTTTCTCGTACACAAAAGGCGCGTCGCTATTATCGATAATTTTATTGAGCAGCAAGTTAGTATCCGAAATAAGCATGGTATTCTGCTCGTCGGTAAGTTTTTTAATCTGCACCGCCAAATCGGATAGAATACCAAGCGTATTTATATGCTTCAGCACTAAAATAGCAGAATTGTAGGTGATAATTTCTACCTGAAGTAGCTCCACAATGTCGGCAAAACATTTCTGAAGGCCATTTTGATAAGCCGTTTCGATGGCTGATTTTATATCCTGCGGTTTGGACTTGGTATAACAATTACTCACATCAGTGGCAAAGCCAACAAACCGATTGCTGATTTCGAATTTGCCATTGACTATTTTTTCTAATGTATTGGTGGTTTTATAGGCAAAATCCTCGTGTGTCAGTCCATTGCGAGCCATTATCCGCATCCCTTCCGAAGCAGCGAGTTTTACCTTGGTCTCGAAATCGGTTTTAATTTGTCGGAGACTCTTGCGATAGTTGGTCAGAAATTCCCGCTCGTGCAACTTCTTATTGGTATCTTCCGCTTTGTGCTGATAGCTTTCTTTAAAAACCTCTCGACCCAACTCCATAATATTACCGCGCATGTTCCAGTTTTCGGACTGCTCAATGCGCTCTTCGGCAAACTCGGTAAGCCAGTTCAGCAATTGCCGATTCTCGGCTTTGGATAAATCGAGAAACAGATTATCAACAGATTGTTCGAGCGTGGAGCTACTATCCAACTCCAGATTATAACCACCGTGCACACCAATATCGCGGGCAAACGAGCGAATGACTTGTTGAAAAAAGCGATCGATTGTGCTGATGGAAAACGATGAGTAATCGTGTAGAATATTGGTAAGAATATGTTTTGCCCTTTCGTTCACCGTCTGTTCGTCCATACGGAATTTCGCCATCAAATCGGCCCGATAATCGGATTCAAAACCTTGCGCCAACGCGTGCAATTCTTTGAGGATTCGCGATTTCATCTCATCAGTAGCCTTGTTGGTAAACGTAACGGCCAAGATGCGACGATGCGCCCGATCTTTTTGTGGATCGAACAGTAAGTGGATATAGTCTTGCGTAAGCCGGTATGTTTTGCCCGAGCCAGCAGAGGCGCGATAGATGTTGAGCATATCTGAATATTTATCTCAAAGATACAATATTGTTTCAGAAAATGCAAAAACAGCATCGGCTGAACTTCATTATTGAAATTCATCCGATGCCGTTATTCTAAATCACATAAAAGTACAAACTTAAAACCTGATGTGTACAGTTTTAAAAGTGAAAGAAATTTGGGGAAATTATTTCTTTGTAGTTGTTGCTCCAGTATATGCATTAACCGGAGGATTCTGAGTGGTGCAACTAATTGAAGCAAACAAACAAAAAACAAAAACTGAAACAACTAAGACTGTTTTTTTATTCACGATTTTCATTATTTGGATTGTATTAATTGTAAATTTGATATTATAACGACAAAACTACTATAAAGTTGTAGCTTAGTATGATAATCAGTACAATATTAATATAGTTTAAACAATTACTTAAAATTTATTTTCTTTACCTTGAATCCCATCTCAAGTAAAATGTCAGCTATTTTTACCCGAAAATCTCCCTGAACCAGTATTTCGCCGTCTCGGGAAGAGCCACCGGCACCACATTTCACTTTGAGTAGCTTTGCAAGGTCTTTCAGTTCATCATCCTTACCTTTAAAATCGGTAACCAACGTGGCAGGCTTACCGTTTCGTTTATCCAATTCCACGCGCAAAGGTTCTACCTGTCGTTTCTTGGCAGGTTTAGCAGCAACCACCACTTCCGGGGTTTCCTCCACTTGTGGCAAGTCTGTTTTTAAATTGTTTAGCTTATCTCGCCAATCGTTTTTCATATCCTCTTAATTATGAATTGTGCACTATGAATTTTGAATTGCCTTCTGGAATTCCCAAATAATAATTCCACCCGTCACACTCACATTGAGCGAATGCTTGGTGCCAAACTGTGGAATCTCGATACAACCGTCACAAGCGTCCACCACCGTTTGTTGCACGCCTTTCACCTCATTGCCCAGAATGACGGCATATTTTTTCGATTTATCCAATTGGAGGTCGGGCAACAGGGTGCTTCCTACCGCTTGTTCGATAGCAAACACCGTATAACCCTGCGCTTTTAGGTCGATAACAGCTTGGTGCGTATCCTCGTAATGTTTCCAATCTACCGTGTTCTCTGCCCCCAGAGCCGTTTTATGAATTTCGGCATGAGGTGGCGTGCAAGTAATACCACAAAGGTAAACCGCTTCTACCAAAAACGCATCGGCAGTGCGAAACACCGAACCAACATTATGCAAACTACGCACATTATCCAGCACCACAATAAGTGGCGTTTTCTTTTCTTCTTTGAACTCCTCGACAGTGAGTCGATTCATTTCTGTTATTTTTAGTTTCTTCATTTATATACAGAGGTAAGGGGCAAGAGCTAAGGAGTAAGATACAAATTACTTGCCTCTTACTCCTTAGCTCTTGCCTCTATTTTATTAATTTGATTGCTCTTTCAATTATTGTATCGATACCATTTGCCTGATCGAATGACGACAAACTCACCCAAACGTCGGGGTCAATACCCCATTCTATTTCCTGCATATTGGAGTCGTACATTGGTGAGGACGAAAAACGCACCATCCATCCGTTGGGTATTTCACTCGAAAGCGGCAGACCACTGCCACCACCGGTTTTATCACCAACAATAATTACATTTGGTGCTTGCTTCATACGGTTTACAAAATCATTGGTAGCACTGTACGACTTACGGTTAGTAAGTACCACCACTTGTCGTTGATATTGAATATATTTATGGGCTGGTGTTTTCACCTCCAGTGCCTTAGAGAAATCGGTATGCCCATTACCAATTTTATGTTTTATGTAACCTGTTACCTTTTCTTCTTTAAAAAAACAAGAAGCTAATTGTTTAGAATAATCCAACGAACCGCCACTATTATCGCGCACATCGATAATCAGTCCCTTGCAATCTTTAAAATAAGTCATTGCTGATACAATGTTCGCATCGTTAAAACCATTCGAAAAACTTCCCAAATAAATATAGCCCACCCTTCCATTATCAATTTTTTCATAGCTCAATCCATTCGCAATTTTGTAATTCTCACCCAAATACCTGGCCGAACGAATCAGATCTATATTAAAATTAGCGGGATAATCAGTGTACCATTTCCAGTAACGACTTCGATCGAAATCAGAATACAAATTTACATGCCCATCTTTCAATTCGCCCAACATGGTGCCCATTAAGTCGAAAAATGTCAAAGCATCAGCACTTTCGGTCACTTTGGCTTTATAAGCAGTATGGATTGAATCCCAATTGATCTTTTTATAATCGAGATAGCAGTATTTTGTATCAATAATCCGCCACAAGGACTCAAAATTACCCATATTGGTGTTTGGTTCCACTATCGGCTCATTCATACACGAAGGGAGTAAAACAAGCACAAGCAATATGATCAGACTATATTTTTTCATCATCCAACATCTTTAATTATGAATTGTGACATGCTTACTCATTTGGACTAATAAAATTACTTGGCGCCCGTTTTTTTCGTCCGGCAAAAGTAGCAAAATCAAAAACAGAGGCTATTTTAATGCTCAGATTATTACGTTCAAACACCAAATCATTGGCCGACCATTTCATTGTTTCGTAACCGAGGCCCACCCGCCAAAGTGAACGTCGCAATGGAATTTCGAGCATCAGGTTGGCATCAAGTCCGCGTTTGTTGTGCAACGAACTGAAATGAACAACATTGTCGAGATTACCCAAACCAAACATTTCATAATAAGACGCACCACTGTAAGGCACAAACATGCAACCAAGAATTGGGCTTTTCATATCAAGCTTTAGCTTCATATCTTTACGAAACAACGAAATGTCATAGGTTGCCGAACCGGATACGTTGAGGTTAGTTGCCAAATCGACATTTACCGGATTATTAACATTTCGGGCAAGGTATTTAAACATGAAATCAAGATCCCATAAACCACCAATCTGCACCCGAAGTTTATTCATCGGTTTCAAATGACAGCGCATTCCCCAACCATAATTTACTCCGAAATATGACATTGAAGCTGTATATGGGGGATTATGAGCTTTGCCTACGAGTAAACTCAGTTTCTGAAATTTCGAAATATGGGTGTTCTCAACAGATAAAAATCGCTGACTTTGAAAATCGTACCCAACTCCGCTGCCGCTATAAGTTAGTGGAGAAAGATACGGATCATTCAAATTGATTATCGAATACCCCAGCGTATTACTCGCGCTAGTCAGCAAATACTTCTGTTCATCTGTTGTTTGAGCAATAGCATAACTACTCAAAATGGATAGTATATAAATAAAGTACTTCTTCATCCGATCATTTATTTATTAGTATTGTTTGCAAAAATAAAGAAAATGTTTCGTTATTGAATTAGAATCACTTCTACATTACTGCGTCTACGACAAGAAATTCAAAATAAATCACTACTGATTAGTCAATCAAGAATTATTATTATCTTTGTAGCATAAATTACTACAACAATCCTAACTTTGTAACTCAGATTGCTACATCTCCTTAAACCCAGCAACCAACACGAAAGAAACATGAAAAAGAGAATTCTACAAAATCTAAGCAAGGTATTTGCCTTGATTGTCATTTCTGGTATTTTTATAAGTTGTAATACAAACAATGAAATTGGCATAGCAACTACGATGTTTGTTATTAGCGGAACAGTCACCGATAGTATCAGTTCCCTTCCCATAAACAACATCAAACTTGTACTAACAAAATCATATGCCATTACGAGTGGTGGGATAAATTCTATTAAAACAGATACCGTATTCAGCGGACTATCCGATGCATTGGGAGCTTACAAATTTCAGTTCCAAACGCTGCCGCCCAACGACATGACCTTTAAATTAAAGGCATTAGACCTTAATAGAAGCAGCAACGGAGGTGCATACAACGATCGTGAAATAACAGTACAAATTGAGTCCTTTAATTGGGACAGAAAAGCATCTGATGTAAGCGGAGGAAAGGTAACAAAGACACAAAATATCAAACTTCTGCAGAAATAGCTCATAAACATTTAAGAATAAAAAAACTCATCAACGAAGTTTATGTTGATGAGTTTTTTTATTCTTCCCCTCGGAAATGAAGTCGCCATACCAAATGATTAGAAGAGATAAAATCCAAATTCTCCCAATAATTCAGGAGTATTAGTGATCCGCAAAATAGTTGAACAATCTCAATTTTATATCTAAAAATCATTATCTTTGCCGTCAGCATAATAATAAATAATGAGAAAATGAGAAAATTAGTTTTCGCCACAAACAACGCACACAAACTAAAGGAAGTCAAAGCTATCCTTGAGCCGACATTCAGCATTGTTAGTTTATCCGATCTTGACTGCTATGACGACATCCCTGAAACTGCCGATACCCTCGAAGGCAATGCTCTATTAAAAGCGCAGCACATTTACAATAAATTTGGATTAGATTGCTTTGCCGACGATACCGGACTCGAAATCGAGGCATTGGGTGGTGAACCGGGTGTGTATTCCGCCCGATATGCCGGAGAAGAAAACTGTGCTACCCAAAACATGTGCAAAGTACTGCGCCTACTAGGCGAAAACAAAAACCGGAAAGCTTGCTTTCGCACTGTAATTGCATTAATCCAAAACGGAGAAACACGCTATTTCGAAGGCAGAATAGATGGTGATATAGCCACACAACCCCGCGGGGAAAGCGGCTTTGGTTACGATCCTATTTTTGTTCCCGAAGGATACCTGGTAAGCTTTGCCCAATTAAGTGCCGACGAAAAAAACACCATTAGCCATAGAGCTCTTGCCGTGGGGAAACTCACCGACTACCTACGACAAAGTAAAACCGTCGCGGTGTAAAATCAAATTTCGTTGTTGCATTGAACGCATGCTCATTTCAACACTTATCAACTTCGAACAATCAAAAACTTTATGCCAAAAAGAATAATTACCATTGGAGTTTTTCTTTCCGTTCTTGCTTGCACACTAGTTGGACAAGTAGCAATGGGTAAATGGCGTACACATTTTGCATACAACAGCGTAACTCAGGTTGCTCAATCCGAAAATAAAATTTTTGCTGTAAGCGATGGTGCACTTTTCTCGGTAGACAAACAAGATGGTGCGCTTGAATTCTACAGCAAAATAAGCGGACTAAATGGTACAAACATCTCGAAAATAGGGTTTGATAAAAAGAGCGACCAACTGTTCGTGATTTATGCCAATGGCAATATTGATGTTTTGGCAACAAATGGCGTTATCAACATCCCCGATTTGTACAACAAGCAAATGGCTGCAAGCAAAGATGTAAATGATATTCAGTTCTATCAGGACAAAGTCTACTTATCGTGTAACTTTGGAATTATTGTTTTAAACAGCACAAAAAAAGAGGTTGCCGACACATACTACATTGGACCAAACGCCACAGAAGTGAAGGTTCTCAATACCACAATTCATAATGGAGTTATCTACGCATTAACCTCAAACACAATTTTTAAAGCCGATATCAATCAACCAAATCTGGTAAATTATGAATACTGGACAACGGTAAACTCACTCCCGGGCACCGGCAATTTACAGACGACATGCTCATTTTCCGGCAGTTTATTCCTGTTACGGGGAGGAAAGCTTTACAAACAGGAAAGCGACAACACCTGGGCTTCCTATCACAACGAACTTTCTGTTACAAGTTTAAACGTATCGAATGGTGATATGTTTCTCTACACAAACGATGGAACTTATATTGTCGATGCACAACTAAACTCAGTTCCGGTCAATTACAACGGAACAATTGCCGATGGGGAATTTGATACTACCAATAATACCTTCTGGTTTGCAGCCACCCAAAATGGAGTTATTTCATATAAACCGAGCACCTCAGAAGTGCAGCAATTTAAACCCAAAGGTCCAGCAGTAAATATCCCATGGGAAATGACTTTCGCTAAAAAGAAACTATTCGTTGTACCCGGCGGTCGTTGGGCGGAAGCCTATGGCAGACAAGGCGACGTAATGATGTACGAAGATGGAAGTTGGACAAATATCTATTCATACAGCATTCAGAGTTCAACGAACAGTCCTGTGGCTGATTTTATGAACATAGCCGTTGACCCAACAGACGACAAGCATTTTTTTGCCACATCGTATGGTACGGGATTATTCGAATTCAAGAATAATCTTTTTTACAAATGGCACAACCACACTAATAGTACACTTCAAGGACACCCAACAGTTCCTGAGAATCCATGGCAATTTACCCGTATCGATGGTGCGGTGTTCGACCAAAGCGGCAACCTTTTTCTAAACAATTCAGCAGTGGCTGCAAGCGTAAAAGTGCTACTCGCTAATGGAACATGGACACAGCTAACTTACCCAAATGCTCTGAAAGAAACTTACGGAAAACTGCTTATCAATAATCAAAGGCCGAATCAGAAATGGGCTATTTCGGTTCGTGGAGGTGAAATTCTGGTTTTTGATGATAATGGTACCATTCAGGATCAAAACGATGACAAATCGGTAGTATACACCATCTTTCCTGACCCTGATACAGATGGTGCATTCATATCGCACAACACAAATTATGCAATCGTTCAGGATAAAAACGGAGTGATTTGGCTCGGAACTGAAGCCGGGCCGTTACGATTTCAAAACACGACAAGAGTTTTCGATGGTGGATTGAGTTGCTCCCGTGTAAAAATTCCCCGCAACGATGGAACCAACAACGCTGACTACTTGCTTGCAACTGAAAAAATAAAAGCAATCGCAATAGATGGTGCCAACCGAAAATGGTTTGGAACAGAAACTTCGGGCGTATATCTTATGTCGGAGAACGGGCAAGAAACCATTCAACATTTCACAACTGCAAATAGTCCATTGCTTTCTAACGATATACTTTCCATTGCCATCAATCAGGTAACCGGCGAAGTGTTTTTTGGAACAGCACAGGGACTTGTGTCGTACCAAAGCGATGCTGCTGAAGCCGGAACTATATTTGAAGATGTATATGCTTATCCTAACCCGGTTCGCGAGGACTACAAAGGAGTAATCACAATCACTGGTCTGGTAGATAAGACGCAGATAAAAATCACCGATATCAATGGAAACCTTGTGTGCCAAACTGTATCGAATGGCAGTCTGGCTACCTGGGACGGCAAAGATGCGCGTGGACGAAAAGTAAGCACCGGCATTTACCTCGCCATTTGTGTAAATGCCGACGGAACAAAAAGTACCATTACTAAAATCATGGTGATTAACTAATACACTTAAGATTGAATGAATAAACAAGAAAACAGAATTAGTTCAGAACACTATTTTCACGTATTACCACAAAACTTAAACTGTGCTCAAGCCGTATTGAAAGGTTTTCAAAATGAATTTCAAATCAGCGAAAATGAGATTGAAGAATATCGTGCGTGGGGCGGTGGACGAACTGAAGGTGGAGTTTGCGGTGCATTATTCGCAGCCGAACGATTGCTTCGCGAAGCAAATAAAGCAAGTATTCATGATGAGTTTTTGGCAGTAACAAAAGACATTCGCTGTCTGGAAATAAAAAAAGGCAAGTTTCCTTGCCTTGATTGTGTTCGGTTAGCCGACGAATTGGTTGAAATGAGGTTGAAGTAAAATTTCTCTACTTTCTATTGATCAAATTCAAGAACTCTTCGCGGGTTTTTGCTTGTTCGAAAATACCTGTAAAATCCGAAGTAGTGGTGATAGAATGCTGTTTTTGCACACCGCGCATTTGCATGCAAAGGTGTTGAGCTTCAATGACTACAATCACTCCCATCGGGTTCAGTGTTTTTTGTATACATTCTTTTATTTGAGTGGTCATGCGTTCCTGCACCTGCATACGGCGAGCGTACACTTCTACAATTCTTGCAATTTTACTCAATCCGGTGATTTTTTTATTGGGAATATAGGCGATATGCGCCTTACCAAAAAATGGAAGCATGTGGTGTTCGCACATCGAATAAAAATCAATGTCCTTTACAATAACCATTTGCCTGTAATCCTCCGTAAACATGGCAGAACGGATGATATCTTCGGGGTTTTGGTCGTAACCCTGCATCAAAAATTGCATTGCTTTTGAAACACGCTCAGGCGTTTTCAGCAGTCCTTCACGATCCACGTCTTCGCCTAAAAGTTGTATAATTTGTTGGTAATGTTCTGCTATTTTTTCCGTTTTTTCCGAATCAAAAGGAACAGGTTGGTTGCTATTAAAATCCATAAGTGTTTATTTTGAGACAGAGATATTTACTTGTTCTTTCACTACATAAGTTTCGCTTCTAATACCCGGGAAAGCGGCAATCAATTCAGCTCTACATGTTTGAGCCTGAGCCTGCGTGCGAAAGTCCCCTACTCTTACTTTCCAAAAAGGCGACGAGTAGTTTACATAAACCGGTAGATCAGGAAACTCTTCCTTTATCTGACTTTCTTTTTTAAACGCCTCGTTTTTAGCAGTCCGTTGTGTATTACTCGAAAACACCTGAACACGGAAACCACTTACCGTTTTTATTTCGTGCGATCCGGATCCGGTTATAGTTACGATTTTTCTTCCAACTACAAGATTTTCAATACGTTTATCCTGATGTAGTTTTACGGTTGCTTTTGAAATAGAGTCGGGCGTAGAGAGCGATTCAAATATGGTTTGTTGTTTCGATTCTGCATTTTGTTGAGCTGATAAAATGCCCACAAAAAGTAAAAGGGTGATAATTAAAGATAAAGCAGTTTTTTTCATTATTTTTTTTCAACTAAATTCGGGTGCAAAGTTATATAAATGTTGTGGGTTTTCGGACAAATTGTTCAAAATAGTTCTTATTTGACATTGTTTTGTGGTTTATAGTTGTGACTGATGCTGATTTAATGTTTATCTTTGTTCCTGTTTTAAATAAAAAATCAGACCAGAAATTATAGTATTTTACGCATAAACGGTAAGCCCATTGCGGTCTAAAACCGTTTGTAAAACAGCATTTTTCAATGAATAAAATAGCCATAATTGTTGCCGGAGGAAAAGGCGAGCGAATGAATGCCGACATTCCAAAGCAGTTTCTCGAAATTCAGGGGAAACCAATTCTGATGTACACGCTTGAGGCATTTCTAGATTTCGACGCTTCATTGCAGTTGATATTGGTATTGCCTGCTGCTCAGATAGCATTTTGGGAAATGCTTTGCGTAAAACACGCCTTCGATATTCCACATCAGATCGTTGAGGGTGGACAAACTCGCTTTCATTCCGTAAAAAACGGATTGGATACGATAAAAGTTCCCGCACTGGTGGCTATCCACGACGGTGTGCGCCCACTGGTTAGCAAAGAAACAATTTCCCGCTGCTTTGATGCGGCAGCCCGATTTGGAACAGCTATCCCCACCATGGATTCAATAGAGAGTATTCGCTTTGTGGATGCTAATGGCAGCAAATCGGTGGATCGCAATGCTTATAAAATGGTGCAAACACCTCAGGTTTTTGATGCCGAGCTACTCAAGAAAGCTTACGAACAGGAATTTTCATCCCTTTTTACCGACGATGCTTCGGTGGTAGAAGCCATAGGAACCAAAGTGTACTTAGTAGACGGGAACAGAGAAAATATAAAAATCACTACGGAATTTGATTTGATAGTTGCCGAACGGCTATTAGAACTAACACGATAACTATTGAAAAGCACTGTCAAAAATATTGAATGGTTGGATACGCTGCGGGCTTTAGCCACAGTGGGGGTCATTATTATTCACAATTCAACTCCGGTGGTAAACATGACCTACGGCCGGAATATGGATTTTTGGTGGATAGGAAATATTGTGGATAGTGCAGTGCGGTTTGCAGTTCCGTTATTTTTGATGTTAAGTGGAGCTACCCTACTGGGTAAACAATACCAACTCGGGGAATTCTACAAAAAAAGATTCATGCGCGTGCTTGTTCCATTGTTATTTTGGATGCTATGTTACTGGGTTTTTCGGTGGGCAATGCTCGAACCTGGGCAACAGCCCAAAGAGTTTTCGGCTGTTATGCATTGGGCAAAAGATTTGTTTCTAAGCGAAGGTATTTCGAAGCACTTTTGGTATGTGTACATGATTCTGTTCATCTATTTATTCGTGCCGTTTCTGGGCAAAGCGGTTCGGGCACTCAGCAACTGGTGGCTCGTGGCTTTGCTTGTTGCATGGGTAGTTCTGTTCATTGCACTTCGTCCTATTCCTATCAATTTTTATCGTTGGTCGGATTTTTTCGGATATAAACTGTTGGGGTACTTTCTATACACAGGCTATTTGGTACTAGGTTATTTCCTAATGCGGGTTCGCCTAACATGGGCTAAAACACGTTTCTTTGCAGCCATAATTTTCATATTGAGCATTGGATGTTCAGCTATTTATACTTATTTTGCCAGCAAAAATGCGCACCGACTAGATTTGAGCATCTACAGTTACCTCACGGTAAACACAGTGATTCAATCAATTGCCATGTTTATATGGGCAAAAGATCTTCATATCGGGAACAGATTCATATCGTGGTTGCAGCAAACCATCAGCAATTATAGTTACGGTATCTATTTGGTTCACATCATTGTAATTGGTATTTTCTTTCGCAACAATATCTTTTGGACTATGGCGCATCCACTCATTTCGGTGCCCATCATCGTTTTGGCAACACTGGTTTGTTCGTTTGCTATTATTTTTGTGCTGCGAAAGATTCCGGGGGGACGATATATAGCAGGGTGAGCTAAATTAAATTGTGCATATTGAGCTCAGGATACTCAATATTACTGTCAGAATTGTCAGTATTGTTAACGCGGCACTCGATGTCACACTCGCGGTGGACGATGCTATTGTCACGGATGTCAGTTTTGTTAATGCGGTGATAGGTGTCAAGCTCGCGGTGCCACATATTATTAATGCGGCGACAGATGGTAAGCATAGAATGACATGTTTCAAACTTCCGATAAAGGATAAGGAGAGGTAGATACTATGTATTAATGTTTAAATAGAGTATTAAGAATAAGATGGGGCGGTTCAATTATAGAAAATAAAACCATTTCATCAAAACATATATGAGAAATAAATTTAAATGAGAACGTTATGAAAAGCAATCATCACATCTATCTTATTTTACTCACATGCTTTATTGCTGTTTTGTCGTTGGCGGGTTGTAATCAAAAAGCCGGCACTTCAAACACAACAAGCAACGATTCAATTGAGAATTTTAATAAATTCTATGATCAATTTTACAGGGATAGTCTTTTTCAAATGTCAAGAATTCAGTTTCCCCTCGCAGGCGGTATTTCTGATGGACAAGGAGAAGAAAAGTGGACAAAAAAGAATTGGATTCCACTAAAAATGAAAATAACTGAAGTTGACACAACAGAATATAAAACGAGCAGTTACAAGACAGATAGTTTGTATAGCGAAAAAATATGGCTGGACAATTCCGGTTTCTGGCAAGAATATACATTTAAACTAATCAACAAAAAATGGTTTCTTGTTTATGCCGAAGATAGCAACAACTAAATCAGTGATGCTAATTCGGTAAAAACACATCTTCATTTACAGTATGGATTTATCGTATCAAGACATAAAATTTTTGCCCGGTGTAGGACCGAAAAAGGCAGATTTGTTCAACAAAGAACTTGGCATCCACAGTGTCGAGGATTTGCTGCGGTACTATCCATACAAATATGTGGACAGAAGTCGGTTTTATTATTTGCACGAGATAAATGAAGAAATGCCTTTTATTCAGGTAAAGGGACAGATTATTCGATTCGAAAAGGTGGGCGAAGGGCATAATCAACGTCTGACAGCAGTTTTCTCCGACGGCAAAAACACCATAGAACTAGTGTGGTTTAAAGGCGTGAAATATGCCATGGAAAAATACCATACAAAGGTAGACTATGTTATTTTCGGTAAACCATCTCCTTTCAACGGCCGATTCAATATTGTACATCCCGAGATCGAGATTGCCTCGAAAATGCCACCGCCCGAGCAAATGGGCTTGGTGCCATTTTACAACACGTCTGAGAAAATGAAAAGCAGTTTTCTGAATTCGAAAACCATTCAGAAGATTATTTTCCCATTGATCCAAAGCATCAAAACAGGGATTCCAGAAACACTGCCGGCTTACATATTACAAAAATTTGCGCTAATGAACCTGACCGAGTCATTGGTCAATGTTCATTTCCCTAAAAATGCCGATGCACTGAACAAAGCCCGCCAACGATTAAAATTCGAGGAGCTATTTTACATTCAGTTAAGTATTCTCCGACTCAAAAACTGGCGTGACCTACAGTCAAAAGGTTTCGTTTTTGGTATCATCGGACATTATTTCAATACCTTTTTCAACACTTATCTACCCTTCGAACTCACCGGAGCACAAAAGCGTGTGTTGCGCGAAATTCGCATTGATGTGGCTTCGGGTCGGCAAATGAACCGACTGCTACAAGGCGACGTGGGAAGTGGGAAAACACTGGTGGCACTGATGGTAATGCTTATGGCCGTGGATAATAACTTCCAGGCTTGCATCATGGCACCAACCGAAATTCTGGCTACACAACATTTTGCCAGTCTAAACGAATTTCTGGGTGATATAGGTATAAATGTAGCTTTGCTCACAGGCTCTACCCGACCTAAAGATCGCGTTATTTTACACGAGAGATTGCGTAGCGGCGAACTGGATATTCTTATCGGGACACATGCATTAATAGAAGATGTGGTGCAATTCAAAAACCTCGGGCTAGTGGTTATCGACGAGCAGCATCGTTTTGGTGTGCAGCAACGGTCTAAACTTTGGAAAAAAAACGTGCAACCGCCACACATCTTGGTAATGACTGCTACACCTATTCCACGAACCTTAGCCATGACCTTGTACGGCGACCTAAGC
>Ga0209540_10001554_pt1 | contig 17219 bp, 14 predicted proteins | sample BarGraIncu01121A_FD_184501 | JGI IMG/M metagenome (GOLD analysis project Ga0209540, IMG submission 184501) | Arctic peat soil microbial communities from Barrow, Alaska - Barrow Graham LP Incubations 011-21A (SPAdes) (version 2) | ecosystem: Environmental > Terrestrial > Soil > Wetlands > Peat... | reverse complement strand
CATAGGGGCGATTATTAATCGCCTGAAGATATCTGATTGATTACTAACGTTTGCGGGCGGGTAATACCTGCCCATACAGTATACAAAAAAGGTGAAACCATGAATCGGTTTCACCTTTTTTTATAACGGTCTTTATGATTATTTAACTTTGGTAATCCAACCTTCAGGACCTTCAATGTCTCCCAGCTGAATGGCGATTAGGGTGTCGTATAATTTTCGGGTTACCGGACCAACCTCGGTTTCACTGTAAAAAACATGGAGTCGGTTATGATACTCGATGCCGCCAATGGGAGTAATCACTGCTGCAGTACCGCAGGCACCTGCTTCGGAAAACATATCCAGCTCATCAATATAGACGTCTTCTTCTGAAACATCCATTCCTAAAACATTTTCTGCCAAGTATAATAGGGAATACTTTGTAATGCTTGGGAGAATGGAACAGGAAATAGGGGTAATGAAACGATTATCTTTGGTGATGCCAAAGAAATTAGCGGCGCCCACTTCTTCGATTTTAGTATGGGTGGTGGGGTCCAGGTAAACGCAATCCGCAAATCCCTTTTTAGCGGCAATGTCATGGGCAATTAAGGATGCGGCATAGTTACCTCCCACTTTCTGCTGTCCGGTGCCGTTACATGCTGCACGGTCATAATCTGAAATCATGAAATTTACCGGGGTCATGCCGCCTTTAAAATAGGCGCCCACCGGCATGCAAAAAACAGTAAAAAGATATTCGCTTGCCGGTTTAACGGCAATGCTGTTTCCAATACCAAGCATTATCGGCCGTATGTATAATGATCCTCCGGACCCATAGGGTGGCAGGTAAGCTTCATTGGCTTTGACAACATCGATACAGGCCTGAATGAATGATCCCACCGGGATTTCCGGCATTAAAAGACGTCTACAGGAATCCTGGAAACGTTTGGCATTCTGATCAACTCTGAACAATTGGATCTCCCCATTTTTTGTTCGGTAAGCCTTCAGACCTTCAAAGCACTCCTGACCATAATGAAGGCAGGGAGAAGCTTCTCCTAAATGCAGTGTGTTATCCTCTGTTAAGTGACCGTCATCCCAGCGGCCGTCTTTCCAGTACGAAAGATATCTCAAATCGGTTTTGATATAATCAAAACCCAGATTTTCCCAATCAATATTAATTTTTTTTGTCATCATAAGCTCCTCTCTTAAAAATTATCCCAGCAATTGCAATAATCCCGTGAGCTTCGCTGTCAGTTTTCATAAACAATTTTATAGCGTATAGGCGAACAGTTCAACGAACTGTACGACGTATAGTGGAAAAATTGTTTCATGTAAACAGACAGCGAAGCAATTTACGGTTGTGTTTATGAATTTAGAAAAAGGACATGAACAGTCCCATGATACCACCCAAAAGTCCACCTAACCAGACAATGGCATTTAATTCTTTTTTCATAATTTCGAAAATGATTTTTTCGAATTCCAGAACATCAAACCCATTGATCTGATCTTCGACCAGTTGTGAAAGATCCAGGGCATGCAGCATGGTTCCAATATTTTTTTCAATAATCTGGTGATAGGTATTGAGTAACCAGGACCTGGCTTCAGGAATACGCTTTTCATATTGATTATACAAATCGCAAAGCCTTGAATCAAGCAGGCTATCCGTTTCTGTGTTGACAATATTTTCCAGGATTTCTTTGCCTCTGGATTCAATCAAATGATCAATTATTTCAGCAATTTTTAATTTTGCGGAATTAATAAGGCCATCATTAATGAGCATGGCAAACATAGACCCCTGTAGGTTACTGACAATTTCAACCACAGCGACTTCTGATAAAAGCGCTCCAAGCTCAAGGTTGCTCATACGCCCGTAAGAAAGACTGACGGTCTTGCATTTTACGTCATCGATGAGAGTTAAACCCGGTTCTTCTCCGGTAAAGGAAAAAAGAACTTCTCTAAGGGTCTGCTCACTGCTACGGTTTTTTTCAATCCATTTTTCCAGGTAGTTTGTTATTTTATCATCCATTTCCTGAGACAATAAACCTTTTTTCACTACTTCTTCATTAACTAAGGTGTTGGCTACCACTTTGCCTAAGGATTTGGCAATCCGTGTTTTTTCTTTGGGGATCAGGCCAGGGGTAAACGGTAATTGCAAACCAAAGACTTTAACCGGCCTCAAGGGGCGAAATAGCATTCGAATGGCAATTCCATTGGTAATAAGCCCGATAATCGCTCCGACAAGTGGTCCGACAAAAAAACTAAAATCCATGATGTCCTCCTATAAAAGATACTCGTATCATTGTAAACTTTAAATTAAAAAGTGTCCAGTCCCTATAATGCTTAGCATGCAAAATGTAATCCTCTGCATAATGTTCGAATAATTCTTGTATAATTTGAATCAAGCTGATACAATAAGTAAAAAAAATTAGGGAGTAGATGTTGAGAAGATGGAGCAACTGATGAAAAACGAGAGTAAGAAAAGATGGGTATACTTAATTGTGGGAACAATTATGTTGATGTTTTTGGGGTTATTATATGCATGGTCAATTTTCAGGGCCCCACTAAACAAAGTTTTCGAATCATGGACGGCAACGGACTTATCACTTAATTTTACAATTTCCATTATCTTTTTTTGTCTGGGCGGATTTGCCAGCGGACAATTAGCCAAGGTAATAAAAAACCAGTACATTGTTTTAATCGCAGCGATTTTGCTTTTTGTTGGATTTTTCAGTGTTTCAAACATTGATGTAGCCCAACCCGATCAAAGTTTGTTAATGTTGTATGTTTTTTATGGTGTACTATGTGGAACGGGTGTGGGAATGGCATATAATGCCATTATCTGTGCAGTTGTGCCATGGTTTACAGAAAAATCGGGAATGGCTTCAGGGATTTTATTAATGGGATTCGGTTTAGGCGGTTTGATCCTCGGGACTCTGATCAATAGCATGATTGGACGCGTTGGCGTCATGGAAACCTTTTTCTATTTAGCTGTAATAGGGACTATTATCTTAGTTGCAGGTTCTTTTTTCATGAAAAGACCCTTACCGGTAGCGAAGAGTCCAGATACAGTCAAGGTTGAAAAAAGTCAAAACAAAGAATATTCTTCTGTTGAAATGTTAAAAACAGGGGTGTTCTGGTCCTTTTTCTTTTGGGTGATCATGGTCAGTTCATCGGGTTTGCTCATAATAGGAAGTGCGGCAACCATTGCCATTGCCTTTGGGGCTCCTGCTCAATTGGGATTATTGGTTTCGGTATTTAACGGCGGTGGACGTGTGGTGTTTGGAACCTTGTTTGATAAAATCGGTCGAAATAAAACCATGATGATCAACAATATCCTGTTACTGTTAGCCGGCTTTTCCTTGTTTTTGGGGGCAACCTTTCAAAATGTTATTTTAATCTTCATTGGTCTTTTATCGGTGGGAGTTTGTTATGGTGGTGCACCGGCATTGTCATCGGCGGTTATCAATAAATTTTATGGACAAAAGAATTATCCGCTTAATTTTAGTATTACAAATTTTTCATTGATACCGGCAGCAATGCTTGGACCATTGATTTCCAGTTCTTTACTTGAAAATTCTGGAGGAGATTATAGTTCAACCTTTATTACCATTATGGTTTTTGCGGGAATTGCCTTGATTCTCAATCGCATTTTAGGGATCAAGAGCGAGCAAATGAATCAAGCGAAAGTCCCTGCATCTTCAGAAATTTAATGGTGATGCCTGGATTTTATCGTATCTGGTCATGTCGTTGAATTCGTTGCAAATGAAAACCAGTTAAACAATAAAAGAGGAAGGGAAACCTTTCTTTTTTATTATGGAAAATTCAGGGTTTGGGCGTTTATCTTGACGAATTAAATCCCAGAGGCTATACTAAAAAGCAAGAATTAAAATAATGTGAGGCGAGTATGAAACCATTTATTGAATTTAAAAAGGTATATAAACGTTACCATATGGGAGAGGTCACCATTAATGCTGCCAATGGCATTTCATTTACAATTGAAGAAGGTGAATTTGCCATTGTTGTAGGGCCCAGTGGCGCTGGAAAAACGACAGTGCTTAATATTTTAGGTGGTATGGATAGCTGTGATGAAGGCCAGGTATTTGTTGGTGACAAAGAGATTGCTTCATTGAATCGACGGGATTTGGCAACCTATCGACGCTTCGACACGGGGTTTGTTTTTCAGTTCTATAATTTAATACAAAACCTTACGGCTGTTGAAAATGTTGAACTGGCAACCCAGGTCTCCCGTGATCCCATGGACGCTGTCACTGTTTTAGAGAGTGTGGGGCTCAAAGACAGACTAAACAACTTTCCATCCCAGCTTTCAGGAGGGGAACAGCAACGGGTTGCCATTGCACGGGCACTGGCAAAGCGACCAAAGCTTTTGCTATGTGATGAACCAACAGGTGCCCTGGACTATAACACCGGAAGAAATATTTTAAAACTCCTCCAGGAAACCAGTGAGAAAGAAAAAATGACAGTTATTTTAATTACCCATAACCATGCCATTACGCCTATAGCTGACAAAGTCATTAAAATGAAAAATGGCATGGTTGAAGAATGTTATATCAATGAAAATCCATTATCGGTGGATGACATTGAGTGGTAGGATAACCACCATTAAAGGCCTTCTTCCCATGTTTGGCTATGGCTTTGTTGACATTCTGGGCAAAGGGGACTTTGGCACCTGTTATGAAATTACACAGAATGGGGAAACCTTTGTTTTTAAGGTTTTTAATCAAAACAATGTGAAACGGCGAAAATCAAAACTTTCCCTTGAGGCCAAGTTCTTAAACCAGGTAAGCCATCCGGGAATTCCAGGTTTATTGAAAGTCATTGATCAGGATGGGGTTTATGGGTTTGTTATGGAAAAGAAACCCGGCGATACTCTTGAAGACACCTTAACCTGGGGCGTGGCCTTTTCAAAAACTGAAATTATAGGAATCATCTCACAACTCATTGAAATCACTGGGGTTCTTCAGGAGTCAGGGATTTGTCATTGTGATATTAATCCCCGAAATATTCTTTGGGATCATGGCAGGATTTCTTTAATTGACTTTGGTTCTGCCAGGCGGAAATCCTCCAGATGTCTTCGTTCTAACCAGGATTTCTGGGGGATCGGAGATGTTTTTATGCGCCTTGGGATTGTGTCCCGGTCACTTTCCATAAACCCGGAGGATTTGTCCATTGATGGCTTAATTTTAAGCCAAGAGGAAAAGAAAGTCATCAAACGCCTTTTGGCCATTGAGTCTCCTATAAAGATTACAAATCCCTGAGCCATGATTTCAAACTTGCGTTTATTCAAAAATAAAATGTCCTTATGACCTTAAAAAATCATTTGATACAGATTTTTGCGAATATTTATTTAATCAGTCTGTGTTCTCATGACCAACCGGCAAAGCCTGTCCGCCCTTGGTCCAACCAGTCGTCAAAATATATTGTCCCTAAAAACAAAGAGGAGCCTGGATTATTTATGAAAGAATTAACCTTTTATCTCCCCATTGCACTTATTGTGATTTCAAATGTATTTTATCATATTTGCACAAAATCCACACCGGAAACAGCGAATCCATTTCTATCCCTGTTGGTAACCTATGCGGTAGCAGGCCTTGCAACTGGGACTCTACTAATACTAACCGGAGGATTAGAAAAAAATATTTTCACTTCTATCAGTGAATTAAACTGGACCAGTTATATTTTGGGTCTGTGTGTGGTATCCTTGGAATTCGGATATATTATGGCCTATCGGTTGGGCTGGAACATCAGTGTGGGATCTGTGGTGGCCAACGTTACTTTGGGGATTATTCTCATACCCGTAGGCGTTTTGTTCTATAAAGAGATTCTCACCATAAACCACCTTTTCGGCATTGCCTTGTGTTTTACAGGGTTGTTTTTTATCAATCGCTAATCATTTTAAAATTCTCAATAAAGGAGAAAAAACATGAAAAATACTTTAAACACCGAATATTTTGAAAGCCTATGGTTAAATGATCATCCCTTTAATGATCGGAATGCTGATTTTTGGAATCTCCGGGCTGAAGAATTCAATCAATCCGTTTCAAAAAATCGTTCTGTTTCGAATCGAGAAAAAAAAGTTGGGCTTTTTTTAGAAAAGGGCCTCATCGATAGCGAATCCAGAGCTCTGGATATTGGATGCGGATCCGGACAATTAGCCATTGCCCTTGCCAAGGTGGTCAAAGAAGTGGTTGCCATGGATTTTTCAGAAAAAATGTTAGACTATGCCAAAAAAAATGCAAAAGATGCCGGAGTTGATAATATCCGATTCGTTCTTTCGGATTGGGAAAACTTTGTTTTAGAAGAACCCTTTGATTTAGTCATTGCCAGTATGTCACCTGCCATTAATGGCCCGGCTGATTTATATAAGATGTTAAGGGCTTGTAAAGGATCCTGCTGTTTGTCTGCCTTTGTTAAGCGATCTGGTGCACTCAAAGAAAAACTTTACAGTGTCAACGATCAAGTCTTTAAACCCCAATATAATATCATCAATTATATTTTCAATATCCTATGGACAAAAGGTTATTTCGCTGAGCTGTCCTATGAAATGGGAAGCTATGAACGTTTATTGCCTCTGGAAAAAGCCAGGGAAATCTATCCCCTGGAATTGGATATCAGCGAATCGCCTGAAAAAATAAAATCTTTAAATGCGTTTTTAGACCATGAAGAAAAAGATGGATTCATTACGGAAATAATGAGTCAAACAAAGGGTGAACTTATCTGGAAAGTTTCCAAATAATATAGAAATTCAATGCCAGTTAGGGCAATTTAATTGGCGGGCACCTATACAAAACCAAAGTAACCTCTCAGGCTGGCCACTTAAAAAGACAAGATCACAGACATCAGGTTCTAAAAGTGATTACTAATTTGGTATGTGCGGCAATGTCATGTATGGCCCTGGCTCTTCGATTAAAAAATGGGAAACCCACATAAATCACTAATAAAATATTGGCAATGACAAGGAGAAACTCTGGGAAAAATAAGAAGTCTCGATTTGAAAAAATGATTTGCCAAAGTGCGAAGTGTGCAATTTCCCAGGGAAGTAATTTTACAAAGGAACGAAGAAATGAATTTTTAATACTGAAGGTTGTTTTGTCAATTTTAACGACTTTAACATGAAATAACATTTTACCCGGTGTTGCTTTTATTTTGGATGCTTCAAAAATGGAAAAATATAAAAAAGCAGGGATGACCAACAGAATCAAACCTAAAATTTCAGACTGCCCTGCAGATTTTTGAAATAGTGGCCCTACCATGGGCGAAAACAAAAATAAAATACCTGCATAAACACAGAGAATTATATAGTCGATGAATAGAGCAGCAAAGCGCCTTATGAGAATATCTTTTTTAATTTGCTTTTCGTAGGTTGTAAGATCATACACTTTTTTTTGATTCATGGTCACACCAACTTTCACTTTAACTGATTATATCTTATCAACCACCGCGTTACAACCTGGGGCTGAGACTGTTGACAAAGTTGTAAATAAAACTTAGCAAGGACAATTATTTTATCAAGTTGTGTGCCTCATGGCGAACTGGCGTAGCCTGTACGATCTTGGCGCATACAACGATAAATAATTGTCCTTGCGATATAGTCGCAACCAAAGATACCGGTCTTATGGTATTATAAGAACATTAGAATCAAAATTCAATTTATATAAATGAGGAATAAATGAATAATTATATTGAAAAAAATATTTTACCTTTAGTGACAAAACCCATTACTTACCTTGGCAATGAAGTCAATGCCGTTCATAAAACACCGGATGCTGACATGATCCGATTTGCTTTCGCTTTTCCGGATACCTATGAGGTGGGAATGTCCCATTTAGGCATGAAGATTCTCTATGGCATTCTCAACGAACAAAAAGATATCTGGTGTGAGCGGGTATTTGCCCCCTGGGTGGATATGGAAGAACAGCTGAGAATCCATAATTTGCCCTTATATGCCTTAGAATCAATGACACCTTTAAAAGACTATGACTTTGTTGGTTTTACATTGCAGTATGAAATGAGTTTTTCCAATATTTTGAATATGCTTGAACTTGGCCACATCACACTTCTTGCCAAAGACCGTCAAGAAGAGGAACCTTTTGTCATGGCCGGTGGTCCCTGTGCTTATAATCCCGAACCCCTTGCTGATTTCATAGATATTTTTGTTATCGGGGAAGCGGAAGAGGTAATTCTAGAGATTATGGATGCTTACCGCGGCTTTAAGAAAACCGATGGCAATCGCACTGACTTTTTAAAAATAGCGGCAAAGATTGAAGGGGTTTATGTTCCTTCTTTTTATGAAACCACCTATGATGATGCCACTGGGATTATCATAGACTTTAAACCCACTGTATCTGAAGCCCCTGAAAAAATAAAGAAACAATTTATAACGGATTTAGACGCTGCCTATTACCCTGACAAAATTGTCATGTCCTACACCGAAACTGTTCATGATCGTATTAGCTTTGAAATATTTCGAGGCTGTGGTCGGGGATGTCGTTTTTGTCAGGCAGGTATGATCTATCGCCCTACCCGGGAACGTTCCATTCCTACCATTCAGGAAAAAATCAAAGCCCTGATAGAAGCAACAGGCTACGACGAAATTTCTCTTTCATCTCTGAGTTCCGGTGACTACAGTAAGATTGAAGCCTTGATTAATACCCTTGTGAAAGAATATGATGGGGAGCAGGTTGGACTTTCGCTGCCTTCGTTACGGATTGATTCTCTGAGTATTGATATGCTTGAACAAATACAAAAGGTGAGAAAAACCGGTTTGACTCTGGCGCCGGAAGCTGGCTCTCAGCGTATGCGGGATGTAATTAACAAAGGAGTTACCGAAGAAAACCTCCTTGACACTGTTCGAACGGCTTTTGAAAAAGGCTGGGGACATGTGAAACTTTATTTCATGATTGGTCTTCCCGGTGAAACCCTTGAAGATGTTAGCGGCATTGCTGCATTAGGCCAGAAAACCGTGGATGAATATTATAAAATCGACCGGGAAATCCGTAATAAAAACCTTAAGGTGGTATTGAGTGCAGCCTCCTTTGTGCCAAAAGCCTTTACGCCCTTTCAGTGGATGGGTCAGAATACACAACAGGAATTTAAGGATAAACAGAACCATTTAAAATCAAAAATCAAGGATCGCAAGATTTCCTTTAGCTATCATGACAGTTCCGTCAGTTATTTAGAAGCGGTCTTTGCCCGAGGGGACCGACGATTAGGCGCGGTTTTATTAAAAGCCCATGAAAAAGGCTGTCGCTTTGATGGCTGGGGAGAATATTTTGACTTTGAAAAATGGATAGAAGCCTTTACAGAAGCCGGCATCGATCCGGATTTCTATGCCCTCAGAACCCGGGATTATGATGAGATATTACCATGGGACTTTATTGACACCGGGGTAAGAAAAAATTATTTAATCGCTGAATATAAAAAATCTCTTGAGGCTTTAACCACACCATTTTGCCGGGAACACTGTTCAAATTGCGGGATTTTGGAATTTAAAGAAGGGTGGAAATGCAATGATCAAAATACAGTATCAGTTTAATCGCACCAGGGAACTCCGGCTTTTATCCCATTTGGATCAGCAACGGCTTTTTCAGCGTGCCTTTCGTCGAGGGAAAATGCCGGTTGAATATTCCCTGGGATTTAATCCACACCCTAAAATGTCCTTTGCTTTAGCCATGTCGGTGGGGTTAACCAGTGACTGCGAATACGGGGATGTTGTTCTATCAGAAGAAATGGGCTGTGATGAATTTGTAAAAAGAATGAACAGTGTTTTACCGAATGGTCTTGAGATTCTAAGTGCACGGATCTGTGAAGAGGGGAAGACCTCACTTTCTGCTTCCATTACGAAAAGCGAATATCAGCTCATCGTCAAGCTTGCAAAACCATTGGACATTGAGGATTTATCCAATGCCTTAAATACTTATTTAGACATGCCAGAGATTCTCATTCAAAAAAGGAATAAAAAGGGAAAGCTGGTTGAAAAAGATATCCGTCCTTTTATTGATTCTTTAAGGATTAATTCAGAAAAAGCCACCGAGGAATGTGCAACTATTTTAATGTCACTTTGTTATATCGAACAGCAATGCGTGAAGCCAGAGCTCATTTTAGCCAGTATTAATGAGGAAATCGGGGATCTATTTATCATTGATCCTACCATCCAAATTCACAGAAAAAAATTGATCCTTGAAGAGATTTCTTAATCTTTACAAAAGAGTTACAACCGTTTACAAAAAAATACTTTACTTTTATTTTAATGGTGCTATAATGAAGTCATATCAAAGATCAACTCAATCCTTTTCTAATTGAATGGTCTCGATCATTGAAAAGTAAACAACGTCTTAACAAGCCGATAGAGTTTAAAGGATTACGGTTGTGGTTTGAAGAATAACACTTCTTACCATGCCGATAAGTATAAAAAAGATTTTATCGACTATTATCAATCCATATGCATTCACAAAGCCAAAGATTATTGGGTAATGTGTATTGAGTCAACGTGAAATTTGTTTGAGATAGGTATTCGTATTATGAGAAAACTGCATCTGTTTTAATGATTCATTTGGATGTAGTCATAATGAAGATAATGTATTGAGAATAATTCATTTCATCTGATCAAACGATAATAGTTAAGTAAGTTAATTGAAAGGCAAAGTATTTGAATGTAAGAACAGATTGTTCTGAAATTCTCAAGATTAGAAAAGTTTAAGACTCTGCTTGGTAATCTTGTACGAAGGATGTTTAGATGGTGAATTCCTAAATTATTTCGAGACAATATCCAAGTAAGTAAGAAAACAACAAGTTTCTGATTAAGAAGAAGAAAATTGGAGCAGACTTTTCCGAAATTTGAAAGATTAGGAAAATAAAAAAATTCCTAGTTGAAAAAAGTAAGAAAAAGCCTGAAAGTTAAGCGTTTAGTTTACATTAGAGAAGTGAAGAAGGATTTTTGGTAAAAATCGAGAGGGGTGAGTCCAAAAGGAATGACCACTGAAATCGAAAACTAAGGCCGGTTCTACAGGAATTTATTGTGGAACCGGTTTTAGCATTTTTTGCAATATTTTTCCTCCTCAAATTTTGAGGAATCTTTTATATATGGAAATTGTTTAGCTACCAATATTTTTTTGTTTTTCAATGCAGACCATGAAAAAAAAAAGGAGATACTTCTATGAAATCTTATTGTTTAATTATTATGAAACCCGATGCTCTGGAACGAGGGTTGGTTGAGGACATCTTACAACGGTTTAAAAATAGTGGTTTTAATATAGAAATCTTTGGTTATAAGCAAGTCGATGAATCATTAATTCTCAAGCATTATCACCAAGTAGTCGAAAAATTGGGCAACTCTTTTAAAAACATGGCGATTAATTCTTTTGTTGGAAAAGGTATGATCCCGATTATTCTAAGCCAGGAAGGGGAAGAAGCCATTGCCAATGCAAGAGCTTTGATTGGTCCAACCGACCCTTCCATTGCTTTATCCCGAACCATCCGAGGAGATTATGGCTTGGATTCAATGGAAAAAGCGAACCAGGAAAACCGGTGCGTCAATAATCTGATTCATGGAAGCGATTCTCAGGAATCCTTTTTAGAGGAATTGGGGCTGTGGTTTAACCCGGAAACCTATGAAAATTATAGTAATATCGACTAACCAATTGCATTTCATTTTATAAATATCAATCGCTATTATATTATTATAATAGCGATTGATATTACAATTTACATATTTATGTAATATCTTGCATAAAATCACATTGCAATTATTTTTGGAGATTTGACAGACACAATATCAGAATATTTAATTAGATATTTTAACCAGATTAAAATATCTAATTAAATATTTTAATCTGATCATCAGATCCGATTAAAAATATACTTAATGTCATGAAAGCGTTTGCATTCATAATATAATATAATATAATAAATATAATAATTTTAATAGAGAGGAGATATGGATGGATTCAATCGATATTCAAATACTTAAGCTATTGCAGAAAAATGCTAGGATTACCGTATCAGAAACTGCTCATATGGTGAGTTTATCTGTTCCAGCGACAAGTGAACGTTTAAAAAAATTAGATTCTTCCGGGATTATTCAAAAATACACAATTATTCTGAGTACCAAGATGCTAAATAAAAATCTTGTTGCCTATATGTTTATTTCTCTTAAACATCCCAATTATATTGAAGGCTTCGTGGAATTGGTAAAGAAAGAACATGAACTAATTGAATGTAATTACCTGGCCGGAGACTATGATTATTTGATTAAAATTATTACTGAAGATACACAAAGTCTGGAAAAGATTCTCAACCGCATTAAAGCAGTTCCAGGTGTACAAAAGACGAAAACGATTGTAACCTTATCCACTATTAAAAATACTTACTCCATTTCACCATATGGAGAGATGGAATGAGTGTAAAGCATTCTTTAAGAAAATAAAATAAAAAACAGGAGGTTTTCTATCATGATTATAGGTATCCCAAAGGAAATTAAAAATAATGAATCTCGAGTGTCCGTAACACCAGCCGGTGTGCATGCGTTAGTATTGGATGGTCATCGCGTTCTTATCGAAACCGGTGCAGGCATTGAAAGTGGCATCGAAGACAGAGAGTATGCAGCAGAAGGAGGTGTTATCTATCAACACGCTAAAGAAGTATTTCAGGAATCAGATATTATCGTTAAGGTAAAAGAGCCCATTGAATCGGAATATGAACTGATGAAAGAGGGACAGATATTATTCACATATCTTCATCTTGCACCAAATCTGCCTTTGACTAATATATTAGTTAAGAAAAAAATTACGGCAATTGCATATGAAACCGTACAATTATCCGATGGATCCCTTCCTTTACTAATACCAATGAGTGAAGTTGCAGGAAGAATGTCAGCACAAGTGGGTGCCACCATGCTGCAACGCTATAACGGTGGAGTAGGTATGTTGTTGGGAGGCGTTACTGGTGTATTGCCCGCAGATGTGGTTATTATCGGAGCAGGTACTGTGGGATTAAACGCAGCAAAAATGGCTGTTGGTTTAGGAGCACACGTAACCATTATTGATATCAGCAAACCAAGATTAACCTACGTGGATGACGTCTTTAATGGTCGGGTTTCCACATTGGTGAGTAATCCATTCAACATGGCTCAACTTGCAAAGAAAGCAGACCTTTTCATCAGCGGAGTTTTGGTTGCCGGAGCTAAAGCGCCAAAACTTGTCTCAGAAGATATGGTGAAAAATATGAAAAAAGGATCTGTTATTGTAGACGTGGCAATTGATCAGGGCGGATCAGTAGAAACCATCGATCACTGCACAACCCATGATAACCCCTGTTTTGAGAAACACGGTGTCATCCACTACTCTGTTGCCAATATGCCGGGAGCAGTGCCAAGAACATCCACCTACGCACTGACAGGATCGACCCTACCCTACCTCATGAATATCGCCAACAAAGGTGCACAAGAGGCTATGAAAGAAGATGCTGCATTGATGGCCGGATTAAATACCTACCAAGGGCATGTCACATATAAGGCCGTCGCAGAAGGCTTGAATAAAGAATATGTTTCAGTTCAAGAATTATTGTTTAGTTAAATTTTTAAATCTCTGTAAACTAGGGATGAAAACACTGGTGACGAGACTTTCTGTATTAATAGGAGTTATTTTGTTCATTCAGTTTAATGACCGCCACCGTATTATAGAAGAATGGGAGTTATCGGATACCATAAATGGTCTCATGGCGATTCCAAATCTGATTTATCTTTTGGTATTAAGTAATGTCATTGCCAGGGAATGCTTTGATTTTCAGAAGAATTTTCTAATTTCAGAAAAAGTAGCATGCAAAAAGGCAAAAAAGAAATTATTCTTTGTTTCATAAAACCGCCCAAATAAAGAGGGCGGTTTCTACTGTCGATACGCTGTTTTATAATAATTTTGTTTGGGGACCCCATTGAAATATGGTGAAAGTGTTCTTGCCATTGATACAATAATAAAAATTAGTCTGTTTTATTTCTTAAGGAGGAAAATTTATGCCTAAAAAAATGATGACAATGGATGGAAATGCTGCAGCCGCACACGTGGCCTACGCTTTTACTGAGGTTGCCGCTATTTTCCCAATCACGCCTTCATCCACCATGGCAGAATATGCCGATGTGTGGGCTTCCCAGGGTAGAAAAAATATTTTTGGTGAAATTGTAAAAGTTTCTGAAATGCAATCTGAGGGTGGCGCCGCCGGAGCTGTTCATGGTTCGCTGGCAGCGGGTGCTTTAACCACAACCTTTACAGCTTCCCAGGGCTTATTATTAATGATTCCGAATATGTATAAAATTGCCGGTGAATTATTACCAGGCGTTTTTCATGTGACTGCCCGTACGTTAGCGGCACATGCACTCTCAATTTTTGGAGATCACGGTGATGTCATGGCTTGTCGCCAAACCGGTTTTGCATTACTGGCATCCGGTGGTGTTCAGGAAGTAATGGATTTGGCGGGTATTGCCCATTTGGCAGCCATTAAAACGCGTGTGCCATTTATACACTTCTTTGATGGCTTTAGAACTTCCCATGAGATTCAAAAAATTGAAGTCATTGATTATGATGTCTTCAGGAAATTAGCAGATTTTGATGCCATTCAAAAATTCAGAGATAATGCCTTAAATCCTGAGCATCCCGTTACCCGTGGAACAGCACAAAACCCTGATATTTACTTTCAGGCACGTGAAGCATGCAACCCGTTCTATGATAAAATTCCAGGAGTTGTGGCAGATTATATGGAAAATATTTCTGCTGAAACCGGTAGAGAGTATCATTTATTTGATTACTATGGCGCTCCCGATGCTGAAAATATTATTGTGGCCATGGGCTCTGTTACGGATACGATTGAAGAAACGATTGACTATTTATTAGCTCAGGGCGAAAAAATCGGTTTAATTAAAGTCCGCCTTTTCAGACCCTTCTCCCCGGAATATCTCTTTAAAGTGTTACCGGAAACGGTTAAGAAAATTGCGGTTCTGGATCGCACCAAAGAGCCGGGTTCACTGGGCGAGCCTTTATATCAGGATATTTGCACCGTGTTTTACGGCAAGGCTGTACAACCATTGGTTGTAGGGGGGCGTTATGGATTAAGCTCCAAGGATACCACACCGGAACAAATTAAAGCGGTTTATGACAACTTAAAATCAGATGTTCCAAAAGATAAATTCACCATTGGTATCATCGACGATGTTACCTTTACAAACCTTGAATTAGGTGAAAACATCCATACGGTTCCCGAGGGAACAAAAAGATGTAAATTCTGGGGACTTGGTTCCGATGGAACCGTTGGCGCCAACAAGTCTGCCATCAAAATTATTGGAGACCACACTGATTTATACGCCCAGGGATATTTTGCCTATGACAGTAAAAAATCCGGTGGAGTAACTGTTTCACACCTCAGATTTGGTGAAAAACCTATAAAATCAACTTATCTCATTACAAATTCTGATTTTGTATCCTGTTCAACCCAGGCATATGTGAATCAGTATGACCTGCTAAAGGGTCTGCTAAAAGGTGGAACATTCCTTCTGAACACGGTTTGGAGTGTGGATGAAATTGAACAAAAAATTCCCGCATCCATGAAAAAACAGATGGCGGATAATGATATTGATTTCTATATTATCAATGCGACGAAAATTGCTGAAGACATCGGTCTTGGGCGACGTACCAACATGATCATGCAATCAGCCTTCTTTAAACTGGCGGATATTATTCCCATTGAAGATGCGGTTAATTATTCGAAAGCCGGTATCCAAAAATCCTATGGTAAAAAAGGTCAGAAAATTGTTGATATGAACAATGCAGCGGTTGATCAGGGAATTAATGCTTTAACGCAAGTGAAAATTCCGACAGCATGGAAAGATATCATTCCGGAAAAGAAGACAAAAGAAAATGTGCCTGAATATGTCACCAATATTTTACGCCCCATAAGCCGACTTGAAGGAGATGACATTCCCGTTTCTGCCTTTACCGGTGCAGAAGATGGTACCGCTATGGCTGGTACTGCGGCCTATGAAAAACGTGGAATTGCCATAAATGTTCCAAAATGGATTCCTGAAAACTGTATCCAGTGTAATCAATGTGCATTTGTTTGTCCCCACGCGGTCATTCGTCCCAACTTATTGAATGAAGGCGAAAAAGATGCAGCTCCAGCAGGCTTTGAAACCATTAAAGCCAGTGGAAAACAACTTGAGGGATTGGAATACCGTATTCAGATCAGTCCTTTGGATTGTACGGGTTGTGGCAACTGCCAGGATGTATGTCCGGCTAAAACTAAAGCATTGGAAATGAAACCCATTGATACCCAGATTGATCAAATGGCAAACTGGAATTATGCAACGATCATTAAGGTGAAAGATAGCCTGATGAATAAAGCAACTGTTAAAGGAAGCCAATTCTCTAAGCCACTCCTTGAATTCTCCGGTGCTTGTGCAGGTTGTGGAGAAACACCTTATGTCAAGGTCATTACTCAATTATTTGGAGACCGCATGATGGTAGCCAATGCTACGGGTTGTTCTTCTATCTGGGGCGCATCATCACCATCCACGCCTTATTGTAAAAATGAAGAAGGTAAAGGACCCGCCTGGGCCAATTCATTATTTGAAGATAACGCTGAATATGGTTTTGGTATGTTGCTGGCTAGCGAAAAAATGAGTGATACCATTGAAAGTTACCTCAAAGAAATCATTGCTGTCGATGCGCCTGAAGCGGTGAAAACCGCTGGCCAGGCTTGGATCAACAGCAGAAAAGATGCGGATGCTTCTAAAATCGCATCAGCTCAGTTAGTTGAAGCCATTAAAAGCTATGCTCCGGAAGGTCCTCTGGCGCAACGTGTAAAATTCATTAAGGCCAATGAAGCCTTCCTGATCAAAAAATCCTTTTGGGTTTTCGGTGGCGATGGCTGGGCCTATGATATTGGCTATGGCGGGTTGGATCATGTTTTGGCTTCACGTAAAAACATTAATGTGCTGGTAATGGATACTGAAATTTATTCCAATACGGGTGGTCAGGCATCTAAGTCAACCCCAACCGCTGCCGTTGCACAATTTGCGGCAGCCGGTGAAAGAACTAAGAAAAAAGACCTTGGCATGATGGCGGCAACCTATGGTTATGTTTACGTGGCACAGGTTGCCATGGGCGCAGACAAGAAACAATTTATAAAAGCAGTTCAGGAAGCTGAGGCCTATGATGGTCCTTCTCTAATCATTGCTTACGCACCAT
>Ga0209540_10001552_pt1 | contig 17227 bp, 13 predicted proteins | sample BarGraIncu01121A_FD_184501 | JGI IMG/M metagenome (GOLD analysis project Ga0209540, IMG submission 184501) | Arctic peat soil microbial communities from Barrow, Alaska - Barrow Graham LP Incubations 011-21A (SPAdes) (version 2) | ecosystem: Environmental > Terrestrial > Soil > Wetlands > Peat... | reverse complement strand
CCTGCGTCCCGTGCTTTGATGATCGCCTGCGCCCGGTCGGCAACCTGGAGCTTCCCGTAGATGTTGGATACGTAGTTGCTTACGGTTTTCTCGCTCAGAGCCAACTGTTCGGCGATGTCGTCGTTAGAGTAGCCCTGAGCGATGAGCTCGAGGATCTCGCGTTCGCGCTGCGTAAGTGTTGGGAAGACATCCCGTGCGGCCGCGGCGCGGGAGGTGAAGTTGCAAAGCACTCGCGTCGCGATCCCCGGGCTGAAAATCGCCTCGCGATTGCCGACCGCTCGGATTGCCCGCACCATCTCGTCGTCCGTCGCATCCTTCAGCACGTAGCCGCGTGCCCCTGCCCGTAGTGCCGCAAAGACAGAGTCATCGTCGTCGAACAACGTCACTACCAGGATACGAATGCCCGGGCTGCTTTGGGCGATCGCCCTTATCGCCGCCAGACCGCTGCCGCCAGGCATCTGTAGGTCCATCAAGATCACGTCCGGCTTGAGGTCTGCTGCCAGACCGATGGCCTCTTCCCCGTTGGCGCCTTCGCCGATCACTTGAAAGTCAGGGATGGGGTCCAGGAGCCCACGCATCCCCTTTCTGAACAGAGGATGATCGTCGATAATTACGATGGACAGGCGAGCCTTATCATCCGGCGGCATTTGAACCCTCCGGCCGCCCACTTGCCAGGGGCAGCCAGGCGCGTATCCGTGTTCCCCGGCCCGGCGCCGAATCGATCAGCAGACTGCCGCCCAGCTCGGAACAGCGCTCGCGCATCGAGATCAGCCCGACGCCAAATTGGTACTCCTCGGGCATCCCGGCCCCATCGTCGCAAACCTCCACGCTCAACCCGCCTTCGGCCGGGATCAGGCGGATGGTGCACTGTCCGGCGCGTGCGTGCTGGATCGTGTTCGTCAACGCCTCGATGGTAATGCGGTGAGCAGCGGCTTCGACGGCGGCCGGCAGCGGTGCGAGTTCTTCAGGCGCTTCGAGCTTGACCCGGAGTGCAGCCGGCGAGCCGGCCTGAGGCTCGCCCGCGACGAGGACAGACACACTGCTTGCTTGAGCCGGGCGCGCCCGCAGCGCCTCGATAAGCCCGAGTTCGTCCAGAGCCGGTGGGCGCAGGCCATACACCAGGCGGCGGATGTCGGCAATGGCGGCACGAATTGCTTCCCGCAGCGCTGCCACCTGGCAGGCGGCTTCATCAGGGTCGCTGATGATCAGCCGCTGCAGCTCCCCGGCCTGGAGGTTGAGCGCCGCCAGCGAGGCGCCCAGCCCGTCATGGAGGTCGCGCCGCACCCGGCGGCGCTCCTCTTCGCGCGCCGTCACAAGCCGCTGGCGCGCCATTTGCAGGTCGGCGTTCTGCTTCGCGGCATGTATGGCCGCGCCGGCCTGGCGCACAAGGTCGTCCAGGAGGAGGCGATCGACCTGGGAGAAAGGCTCGCCGCCAAAGCGCGGGCCAAGCCGAAACCGGCCTATGATCTCGCTGTGATACACCAGGGGGAGATCGAGGAGGATCCGGCCAGGCTGCCCGGTCTCATAGGCGACGTTTAACTCCTCGCCGCCCGGACCCTGCAAGACGAGGGCTGCATACGATACCTTGAGCGCTTCCCTGACCGTCTGCAATATCGTCGGAATCACCGTATCGGAAGCCATGGCGGTTTCCAAACGCCGGCCGAGTTGGGCCAGCACGGTGTAAGGGTCGTCTCTCTCGCCGTATATCATCCGGTTGATGAAGCGCTGCAGCCTCCCCCGGATTGGGTGGAAGAGCGCTGCCACCGCGCCGGTAGCCACAAGCGAGAACCAGATGTTATCGCTAGATCGGAAAACCAGCGAGAGATATCCCACGACGAGAACATAACCGCCGACGACGAACAGGCTGAGCAGTCCGTAGACGATGGCGCGGTTGAGTGCTACTTCGACCCGAAACAGCTCTTCGCTCAAGAATGCCACTGCCAGGCACGTCAGCGCTGCGACCACCAGCAGCATCCCCACGAACGGAAAGAAGTTGAAGAACCCAACCGGGACAGCATCGAGGGGAATGGGCGGCAGCGGGAGCAGGCGCACGGGTCTGCCGATCAACTGGGCGCCGGCCAACAGGATGACGGCAGCAACGGTCCAGGCAGCTTGCTCTTGCTGAGCGGAGCCGGCCGGCGAGCGGTAAAGCATGAAAACGCTGCTCGCAATGACCCCGCCAATCCCGACGCCCAGGGCCACGGCCAGGATTCCTGAAACAGCCGCCCCGGCAAGGTCGAACGCAAGCACGGCGGCGATGGGAACGATCGCGAGGGCAGCCCAGCGCAGCCACCCCGGATGAAAACGATTGTGCTGGATCAGGCCGAAGAAAGGCACGAGACTGGAAATCTGGACGAACTCGATCATCTGCGCAGGCAGCAAGAAAGCGGGCATTGAGCGTGCTGCGGCCTGTACCAGCGTGCCCGTGACTGCAGCAACCAGGGCGAAGGCGCCGAACGCTGCCGCCAGGTCAGTCGGTTTTCGCCAGATCAAAGCAGATGCCGTCAGGAGCAGTAGGCCGTCGGCAAACAGATAGATGACGACGAAGACGGCCCCGAATTCGGGCAGCGACGTTCCGGCGGCCAGGGCAGCCTGTGCCTCTGCAGGGGTTAGCTGGTCCAGCAGGCAGTTCACGCCGCCACAGGTTCGTCTGTAAGATCTGGCGGAAGGGCGCCAAGCCTGGCACAGCAAGGCTGAGAGCGAGCAGCACACAAATCAACCAGGCGGTCTGGGCCGCCCTCCCGCTCGCCAGCAAAGACCGCAAGTTCCCGAGAGTGCCGTTTGTTGTCATGACGCACCGACAAAGCCTGCCTGAAAGGCCGTCGGGACCCCATCGCAACAGGGTCCCGACGGCTATCTCGCGCTAGTGCATGATGCTCGGCTGCAGAGACGAGACCGGCTCAGCGGTTGCGATTACCGCCCCGAGCAGGATCCAGACGGTAAAGGTCAGCCAGGCGCCAACCTCCTGCTTGCCGAGGGTCGCTGCCATTGCAGCGGCGACCGGAATCATGACAACTGTGGACAGAGGCACGAACCGCCGCCAGCCGGTCCATGTCTTGGCAGCGATGGTGAGAATGCCGACCACCAGCGTCCCGACCAGCATACCGGTCCAGGCAATAGCGATCAGAGTGTTGAACAGAGGCTCAGTCCCTGTGACGAACCCTAACAGAAAGAGGCCGTCAGCCAGCACGAAGGAGGCAAAGCCCAACACCGGCAGGAACCCAAGGGTCCGCGCCACCGCGTTTGATCCGAGCGCATTCGTCCGGATCGGGCCGAGAACGCCACAGATGCCCCCAATCCTCCACAGGAAATAGACTGCGTGGGTAAGCGCATCAGGTCCCGTCGTCGCGGTTCGGAACCCATTCAGGATAACAATCACAGTGCTGACAATCAGCGCTGCGCCCGGCAAACGGTTTTTCATCTTGGTTCTCCTTTCCCACAGAATCATCGGCGGGTCAGCCTGCCGACAATTGGAGTATAGCGAATACCGTTTCCCAGGCGAAAGAGGCTGAGTCCCAATTAATTTGGGATTATACCATAGATGTGTGTCACTTGTTGAGAGTTAGAATCAGTTTAGTGCCCGCTAGTGTGCGCTCAGGCCCGGAGCAGGCGGGCGCGCATCCAGTAGACGACGTAGGGACCCCAGAGGGACATGCTGAAGTAGACGGTTTCGCCGTCGTTCTCGACGTAGCGGGGGTGCATGTAGGGCGCGTAAAGGCCGGGGAAGGCGCTGCCCGAGACCAGGGGCAGGCCGGGGCTCCACGGTCCCCAGGGCGCGGGCGCTTCGCGGATGACCAGCGCGGCCTGGCGCTCATCCAGATAGGTCATGATCCAGCGGCCCAGGTAGTTGTTCCACATGACCGATAGCTCGCCTACGGGCGGCGGAACGACCGGGACGGCGGCGCTCTCGTCGGGGCTCCAGGACGGCTGGCCGTCGACCTGGCCGGCATAGTAACGGTAGGCGCGCTTGTCGAGCAGGTTGGCTTCGCCGACGCGGGCCAGCTTGACGGCGCCGAAGCGGCCGCCCGGGATGCCAAACACGTAGACGGCGGAGCTGCCTGGATCCGTGCCGGCTACCGGCGTGCCGGCTGCCAGCGTGCCGGCCTCCGGCAAAGCGGCTTCGCCGGAGGCGCCCAGCCCCATGCCCGTTCCTGGCACGCCGGCGGGTGGGCGGGCAAAGGCCACTTGGCCGAAGTTGCTGCCGGCGTCCCACCTGCAAGCTGGGTCTTTGGTCCAGGTGTGGCCGCCGTCGTCCGAGTAGGCCAGGCCGGCCTCGTTAAGGGCCCATTCGCCCGGCTTGCCCCAGGCGAGCACCCCCATGTAGTGCAAGAACATGCGCCGGCCGGCGGCGATGCCGTTAGTGGGAATGCAGGTGACGTCGTACTTGCCGCGGTGCAACAACTCGGCCGCGTGGCCGGGGTGGTCGGTGATCATGTCCGCGAAGATCAGCCCGGCGGCGGGGTCGCCGGCAGCGATGATGGCCATGCAGTTCTTGCGCCAGTCAGAGGCCTGGCCGGGACCGCCGGTGCCCGGGATGCAGCAGCCGTAAGAATCCCCGAACACCATGTAGACCTTGCCATCCATGTCGAACAGGCTGCCGAGGTCGGCGCCGTTGAGGCCCCAGCGCTTGGGCGTGTCGTTGAGCGCGCCCGGGCCCACCAGGAGGGCCACCTGCTCGACTTTCGACACCTGGCGCAGGGCACGCTGAGCGCCGGGCAGGATGGGAACGGGCGCGGTGGCCAGGCTCTCAGCAGGGCGAGCCGCAGAAGGCGAGGGCGCGGCCGTGGGGGACGGCGCAGGCGCCGTTGCCGAAAAGGGCGTGGGCGAGGCCGGCGGGACCGGCGCAGCACAGGCGGCGGCGGCCCAGGCGACGGCGCCAAGGCCCGCGGCATCGGCAAGCCGTTGGAGAAAGGACCGACGTGAGAAGCCGGCCAGGGCAGCATGACGCCGGGGTGCGCGGGAAGCGGTCATGCCGGCGCTAACTCCAGGCCGACCACCTGGCGCGGGGGAAGTGTAAGGGCCACGCTGCACGCGGCGCTGAGCGGATCCATCGGCTGCGAGCCGGCGGTGGTGACGCGGGACAATGCCAGGCTGCCGCCCTTGCCTTCTGAGGCCCTGCCTTCTGAGGCCAGCCCATAACAGGCGGGATCGAGCGGGACCTGGACCGTCTGTGAGGTGGCGAGCAGGTTCACGAAGAGCAAGGCGGCACGCCGGTCGCCGTCGCGCCAGGCAGAGCAAACCACGCTGGGGACGGTGAGGACGCCGCGCTGGCCGTAGTGCGGGTCGCTTTGGCCGCAGTTGTAAAGACAGAAGTCGAGGTTAGCGACGGGTACGTCAAGCCGGGGCGGCGGCAGCATGACACCGTAGGCCAGGTAGCGGTTGGCCCAGCCGGCGCGCGTGCGCGCCAACTCGCCCACGAAGACGGCCCTGGCAGGGTCCACCTCATCGGCGCGCGGCGCAAAGTGGAAGTAGTGCTCGGCGGGGTCGTCGGTCCGGCCGTCGAGCGCTTCCAGGGCGCTGAACTCGTAGTTGAGCTCGAACAGCCCGCCCCAAAGGGCGATGCGCGCAGCGGTCCAGTAGAAGGCGTCGCCGGCCTCGGCGCCCAGCTTGCCCCAGCCATCCATGCGCAACGGGCCATACTCGTGGTAGACGTAAGCGAAGAGTGGGATCTTCTCGACCTTGCCCTCGATGACCCATTGGCGCCAGAAATCAGCCTCGAACGTGCTCAACGGGCTGGCCTCGGCGCGCGCCTGGTAGAAGTCAACCTCGGGGATGAGGAGCTCGCTGATCATCTCGGTGCCTATGGCGGTGTAGCGGCCGGTCGCTTCGCCCATCGTGGCCTTGGTGTCGGCGAAGGTGCGCGCGTAGGCGTCGGCAAGATCCCGGCCACCACCCGGCGCGTGGTTGTGATGCGGCGAGCGGCAGGCCATCAGCACGTTGTTGGCCGAGATGTCATAATAGAGCGCGTCCGGACGCTCGGCGAGAGCCAATTGCCGATCGCGTTCGACGTGGAAGTCGTGCCAGAAGTCCGTGGCCGGACACATGAACGGGAACACATAGCGGTCGAAGCTGTATTTACGCTCAGGCAGCAACTGGCGGTTGGCCAGCACTGTCTCAGGCGGGACGCCGGTGGGGCTGCACAGCAGGTCGAACTCGAAAGGCGCCCAGCGGTCGCCGTTGCGTCGGATGGCGGCCAGGTTGGCGGTCGAGAAGCGGGCCGGGAGCCATTCGTCGAGGGATCCGCCGGGGAGGCGGCCCATGTAGTCATGCGCGGTGGCGGGCCAGTTGGCGCCCAGGATGTGAAAGACAGGCGTGCCGGCAATGGCATGGAATCGGTCCAGCCAGGCGGCGCGATCGTAGCCGGCATTGACGCCGAAGGTGCAGAGACCGACCTCATCGAGCAACCAACGGGCACGGCCGGCGCGTCCGGCCAGCGGCCCCTGGCGGGTCCACTCCTGCTGCACGGCCCAGACCTTGTAGCGCCCGGCGGCCTCGTACCAGTTGCCTTCCAGCAGGGCGCTGATCTCAACCGGATAGGCCGGGGCGAAGTCCAGCCCGGGGGCGACGTGGGGCGCCTGGTGCATGATGGAGGCGACCAGCGCGGCGCTGTTGGTATCCTTATAGAAGTTGTACCACTTCATGGCTTTTCCGGGATCGCGGGTGGCAAAATAGAAGCCGCCGCACTCTTCGAGATAGTAGGCCATGAATTGCATGGTCGAGCCGTTGAAGCCCTCGGGATAGGGCGAGTAGCGCAGGCCCTGGCGCGGGCCGGCCTCGGGCAGGAAGGTGTTGAGGGGGTCGCGGAACAGAAAACCGGTGCCCTGCGAATGGACCAGGCAGGGGGCGGCCTGCTGCCCACCGGCCAGGGGATCGCCAGCGCGCGTCAACGGGCCGATGCCAGCCAGGATGGGATACTCGATCTTGTCGATAGGCAGGGCGCCGCGATTCTCGGCAGCAATGGTAAAGAAGATGGCCGGCTGGCCGGCTGGTAGGCTCACGCGGGCACGCAGGGCGATGGCGCGGTCCGTCTCCCAGTACAGGTCGACGGCATCCCCGGCCGGGTCCAACAGGTAGCGGAAGCTCGTGAAACGCTCGAGCCAGGCCGCCTCGCGCTCGATCTCCAGGCGCCAGGGCGGCGCGTCGACGGCAGACCAGATCAGGTCCAGGCCGCGCGCCACGTTTCGCAGGGCCAGGATGCGGCCACTCGCCGCGTCCAGGGAAATGTCAAGCCATGGATTGGATAGTTTGATGTTCATCAGCGTCCTTGCAGGCCCGTCGCGGCGATGCCCTCGATGAAGTAGCGTTGGGCAAGGAAGAAGACGATCAGGATAGGCGCGACGGCCATGGTGCCGGCGGCCATGATCAGCTCCCAGCGGGTGTAGTAAACACCGACGAACTGCTGCAAGCCACGCGTCAATGTCCACAACTGCGGGTTGGGAATCATGATCAGCGGCCAGATGAAGTCATTCCACACTGCGAGCAGGGTGAACACGGCCAGCACGCTGAGCGCCGACTTTGAGAGGGGCAGGACGATGCGGTAGTAGATCTGGAACCGGTTGGCGCCATCGATGAGGGCCGCGTCGTCCAGGTCGGTGGGCAGAGTCATGAAGAACTGACGCAGCAGGAAGGTGCCGAAGGCGCTGCCGAACATGCCAGGCACCGTCATGCACCACATGGTGTTGTACCAGTGGAAGGCGTGCATCTCGACGAACATCGGCACGATGGTGATCCAGACGGACAGCATCATGGTGCCCAGATAGATGTAGAAGATCTGGTTGCGGCCGGGAAACTGCATGCGGCCGAAGGCGTAGGCGGCCAGCGAGCAAGTCAGCAACTGGCCGAGCACGACCCAGAAACTGTACCAGACCGTGTTGCGGAAGTAGAGCAGGAAATTGGTCTTCTGCGCGGTCTGGGTCAACACCTCACGGAAGTTCATGAGCCCCATGCCGGCCGGGAAGAAGACCGGCGGGTACACCATTGACATCCGGCCGGGCTTGAAGGCGGTGTCGAGCATCCACAAAAACGGGACCAGCGAGACGAAGGCGACGGCAAACACAAAGATGTACAGGAGGACGCGTCCGCGCCGGGTCTTGCGGCGGCGCTGCGCCTGCTGTATTTCCTCTGTCTGCGTGCGGCGGATTGTCATCGTAGTCATAGCAAGCACTCCCTCAAGACAGCTCGAAGGCAGCGCCGGCTGCCTCGCGGGTCAAGCGTAGCTGGATGATCGCCGTCACGAACATGATCAGGAAAAGGATCTAGGCCATCGCGCTCGCGTAGCCCATCTTGAGCTGGCCGAAGGCTTGCTGCCAGAAGTAGAAGTTGTAGACGTAGGTCGACGTGCCCGGACCGCCGCCGGTCATGATGAAGACCTGGTCGAAGACCTGGAAGGCGCCGACCACTGAGGTGATGGTGACAAAGATGATCGCCGGCGCGATCAGGGGCAGGGTCACGTGCCAGAACTTGTCCCACGAGTTGGCGCCGTCGATTTCGGCCGCCTCATACAGCAGGCGCGGCACGCCCTGCAGCGCGGCCAGCAGGATGATGGCGTTGTAGCCCATGGACTTCCACACGCCCACCGTCACGATCGACGGCAGGGCCGTCTTGGGATCGGTCAGGAAGCCCACCGTCGGCAAGTGCAGCGCACGCAGCGCCATGTTGACCAGGCCGAAGTCCTTGCTGAGCAGCCAGACCCAGACAATGGAGACCGCGACCATGGACGTCACTACCGGCACAAAAACGGCGGTGCGCACAAAGAGGATACCGCGCAGCTTCTGGTTCATGGCCAGGGCGAGGACCAACGACGCTACGAGGACGGCCGGGACGTACATGATCACGTAGGTCAGGGTCACCTTCATCGAGACCCAGAACAGACGGTCCTGCGTGAACAAGCGAATGTAGTTGCGCAGCCCGATGAAGGTGGGCGGCGACACGAAGTCCCACTTGGTAAGGCTTATATAAAGCGAGTAAAGGATGGGGTAGGCCAGGAACAGGAGAACGCCCAGCACGTTGGGCAGGATAAACAGGTAGCCGGTCCACCCTTTGCGCAGTCGGCGGCCCAGGCTCTGCCGATCACGGATTTGCGCGATTGCCATAGCGGCGCTCCTTCCTGGCCATCAGCGTTCCAGGGTTTCTTGAGCGACCCCTTGAGGGGTCGCTCAGCAACCGATCCCGAGCGGGCGCCCGTCCATGATGGCACGGGGGACGTCGGCGGAGGGGCCGGGCTCTTCCCAGGGCAGCCTTCGCCGATGTCTGGCAACGGTCGGTCGTGGATAGGTGGCCCGCCCCGGCTGAGGGCGGGTCACTCCAAGACGACGAGATGACGGGATGAGACCGGCGCGTATCAGCTGGTCTTGCTTTCGTCAAGAGCCTGCTGCATGTCAGTCTGTGCTTTGGCGAGCGCGACTTCGGCCGTCTCCTGGCCATTCCACAGGGCATCGGTGTCACGGCCGAGCGGGTCCGCCATGGCATCGTAGGCCGGCCCGATCGGGAAGCTGGTCGCGTTTTCCATCGCGCTGTTGAAGACGCCTCGGTTACTGATGGCCTTGTGCGAGCCCAGGAAGCTTTGGGAAGTGGCAATCGACTTGAGCATGGGCGCGAACAGGCCGGATTCGGCGATGATCTTCTGGCCATCCGGGCCGCACTCGAAGCTGAGGAACTGCCAGGCTTCCTTAGGATGCTTGGTCGCCTTGGTCATGGCCATGCCGGTGCCGCCCAGGTCGGTCATCGGCTGCTTGCCCTGCGGGCCCACCGGGAAGACGCCGATGTCCATCGACAGGTTGTGCTCGGCCTTGGAAAACTCGGGGTAGAACCAGTGCCCGACCAGGGTATAGGCAACCTTGCCGGCCGCGAACATCTGGTAGCCGGCCTGAACCTTCCAGTTCTCGGGAGTGATGGCCACCTTCTCCTTGTTCCAAAGATCGGCATACCACTGGAAAGCCTGGAGCACCTTGGGATCAGTCAGGGTGACCTTAGTTGGGTCACTGTAGCGGTCGAACCAATTGCCGTTGTTGCAGTAGGCGAAGATCACGGCGCTCAACGGTATCCACCAGGCCTCGGTGAAGCCGTACTGCGTGATCTGGTCGCCGCTCTTCTTCGTCAGCTTGTGGCAGCCGTCCACGAACTTCTCCCAGGTCCAGCTCGTGTCTTTCCAATCGGTGGGCGGGTAGGCCACGCCGGCCTCGTCGAGCAGTTTCTTGTTGTAGTACAGGACGACCGAGGCGTTCTGTTCCGGCAGGACGTAGAGCTTGCCCTTCCAGGTGTACATCTGGATGTGCGACTCGTAGAAGTCGGGCAGAACCTTACTCTTGTAGGCAGCGTCGGCGTTGATGACGTCATCCAGCGGCATATAGACGCCCTTCTCGGCCAGGATGGGGTACTGCAGCTCCCAGGCCATCACCACGTCGGGCGCATCGCCGCCGGCCACCTCGGTCAGCAGGGCCTGGGTGGTGTTCTGGGTCGGGATCTCGGGCTGGATCAGGATCTCGGGGTGCGCCTGCTGGTAGGTATCGAAGATCTTTTGGCGGACGGCCGCTTCCTCGGGATTGGCGCCGAAAAACACGCGCAGGGCGGTCTGGCCGGTCTTGGGTGCGGAAGTCGGCGGCGGGACCGGCGTTGGTGAGGCAATAGGCGCGGCCGCGGGGGCCGTGGTCGCGGTGGGAGCGGCGGTCGCCCCGGGGGCAGACGTCGCGGCGGGGGCGGCCGGCTGAGCCGGGGCTGGGGCAGCCGGTGCGCTGCAGGCCGTCAGGACGGCTACGCCGGCAAAGCCGAACATCGATTTGAGGACCTGGCGCCGTGTCAGTTTCTTGTCCATGGATGCATCTCTCCTGTTTGGGCTGAGGTCTGAGGTCGGACTCTGGTATTGCTGCCAGTCGTTGCTAGCGAGCTACACCCGGCGATGAGAGCCGATCGCCGGGTCTGTTTCTGGCCCGCTGGGACCAGGGCGGTCAGCGCCGCCACGTTCCGTCCCCTCCGTTGCTTCTTCGGCCTGGCTCCTTTCCGCCCGTATGGCTTCAGTTCATATGGCAACACGAGCCACGGTGCACGAACTTCGTAGCCAGACGGACCAATTCCGCCGGGGCTTGCGGCTGGTCGAGGCGCCTGATCAGCAGATCGGCCGCGCGGCACCCCATCTCGTAGGCCGGCTGCGCAACCACGCTGAGAGGAGGATCGCCGGCCTCGCTCCAATCGACGTCATCGAACACGATCAAGGCCAGATCAGTGGGCATTTTCAGCCCACGGATGCGGATTGCCTTGACGGCGCCTACGGCCATCGGGCCGCAGTAGACAAAGAGAGCAGTCGGCGGCGCCGGCAGGTCAAGCAGCCGGTTGGCAGCCGTTTCGGCGGAGGCGCGCCTGAAATCGGCGCGGGAGATCAACTCGGGCGCGACCGCGACCCCGCACTCGGCGTGCGCGCGCAGGTAACCGTCCAGGCGCTCCTGGCCGAACGGAAAATACTCGGGCCCGGCGATCATGCCAATGCGCCGGTGGCCGAGTGCGAGCAGGTGCTGGACGGCCGCGTAGCTGCCCTCCTCGTTCTCAGAGAGCACCGCATCCACGGGCACGTCGGGCGAGGCGCGGTCGATTGCGACCACGGCCACGTGCCCGCGCTGTAGCGCCTCGACGCGCTCCCGAAAAGAGCGCGGGTCGGCGGCACAGAGGACGGCTCCGGCAATCGTGCCCGAGTTCAGGCCCTCGATGTAACGCATCTCGCGCGCTTCTCTGTCTTCAGTGTCGCAGAGGAAGAGCATATAGCCGGCTGCAAAGGCCGTATCTTCGATGCCGTGAACGACCTGCGTGAAGAAGGGATTCTGGATGTCGGGGATGATCGCGGCCAGGGCTTGCACGCGCCGGCTGCGCAAGGCCTGGGCGGTGCGGTTGGGCTTAGAATCTATCCGAAAACCGGTAGGAGTTGCACCAGCAGGCGCACTCCGCTATAAGTGGGTTAGCGAAAACTCAGCGAAAGCGGAGGTGCGCCGTGCGCAAACAGTCTACCACAAAGCCACCCGCCGTGGACTATTTCAAGGTACCCCGGCGACTGTGGCGTATCATGAAGAAGCATCTGCCAGCCGAGGCGAAGCCCAGCCAGGCGGGTGGTCGGCCCAGGATCGGCAACCGAGCCGTGTTGAACGGCATCTGGTACCTGATGTGGACCGGCGCTCAATGGAAGGCTGTGAAGCGCGACTGGTTTGGCGTTTCGAGCAGCGTCTTGCATGAGCGTTTCCAGACCTGGCAGGAACAGGGTGTTTGGGACCAAGTCTTCCGGGCGCTGGTCAAGTTCTACCGGCGTGAACGCGGCATCCAGTGGCAGTGGCAAGCCGTGGATAGCCGCTCGTGTGCCGCCCCGCTGGGTGGCTCAGATACGGGCAAAAACCCGACCGATCGGGCCAAACTGGGCTCGAAAATCCACATTCTGGTCGATCAACGCGGTGCGCCGCTGGCGATCGACATCAGCGGCGCTAACCAGCACGACAAGTGGTCGGTGGCCAGCCTGGTGGTGCATATCGCCGTGCGACGCCCAGGTTCAGAGCAGCACTTCTTGGCCGACAAAGGCTACGACTACGCTGACGTGCATGATACCGTCGAGCGGGCAGGCTATATCAAGCACATCAAACATCGGCGGCGGCGGGGCGAGCCCAAGACAGAAACCTGCCCTGTGCCGGGCGAGACCCAGTATCCGGCGCGACGCTGGGTCGTTGAACACACCTTCGCCTGGCTGGTCAAGCGCCGCAGTGTGCGCACTCGCTGGTGCAAGAAGGCCAGCAACTAGCTCGCCTTCGTCCAATTCGCCTGCGCCAGCATTCTATGCGACTTGGCGGTTTTCGGATAGATTCTTATAGTGTAGATCGGCGATAGCCGCCAGCACGCGCTCGCGCGTTTCCGTGGTAATATAGGGGCGATTGTTGATCACGTTGGAGACGGTCTTGATGGAAACGCCCGCCCTGGCAGCGACCTCGGTCATCGTCACAGGCATCGTTGTCCGCCTTCCGCTGGTTGCACCGTCGCACAACGTTGTATACAACGTTGTAAGAAGACAATAGCACAAGGCGCGAGGGCTGTCAAGAGGGCAAAATCGCAGCTTCTGAAGACCGAAATTGACCGACTTGCCGGATAGCGGGCGCCAATCTTCCAGTTGGAGAATTGCGGAAAAGGCCGCTATACTCTTGCGCATGATTTTGAGGCGCCCGAAGTTCATGTCGGCCTGGCAGTGGCTGCTGGCCCTGTATACGCTCGCCGGTTTCGTCGAAACGGCCTTCTACGGCCAGATCTTCGCTTTCACGCCGCTCTACTTGCCGCACCTGGGCGTGGCGCAGCGGGATGTGGCCGCCTGGACGGGTTGGATCGCGACCATCTCCAGCGGCTTCGGCATCCTGTTCCTGCCGCTATGGGGCGCGTTGGCCGATCGCTACGCACGCAAGCCGGTAATTATACGCTCGTTCCTGGCCGAGATGCTGGCCGCCAGCCTGATGGCGGTCGCGCCGGGATTGGGGATTTTCGTGTTCGGCCGCAGCATCACCAGCCTGAGCCTGGGCAACAGCGGCCTGATGATGACGACCCTGACCGAGCGCACGCCGCGCGAGCGGGTGGGCCTCGCGTTCTCGATCATGAACGGTGCGCCGGCGGTGGGGCTGCTGGCCGGGCCGGTGCTGGGCGGCTACATAGTAGACCACTACGGTTTCCCGAGCATGATGCTCGTCAACGCCAGCCTGCTGGCGCTGGTGGTCCTGTCGCTGACCTTTGGTTACCAGGATGAGTTCCACGGCAAGACGGATGAGCCGGTGCTGCGCATGGCGGCCGGCTCGGTGCGGGTGATCTGGGGCACGCTGCGCCTGCGCACGTTGTTCCCGGCGCTGTTCCTGCTTTTCGCCGGGCGCTCGCTGGCCTCCAGTTACGTGCCCCTGGCGATCACTGCGATCTACCACGGCAGCACGCCCGGCACGGCAGTGGGCCTGGTCTCGGCGGCAGGCGGGCTGGCCGCGTTGCTGCTGGCCCCGATCTTCGGGGCGCTGGCCGATCGCTACGGTCACTGGCGGGTGCTGATGGCCGGTGCAGTCGCGCAGGTGTTTCTATGGCCGCTGCCTGGCCTGACGCGTGCGCTGGGCTGGTTCATCCTGGCCTGGGCCTTGCTGAGCGGCGTGGCCTCGGGCGTGCAGGCGATCTCATTCAGCGTGCTCTCGGCGGCGGCGCCACGCCGCGTGCGGGCGCGCGTGATGTCCTTCGCCTATCTGCCGCAGGTGGCGGGCGGCACCATCGGGCCGGCCCTCGGCGCGCTGGTCAGCCAGCAGAGCGTCTTTGCGGTGTTCCCGGCTGCTGCGGCGGTGGCCGCGTTGGGGGTGGGCGCGCTGAAGATCGCCGGGCGCTACCAGGGCGAGGAGTGCGGCGCACAGAGCGACGCAGAGCGCGGCCCAGAGGCCGAGGCTTAGCCGGCGGCGCAGGGACGAGGGCCCGCCGCGGGAGCAATGGATGCGGGAGCGCTCGATAAGGAGCGATGATGGACGCATTCTACATGCGGGCCTACGCGGGCGAGGACGACCATTTCCGTGCCCTTTAAACACGAGCGCCGGTGTCCCGATGGACACCGGCGCTCGTGCGCAAAGGAGGAAGAAGAATCCGTCCATACTATAGGCCATTTTGGATGCAAAGTAAACAGTAAAATCTGCGTATCTTCGCGCGCTGCTTGACTGTGGTAGACTACGTAGTTGTCTCTACCGTCACAATGACCGGCCTGCGCAGGAAGCGGGAAACGCCGGCCTCTCGCCTGGCCAGATGGCCAGCGCGCGACTCGCCACCTGGCCGGGCCAGGCTCTCACCGGCCGGCCGATGCGCCGGCCGGCCGCGCGTGCTAAGATTGGAGAGAACCTGGGGGAATCGATCCAAAGGAGTCCAGCCATGCAGAGCGAGAGCCAACTTCAGCCGCAACGCCGCCACCGGCACAACTCTCTCAGCGGCGGCCTGATCCTTATTTTCCTTGGCGTCGTCTTTCTTCTGCAGCAGATGCGCTGGTTCTCGCTGCAGAACTGGTGGGCAGTCTTCATCCTGATCCCGGCGGTGGGTAACTTCGGCACGGCGTTGGCGTTGTTCCAGCGGGCGGGCCGCTTCACGCAGGCAGTGCGCGCCAGCCTTTTCAGCTGGCTGATCGTGCTGATGGTGGCGCTGATGTTCCTGCTGGACCTGAACTGGAGCGTCTATTGGCCGCTGTTCGTGCTGCTGCCGGGGTTAGGGTTGGTGTTCGCCGGATTGCCGCTGCCAGGGGACCGGTCATACACGGCAACGGCAAACCTTTTCGCCGGGCCGTGGCTGAGCTTCACCAGGTTGGGCGGGCTCCTGTTCGGCATGGGTTTCCTGGGATAGAACCTGGGCTGGTTCAACCGGGTCGAGTCTATGCCGCGCTGGTGGGCGATCCCGATCTTCTTCCCGGCCCTGGGTGGGCTGATCGCCGCTGCCTGGCTGTGGCTGGCCAGGAAGAAGGCCTGTAAGGTGTGGCCGCTGGGGAAAGACGGGCCTATTGCCCACCAGCCGACGATGCGGGTCTGCGCGAAGACCCGGTAGGGGCGGGTGCGATCGGCCAGGGCTTTGATAGTTTCGACGATCAGCCACAGGCTGATAACTCCCAGCACGATCTCGACGGCCAGGCGCCGGTTACCGGCCAGGAAGGCCAGCGCGGCCAGGACGGCCGCGGCGGTCACGTTCCCCAGTTGCGTGGCCAGCCCCATCGCCCGGTCGAGGTAGCGCGGGTGCGGGCCATGCACGTTGATACGCAGGAACACGGCGGCATCCAGGTTCTGACCATCGGTCCAGATCAGCGAAAGCCCCAGCAGCCCGAACAGGAGCAGCATCACGACCAGCGAGCGCCGGATCAGCAAGCCATCCAGCAGCCTGGTCAGCGTTTGGTGCGGTACTGTGGCCAGGGCCACGACCAGCGCCAGCGCGGGCACGAGGATGATGAGCGGGCGCCGCGCCGTTCGCCGTTCGCCGGCTGTTCCCGAAGTTGGTTTTCCCGATCCTCCGCCATAGCATGGCCCTTTCTAACACTACAACCGCAGTTCGTTGCAGTGACCTTGGTCGCCCGGCTCCGAGCGGTTGTAGTACCAGAGTGTAACCCCGCCAGCCTTCATTCTTTGCCTGCAGTGTAGCGCAGTCTGTGAGGGCCATGCAATTTGGGCCATGCAGGGGTGGGAAGGCGGGCGACCAAGTCGCACGACCATGCCGCATCTGCGGAAGCAGCAACCCCGACGAGTGGGCAGCGTATATGATATGGATGACGGGGTGACGGATGGAGATGCGTGTTTTCGCAGCAGGAGGGGAAAGTGCGCCAGTTTTCTGAATGGCCGGGCGTGCGTGTGGCGGAACGCTGGATGGGCAAGGCGATCGACGGCCTGCGCGCGGCGGGGGCGCGCGGCCTGACCAATGCGGGTCTGCGTGTGATCAGCCTGTTGAAGAGCAACCAGCCGGTGGGCGTCGCGGCCAGGCCCGCGCCCGGCGCCGGGGAGCCGGCCGGTCCCTTTGTGTCTCAGCCGGCGGCGGATGCGCCGGCGCTGCTGTTCTTTGTGCCGCGTTCCCTACGCAGCCGCTTGATCGACGGGGCGACCGGCGGCTACGGCTACTCGCACGTGGCGGTGGACTGCGGTGAGATCGACCAGCCGACCGGCAAGCGGGTAATGATCGAGTCGGCGCCGGGGCAGGCGGTGCATCGCAGCTTTCAGGACGAGTACGGCCCACGGCCCTTCGCACGCACGCCGCTGGCCGGCCTGACGCTGCCCGGGCGCGGCGGGCCGGCGGCCGGGAGTGAGCCGCTACCGACGGGTAACGGGCAGCAACCAGCCGGTCATGGGGCGCAGCCGGCGGGTGGCGGGGCGCAGCCAGTCAGGGCGGGCGAGCCGATGGGGATCGACGCTGAGGCGTTCTGCCAGGCGGTGCAGTCCAAGCTCGGCCAGCCATACGACAACATGGAGGCGCTCACCTGGGGCGAGGTGGACGACCCGGCCAAACAGATCTGCAGCGACCTGGTGGCGGTGTGTCTGCCGCGCCCGATCCTGGAGGACATGACCCGGCGGCACGCGGCCGGGCGGCTGCCGCACCGCTCGCTGACCGTCCGCAACATGGCTACGCCCCAATTCAAGGCTTTTGTCAGCCCGAACGCGCTGGCCGCCTACTTCGGCGCGCCGCCCGGCGAGCGGCTGCGGAGGCCGGACAAGTTGGTGCGGCAGCTGCCCGGCGGCGGGCCGGCGGG
>Ga0209540_10001550_pt1 | contig 17245 bp, 10 predicted proteins | sample BarGraIncu01121A_FD_184501 | JGI IMG/M metagenome (GOLD analysis project Ga0209540, IMG submission 184501) | Arctic peat soil microbial communities from Barrow, Alaska - Barrow Graham LP Incubations 011-21A (SPAdes) (version 2) | ecosystem: Environmental > Terrestrial > Soil > Wetlands > Peat... | reverse complement strand
GCCACCGATCATAATATTTGCTGACTGAAAATCCCTGTAGAGAAAAAAGTCCTGTCCGGCTTCAAGAAGATAATCAGCCAGCAGGTTGAAGTCATGCTCAAGGCGCCGCTCATTGAAAGGTATACCGAGAAGCTTGAGAAGCATGTACTTGAAGTAATTCATATCCCAAATCATCGACTGACGGTCAAAGCTTCTGTGAGGATAGCAGAGATCGAGGTTTAATCCTTCAATACCCTTTGTCTGGAAAAGTATCAGGTTATCTAGTATTTTATGATATAGCTTCTGAGTATCCTTGTCGAAACGGATATCTGCCGGCTTATTACGCAACCACGTAAACAGGTTGATATCGCCAAGGTCGGACTGGAAATAAATATTCTTTTCGCGCAGGTAGCCATAAATCTCAGGAACAGGGAGATGTTTCCCGAAGAAGTGCCTCGAAAACCCGACAAATGCATCGTTCTCCTCGGGAACAGGATTAAATGTACAAATTACACTTCTTCCCGGAGATGTCACCCTGAAGTACTTCCTGTCGGAACCTGACTGCGGTAGTTGTACTATGTTTATGGTGTCATTCCCGAATATTTCCCGGTACGCACTTTTTATTATATTGATTTCATCCATATTTATCCTTAGCTTCTTTATCATTTACCCCCATCCTGCCCTTCCCCCACGGGGGAAGGATTTGCTTTTGCTTTTCCCCTTGAGTTACTTTTGTCTTGTGACTTTTGTCTTTTATCTTACCCCTAAAATCTGATCATAATCTTCTTCCTGTACAGTATAAGGGCCACCACCCATATTATTAGCATCTGAACCAGTGCGAACATCAGGCTTCCGTTAATGTTCCCTGCAATATTGACACATACTTTCTCATAGAACCATTCATACAGGCTCATTTTCATGGCACCAACCGGCACTTTTACAAATAACAGCATCTCCGTCCATATTCCGGCAAGGAAATAGGAAAAAAGTGCATTTGTCCCAAAAACTGAGAAGAAGGCTCCCCATGCTTTAAACTTTAGAACATCTGCAATCAGGTAAACCAAGGCAAGGGCTCCCGTTGCAATTCCTGCCGTATAAAGGACATATGAGCTGGTCCACAATGGCTTATTAATCGGGAAAACCATGCTCCATAGCAGGCCAAGACCGGTTGCGGCAGCACCTATAAAAATAAGCTTCAGGACCGTGGGTCCGTTGGCTGAACCTTTGCCGACTATCTCACCAATATAATAACCTGTTATAACCGTGGCCGCCGCAGGAAGGGTGCTCAGCAATCCTTCCGGATCGAACGGGATGCCGAATCCAGTATACATGTGTTTGCTGCCGAGGATTGCCAGGTCGACCTTGCGAACCAGGTTTCCGCTCAGGCTGAAGGGATCCGAACCACCCAGAAAAACCATCAATGCCCAGTATACCAGAAGTATCACAGCAATAACTATCCAAAGGTAATCCCGCTTTATAGCCAGGCATATTATCGAGCTTATGAGATACGCAAGGGCGATGCGCTGAAGTACTCCCATGATCCTGAGTGTCGAATAATCCATTTTGAAATAGGGGAATATTGCCAGGAATAATCCCAAGATAAAGATTGTGGCTGTTCTCCTGATAATCCTCCATACAGATCCTCCGGTCAGCTCATGGCTGTAATTCTTCATCGAATACCACATTGAAATCCCGACTATGAAAAGGAAGAAAGGGAAGACGAGATCTGTCGGAGTACAGCCGTTCCATGAAGAATGCCTTAAAATCGGATATACATGGTCCCAGCTTCCTGGTGTATTTACAATTATCATAAATGCCATTGTCATGCCCCTCAGAATATCAAGAGAGACCAACCTTGAACTGCTCTTTGCCATTATGCCAGGTTAAATATGAGCAGTAAAAATAACAAATTACGACGATTTAGTATTGTGTCCACCCCCTTTCCCGTCCCGCCGAAGCGGGAGGCTTAACTTGTTCTCCGTCCCCCGTGGGGGAAGGTGTACGATCCACATAACATATATAACCTGTTAGATGAAATATTTCTTACTTTTGACTTACATGAGAAATCTGTAATTACAAAGAAGAACACTCCATGCAATTAAGAAAATTAATAATATCTCTCCTTTCCATTTTCATTCTTACCGGTCTGACAATCGCTCAGAAAACAGACCCTCCCTTCCTGAAATACATGAACAACCCATGGGTTGATTCTGTATTCAAAAAGCTGACCCCTGATCAACGGATTGCACAGTCGATATGGGTTGCCGGTTGGTCAAACAAAGAGATTGGCGATGAGGTCGATCTGGCTGAAACAATTAAAAAATACGGTGTCGGAGGAATTGTTTTTTTCCAGGGAACGCCTGAGAAACAGATCGAACTGACTAATTATTACCAGAAGATCTCAAACGTACCCCTTGTGATAGCGATGGATGCAGAGTGGGGAGCAGGGATGAGACTTTCCGGTGTTGATAAATTCCCTTTCCAGATGACACTGGGAGCCATAAGGAATGATTCCATGATTTATCTTTTCGGGAAAGCTGTCGGTGACCAGTGCAGGCTCCTTGGCGTTAATATTAACCTTGCCCCGGTTGCCGATATAAATAATAATCCCTGCAATCCTGTAATTAATTACAGGTCGTTCGGCGAGAATCGTGAGAACGTGGCTTCCAAAGCATCATCGTACATGAAAGGCATGCAGGATAAAGGCGTGATGGCCACTGCCAAGCATTTCCCGGGACATGGCGATACTGACGTCGATTCCCATTCTGATCTTCCTGTCATAAAACATACAATACAGAGGTTAGACAGCATCGAGCTTTACCCATTCATGAGGCTCATAAGCGAGGGAACGGGTTGCATTATGACTGCTCATCTTAACCTTCCGGCACTCGACACTGCCAATAACAGGCCCTCTTCACTGTCACCTTTAATAATTAATGGACTGCTCAAAGAAAAGCTTGGCTTCAAAGGCCTTGTCATCACCGACGCCATGAACATGAAGGGTGTGACAAAATATTTCAGTACCGGTGAAGGTGAAGCAATGGCGTACCTGGCAGGCAATGATGTCATAGAATTCGTTACCGATCCCGGAGCTGCGATCGCTGAAATCAGCAAGCTTATTGCTTCAAAAAAGATATCACAGCAGGAGGCTGATCTCAAATGCAGGAAAATTCTTGCATTGAAATATATGGCAGGATTGGAAAATTTGCACCCTGATGAAAAGGGCACCATTTCTCAAAAGATTAATTCAGGTAATGCAAAAGCCCTGATTATAGATCTCTATGCAAACGCGCTGACACTTCTGCGAAATGAAGGAAATGTAATTCCGGTAAAAGATCTGCCGGATGCCAGGATAGCAACTATCGCCATAAACAGGAATACTCTAACAACTTTCCAGGCAAGGCTGTGTGATTACAAATCTGCAGATAATTTCTTCATTAATCCTGCAGACAGTGCTGCTGTTTCCGCCTTGCTCAGAAAGCTCTCCGGATACAATCTCGTTATAGCCGGAGTCTACGGGCTTGACCAGCGCCCCGACCGGGCTTTTGGAATAACTCCCGCTCTCGACAGTTTTCTTGAAAAGCTTACTGCCGGTAACAAAACTCTTATTGCATGGTTCGGAAATCCTTACGGCCTGGGCACGATAAACTCACCCTCGAAAGCTGACGGATTGCTCCTCGCCTACCAGGAAAATGATTATGCCGAAGATCTTTCCGCACAGCTTATCTTTGGCGGGATTGGCGCCAGGGGTTCTCTTCCGGTGACTATCAACGATATGTGGCCTTATAATTTCGGTCTCTTTACTCCCGGAAATATCAGGATGCAATATGGCGTCCCTGAAAATGCAGGAATGTCATCATTCTCCATAGAGAGAAAAATTGACTCAATCGTAAATATCGGACTTGCACAAAAGGCTTTCCCCGGCTGCGAGGTTATGGCATCCAGAAAAGGAATTGTGGTATTCCGCAAGAGCTATGGGTACCAGGATTATGACGACAGGATAAAAGTTGAGGATGGTGATCTGTTTGATCTTGCCTCAGTCACGAAGGTTACTGCCACCCTGCCATCGCTGATGATCCTTGACGGCGAAGGTAAATTTTCGACTGATGAAACTCTCGGGCATTATCTGCCTTTCTTTAAAAGATCCGATAAGGGAAACCTTAAAATGAGTGAGATACTCACCCACCAGGCAGGACTGAAGGCATGGATCTCCTACTGGCAGGAGACGGTTAAAAAGGACGGAAAATTCAGGAAGCACATTTACAGTCCTGTATATTCTGAAAAATATCCTCTCGAGGTAGCAGAAGGGCTTTATATATCTGAAAAGTTCAGGAAGAGGATCTACACTGAAATAAAGAAGTCGCCGCTTACGGAAAAGAAATACCTCTATTCAGATCTCGGATTTATACTGTCACCTGAAATAATAAAAAATCTTTCCGGTGAAGACCTTCCCGGTTTTGTGACCGACCAGGTATATAAGAAAATCGGAGCCGGCGATATTGTTTTCAATCCTCTGAAGAAATATCCTTTAATCCGCATTGTTCCGACTGAATATGATTCGCTTTTCAGGAAGCAGCAATTGCATGGCACTGTGCACGACGAAGGCGCTGCAATGATGGGAGGCATTTCCGGCCAAGCAGGCCTCTTTTCCACTGCAAATGACCTGATGAAGCTTCTTGAGACATACAGAAGGATGGGTACTTATGGAGGTGAACAGATCATTCCGAAGGAAGTAATGGAAAAATACACTTCGGTTCAATTCCCTGAAAACGGTAACCGACGCGGACTCGGATTTGATAAGCCGTTGCTGGACAATGCATCAAAATCAGAGAAGGATGCTTATCCGGCAAAAAGCGCTTCGCCTTCCAGTTTCGGACATTCAGGATATACCGGAACTTTTGTATGGGTCGACCCGGAGAAGGAATTATGTTTTATTTTTCTCTCCAACAGAGTTTACCCCACAAGAAACAATACACTGATATCTGACCTTAATATCAGGACGGAAATTCTCCAGGCTCTTTATGATTCAATAGTTAAATAAGGTGATTATTAGAAGTACCAGGATAGCCCTGCTATTTCTTTCCGGCCAGATCAACCTCCATATCTTCAGAATTCTGAACCCTTAGGGTAGCATCTTCAGGACTCTTTACAGATACATTTTTAAACTTCCATCCTCTGGCAAAGGAAATATCACCGGGAGTACGTGCCTCAATATTTATATCGGTCAGAAAGTAGTTCTCGATCGGCGACTCTTTCATCCCGGCAATTGAGACTGCCTGTCCCCTTACCGATCCTGTGAAGTTCCACAGGTATACATTTTTAAAATGGGGCGTCCCCTGTTCAGGTGTGACTTTCTGGAGCATCACTTTCCAGTGCGCCGGAATGCTGTCGTACGAATATTCTTTTGGAAGCGTCGAGTAGCTGTAGCTTGGGTTCCAGTCCATAGTTGCCCGCAGCATGGTGCCTACATTGTTCATTGTAATATCGTGGGCATATATATTTTCAACAGTTCCGCCGCGGGTGATTGCCGATTTGAAATTTATGCAGTTGCTGGTTCCGTTGGCTGTCATGTTATATGCCAGAATATTTCTTATGCTGCCGGATGTCTCGCTTCCGCAGGTTATCAGACCTGCTCCTTTCCTGGCAATGCAGTCATGGATTACAATGTACTCAGTAGGCCGGTTAACACGAATGCCATCAGCATCGCGTCCGGCTTTGAGGCAGAAATCATCATCGTTACAGTCAATATCGCAATTCTGAACAAGCACCCATGATGATGAATCTATGTCAATTCCATCGGTGCTGGGGCCGCTGCCATCGACATTGTTCCGGATGATTATTCCGTCGACTGTTATATTGTGTGAATAAAGGATTTGCACTGTCCAGAAACCTGCCTGCTGAAGTGTGATGCTTTTGACAGAAACGTTTGATGAACGCGAAATAAGAAGTGTCCTCGGCCTTTTGCAATCATAGTCAACAATCCATCGCAATCCCTTTTTAACATAATCTCTGCTCATTGCAAAGTATTTGTTCCAGAAAACTTTACCTCTTGCATTGATTAAACCTTCACCTGTAATAATAACCTTCTCCTGGTCGAGAATATTAATAAGTGCGGCAGGCCATTTAATTTCGACGCCTGCTATACGGGTATCTATTTCAGGATAATCTGCAATATCCTGACTTCCAAGTATGGTTGTATTCTTGCCGATATTGAAAGTCACGCCTTTTTTTATGAATAAAGAACCTGTGACGTATTTGCCTGTATCAAATGTGACCACTCCTCCTCCTTTTGATGCGCATGCATCTATGGCATCCTGGATGGCTTTTGTATTCATGGTTGTTCCGTCATTCCTGGCGCCGAAGGATGATACATTATAAACTTTCTTCCCATGGGGTGTTTTCTTTGCGCCTGCCTTTGCAGCCCATTTTAGAGCAGGGATTTGTCCGGAGGGCTGCTTTGAAGTTATGGCAAATATAGGCAGAGCAATAATGATGGAAAAGATGATGGCAAGTGTTTTCTTCATTTGGGTATCAGTTGTAGTTTTTCTTATTTAATATGACATGTAAAAGTGCAAAATAATTCCGGCATCAGGCAAAATAAAACCAGACTGTTATTACAATCTGGTTAATTATTGGTGCCCAGAACAAGACTCGAACTTGCACACCGTTGCCGGCACCAGCCCCTCAAGCTGGCGTGTCTACCAATTTCACCATCTGGGCAGAATCAAGTAAAAAGTAAAAAGTAAAAAGTAAAAAGTACATCTTCGTTCAATCTTTTGCCTTTTTCCTTTAGCCTTTTGCCTTTTATCGTGCCCAGAACAGGACTCGAACCTGCACATCATTACTGACACTAGTCCCTGAAACTAGCGCGTCTACCAATTTCGCCATCTGGGCATGATTTAGAGTTAAAATAAAGAACGCGCCTGTTTTTCAGTTACAGCGGGGCAAAGGTAAAAAAATTCAAAAAAAGTACAAACATTTTATATCGTATTATTTAAAAGTATATTTTTGCTTCCTGATTAACATAAAATGTTCAAACAGTTAAAGAAAATCTTAAGGCTTATCATGCATCCGGAGTTTGGGTCTGCATCATCTTTGCCGTTAGGTTTTTAACGTTGAAATGATGACAGGCCTGCAGATTTTGCAGGTTTTTTTTAATATACAGTGAAAATGGAAATTGAAAAAATCATGAAATTCGGCGGGACCTCGGTAGGCAATCCCGACAGAATGAGAGCACTTATCCCGCTCATCACAGGCAATGAAAGGAAAGTGGTTGTCCTGTCGGCAATGGCAGGAACCACCAACAACCTGGTCGAGATCACAGACCTGCTTTATGACGGGAATGTCAACGAAGCATCAGTTAAAATTGAGGCTCTGCGGGAAAAATATCACCAGGTAGTCCAGAAGCTTTTTTCAACAGCTGCATTTAGAAAGTCGGGGCGCGAACTCATTGACTCTCACTTTGATTATATAAATAATTTTACCCTCAGGGTATTCACCAAGCAGCAGGAAAAGGCTATCGTCGCTCAGGGCGAGATGATGTCAACGTCGCTGTTTCACCAGCTTCTTCAGGAAAAGAAAATCAAATCGGCGCTCTTACCTGCCCTCAGCTTCATGCGCATCGATAAAGATGGTGAGCCGGACTATTTTTACATAGAGGAGAATATAAGCAGGGAGCTCGAAAAGTATGATTCAGAAAATATTATCATAACCCAGGGATTCATCTGCCGTAACGTTTATGGTGAGATCGATAACCTTAAGCGTGGTGGAAGCGACTATTCAGCTTCCATTATCGGGGCAGTGCTTAAAGTAAAGGAGATCCAGATCTGGACCGATATAAGCGGGTTCCACAATAATGACCCCCGTTTTGTTGAGAACACCAGGGTGATCAGGGAACTATCTTTTGACGAGGCAGCCGAACTGGCATATTTCGGGGCAAAGATCCTGCATCCCGCAAGCGTCAACCCGGCTAGAGAAAAGAACATTCCTGTCAGGCTCAAGAACACGATGGAGCCTGAAGATGAAGGTACACTTATTACATCATCAAGTGTACTCCTCGATTATAAAGCCGTTGCTGCGAAGGATGGCATTTCAGTGTTAAGGATAAGATCCGACAGGATGTTAATGGCGTATGGATTTCTGAGAAAGGTATTTGAGATCTTTGAAGCCTACAGGACACCCATCGATATGATAACAACTTCGGAAGTCGCCGTTTCGCTGACTATTGACAATTCCCAGTATCTCGACCAGCTGGCAAAGGACCTTAAGGAGCTTGGCACTGTGGAAATTGAAGAAAACCAAACTATTATATGTGTTGTAGGAGACTTCAGGACCGCAAGGACCGGATCAGCTCCTGAGATCTTCGAGGCACTGAACACTATTCCTCTAAAAATGATTTCCTATGGAGGAAGCCCTCACAGTATGTCACTTCTTATTGATACTAAAAATAAAACACAGGCGCTGAGAATGCTCAGCAAACATCTTTTTGCTTAAATAAAATGATAGATAAAGAAACAATTGAGAAATTCCGGGATCTGCCCACACCATTTTATTATTATAATCTCGGTACACTGAACGAAACCCTCGAAACTCTTAAAAAAGAGTCTCTTGGCCGCGGATATAAGGTACATTATGCCGTAAAAGCAAATCCAAACCCAAGGATCCTGAAAATAATCTCCTCATTCGGATTCGGAGCTGACTGCGTAAGCTGGAATGAAATTGACGCCGCAATTAAGGCAGGCTTTAAACCAGATGAAATCGTGTTTGCCGGAGTCGGTAAGTCTGATTATGAGATCCTCAATGCCATCGAGGCTGGAATTTTCTGCTTCAACTGCGAATCAATTCCTGAAATAGAAGTCATTAATAAAATAGCCGCAGATCAGAAGAAGGTTGCAGTTATATCACTAAGGATCAATCCATTGATTGATGCGCACACTCATAAATACATTACAACGGGAATCGAGGAAAGCAAGTTCGGGATTCATACATGGGAGCTTGAAGAGGTCCTGAAAAGAGTCTCGGAAATGAAGAACATAAGGCTCACCGGCATGCACTTCCATGTAGGATCGCAGATTACCAGGATGTCTGTGTTCCAGAGTCTCTGCGCCCACATTAATGAGCTTCAGGAATGGTTTGCCTCTCACAATGTTAATATAGAGGTTGTCAATGTTGGCGGCGGACTTGGAATTGATTATGAGACACCAGAAAAGGCACCAGCCTTCGCAGAATATTTTTCGCTTATTGATGAATTCATTGAGCTGAGGCCCGGACAAGTACTTCACCTTGAACCCGGAAGGTCAGTTGTCGGCCAGTGCGGAAGCCTCATATCTAAAGTGCTTTATGTCAAAAACGGAAGCAATACTATTTTCGCTATCATCGATGCAGGAATGACAGACCTTATACGTCCGGCCCTGTACCAGGCTCATCATAAAATTGAAAACCTGACATCACAGGGAAGTATCCACAAATACGACGTTGTAGGGCCTATATGTGAATCATCGGATACTTTTGCCAAATTCTACGAGCTTCCCGAGACAAAAAGAGGTGATATCATTGCAATACGATCGGCGGGAGCCTACGGCGAAGCGATGGCATCGAGGTATAACCTGAGGGATCTGCCGAGAGTTGTATTCTCGGATGAGATGTAGACCCCCGTCCCGCTGAAGCGGGACCGCCCCCTAAAGGGGGCCTAATTTTGTTGAACTATAATAATTTCTGCTGATTTAGGCCCCCTTTAGGGGGCAGGTTAAACCGTTTACGGTTTAACCGGGGGTCTCTCGAATCATTTATTATTTAATCGGGCTTTACTGTGCTTTATTCCGTAGAAAAAATAGACAAAGAACCCAATCGCCATCCAGACAACAAGCCGCAGCCAGGTATCAAGGGGCAATGCAACCATTTGTAAAAAACATATTGCCGCTCCCATGATGGGAACAAAAGGTACCCAGGGTGTTTTGAAGGGCCTCTCGATTTCGGGCCTTGACTTCCTTAAAATAATTACACTTATGCAGACAATAATAAATGCCAGAAGCGTGCCTATAGACACCAGTTGTCCAAGAATGCTTATCGGCAGTATCCCTGCTATTATCATTGCCACTGAACCTGTGATTATTGTACTGACATAGGGAGTCTTGAACTTCGGATGAACTTTTGAAAAGACAGGTGGCAGAAGACCATCTTTCGACATCGTATAAAATATTCTCGGCTGGCCCAGCAGCATCACCAGGATTACTGAGCTCAATCCGGCAATAGCAGCAATTTTTACAATCGGCCTTAACCAGAACATCCCCTTACCCATTGCATTTACACCCACCGCAACCGGGTCAGCGACATTAAGCTGTGTATAGCTTACAATCCCTGTCAGTACTATAGCGACAAGAATATACAGAACAGTTGAAATACCAAGCGATCCGAGTATCCCTATCGGCATATCTTTCTGCGGATTCTTTGCCTCCTGGGCTGCAGTCGATACGGCGTCAAACCCGATATAAGCAAAGAATATAACACCCGCCCCCCGCAGTATACCACTTATGCCATATTTGCCGAATTCATGACTGTAGGCCTTAAGCCATCCCAGAAATCCCCCGTATGCGGATATTGGCGCTTGCTCCACTTTATTGGCCGGGATGAAAGGATGCCAGTTGGCTGCCTTGACGAACATAAATCCAATAGCAATGAAAACTATTATTACTGCTACTTTAGTAATTACCATAACATTATTGAAGTTTGCCGACTCCTTTATTCCAATCACGAGAAGGGTAGTCAGAAGCGCGACGATGAACATTGCCGGCAGGTTAATTATGCATGTTACATGCTGAAGAGAATCAATATTAAGAGTCGATGAGGCCAAAGCATGCAATGCATTGCTATGGGTCACCCAACCAAAATCCGGAACATTCACCAGCTCCGTCCCTGTTGCGCCTATAAACTGTGCAGGCAAATGGATATTTATGTCATTCAAAAGACTGACAACATAGCCCGACCATCCCACAGCAACTGTAGAAGCGGCAAACAGGTATTCCAGAATAAGGTCCCAGCCAATGATCCATGCAAAAAATTCTCCCAGTGTGGCATACGAATAGGTGTAAGCACTTCCGGCAATCGGAATCATCGATGCGAATTCAGCATAGCATAACCCTGCAAAACCGCAGGCGATACCCGAAATGATAAAAGATAAAACTATTCCAGGGCCAGCATACTGAGCGGCAGCCTGACCTGAAAGAACAAAGATACCGGCGCCTATAATTGCACCTATTCCCAGGGTGGTGAGGTTGAGTGCAGTCAATGATCTTTTGAGTCCGCCAGTCTCTTTCGATTCTGTCATCAATTGATTCAGCGGCTTCGTGATTAACAGGTTACTTTTCGGCATAAATTATTTAATGAAATATCCTGGAATTATTTCCTGTCTACAAACCTAACTTTTTTTTGATAAAAAACAGTTGATATGGGAACTTAAAAATTATTCAAAGCTTAAAGAATATTCTGTTCCCGAGCTAAAAGATTCCTCGCTCCGCTCGGAATGAGGAATCTCCATCCCTTTGTTTGATAGTGATTTTAATTCTACCTTTATGGTGACATCAAAAAAAACCTATGAATAAGATCCGTCAAATTTCCCTGGTTGCTGCGCTTTTTTTGATTGCCTGTTCTCCGCTGAAAAATTACCGCGACCTGCCTGAAATAAAGATATGGGAACCTGAAATTGTTAAATTTGAGAACCTCGATAAAACTGAAAGCTATCCATCTGATGCAGTGATGTTTGCAGGAAGTTCAAGCATCAGGTTATGGTCAACCCTTGCTCAGGATATGGCTCCATACCATGTCATACAGCGTGGCTATGGCGGCGCAAAACTGAGCGACTATGCTATTTTTGCTGACAGAATCTTTTCGCCCCACCCTTGCAAGGCTCTTGTACTTTTCATTGCCAATGATATTATGGGAACCCCTCAGGATAAATCTCCGGAAGAGGTAAGAAAGCTATTTCTGAATCTGCTTAAAACTTTCCGGAAGAGCCACCCCTCCTCCCCCGTATTCTGGATCGAAATCACTCCAACTTCGTCAAGGTGGAAAGTGTGGCCACAGGTAACGAAAGCGAATGATTTAATAAGAAAAGAACATGATGAAAATAAAATTCCTCTCACTGCTTCTGATCTCTGTTTGTTTTTTTCAAACTAATGTCAGAAGTCAGTCCAAAACCGGATCATGGGGCGACCAGGGAAACGGTACGTACATCAACCCGGTAATGAATTCCGATTATTCCGATCCGGATGTAATAAGGGTCAATGACAAATTTTATATGGTTTGCTCCGAGTTCCACTTCATGGGGATGCCAGTGCTGGAATCATCAGATATGGTTAACTGGAAGATCATTGCCCGCGTATACGACCATATTGATTTCCCGGAATATGCAACCAATGACAGATACGCCGGAGGCTCGTGGGCGCCTTCGATAAGATTCCATGACAACAAATTCTGGATCTATTTCTGCACTCCTGATGAAGGTCTTTTCATGAGCTCTGCAGAAAAGCCGGAGGGTCCATGGCAACCTCTTTTTCAGGTTAAGGCAATTGCAAGGTGGGAAGATCCGTGCCCTTTCTGGGATGAAGACGGTAAAGCATATCTCGGTCACAGCCTCAAGGGAGCCGGGCCAATCATAATTCATAAAATGAGCCCTGACGGGAAACAGCTTCTCGACGATGGGGTCACTGTCTATACTGGTCCCAATGCCGAAGGCACCAAGATTTATAAGTTGAACGGGTGGTATTATATCTTCATTCCCGAAGGTGGTTTTACTGTCGGCTGGCAAACTGCTCTCAGGTCGAAAAATATTTATGGTCCCTATGAAAAGAAGGTTGTTTTTGAAAGGGGAACTTCAACCCTGAATGGGCCGCACCAGGGTGCTTTAGTTGATACTCCTGACGGACAATGGTGGTTTTACCATTTCGAGTCCGCCGGCGCAATTGGAAGAGTGGTAGACCTTCAGCCTGTCAGATGGCAGGATGACTGGCCGCTGGCTGGTGTCGATATTGACCGGAACGGTATCGGCGAACCTGTATATGTCTGGAAGAAGCCCGATATTAAAGGAGATTTCATGATAACAGCACCCCTAAGTGATGATGACTTCAATTCGCCTTCACTTGGCCTGCAATGGCAATGGAATCATAATCCGGTCAACGATCTCTGGTCACTGACCGAAAAACCTGGTTTCCTGACACTAAAGGCTGGTAAAGCCGAGAATTTCGTTAAAGCCCATAACACATTGACTCAAAAGGTAATGGGAACAACCGGTGAAGCAGTGACAGAGATGGATCTGTCCGGGTTTGCCGAAGGGCAGAAAGCAGGACTATGCAGCATGGGAGGCAAAATTACAAACCTTATTGGGATTCGGGAAAAGGATGGTCAGTTGAATCTCTTTACAGAAACAAATGGGAAAATTATTAGCGAAAAACCGGCGAAACTTAAAAAGATCTTTCTAAAAGTCAGCCTCGATATCAAAGGAGACAAGAACCAGTTCTACTATAGTACTGACAACAAGTCGTACACCCCAGCAGGCGAGCCTTTTACAACTGCATTCGGATACTGGAAAGGAACGCGCATAGGGCTATTTTCATTTAATGAGGTCAACGAAAAAGGGTCAGCTTCATTCAATAGCTTCATATACAATTATGATGGTCCGAAAGGACGGTAATTAATAAGTGTAACATATACATTTATCCATAAGAATATGAAAAAATCAATCTCACGCCGCAGGTTTTTTAACGAGACAATCGGAATAAGCGCCGGAGCCCTTATTCTTCCAACGCTTACCGGGTTTAAATTCCAGGATAAAGGCAAAACGATCAGGCCGGTGATAATTACAAGCCATACCAACGATACTGGCAAGAATGCTATGGAAACGGGCTGGGAAATACTCAGGAATGGAGGATCAGCTGTCGATGCAGTTGAGAAAGCTGCCAATGTTATCGAAGCAGATCCTGAGGATACTTCTGTCGGCTTAGGCGGCCTTCCGAATGAAGATGGAGTGGTACAGCTTGACTCGTCATTCATGGACGGGAAGACCTATTCGGCCGGTGCAGTGGCATGTCTGGAAAATATTATGCATCCATCATCTGTAGCAAGGCTGGTTATGCAACATACCGATCATGTGCTGCTTGTAGGTGCAGGCGCCCTCGCATTTGCCAAGGCCTGGGGCTTCAAAGAGGAGAACCTTCTTACTGAAAAAGCACGCAAGATATGGCTGAGGTGGAAAGAGGATCTCAGTCCTGATGACGACTGGGGTGTACCCGAACACCTGCAGAACCTTAAAAGCAGTACATCCTATTGGAAGGACTTCCCTGAAATTGAGCATCACTACGGAACTACAAATGTAATTGCAATAGACTCAAACGGTGATATAGCAGGATGCACCACCACCAGCGGACTTAGCTTCAAGCTTAACGGCCGTGTCGGAGATTCGCCGATCATCGGTGCAGGATTGTATGTCGATAACGAGGTAGGTGCTGCCGGAGCGACAGGCCGGGGTGAAGATGTAATTAAGTCGTGCGCATCATATTATATAGTACTCAGAATGAAGTCAGGACGTACACCTCAGCAGGCATGCGAAGATGCGATGCAAATGATCGCTGATCGCTACCGCAAAGTGAATCCTGATTATCTCCCGGTGGAAAAATTTGTTGCAATAAACAAATCCGGTGAAACGGGCTGTGCCATGATGAAGGGAACCCGCAAGCCGGCAATGTCGGTGCGAACGGAGAATGGCTATAACAAACAGGAAGGGAATATTGTATTTCCCGATAAGTAGTTTATTGTAATGGTTCGAGGTTCTATTTAAGTCTTACACTCTTCTCGTAAAGTGTCTTCCAGTCTTCTGTTCCGGAAAGAGTCTGAGGCCTGTCAGATGTTTTCCGGACGATGTCCCTGATGAACAGATTTCTGTCACCCCTCAGCATGCCCTTGCCATGATTCACGCTGTCGACCCAGGCTGTAAACCTGTTTATCTTATTAGGTATTATCTCATCCGTCCGGATATATGAAACATTTTCAAGCTTAAGTGTGTAATTGTCATGACTCTTTTCCCAGACATCCACATAATATACATAGGGACCAAGGTTTGAGAATACAATTTCCCCATCAGCATCGGTATATCCTTCTGATTCCATGTTGGATTCATTCTCCCAGTCAGTCAGGGTCGGGTACAACCTCACACTGGCATCCGGTACAACATATTCATGATAATACTCGAGTACTTCAATTTCGAGAAGCGTCGGTATCATCACATTTATTGTCATTGAAGCTATATCGGAGAGACCTGAGTTTGAGGTTGCAGTCAGGGTAACATCAAATGTGCCGCTGCCGGTAAAAACATGAACAGGATTCACTTCATTTGAAATATATCCATCGCCAAAATCCCATTCATAACTATCAGCATTTTTCGACCCGTTATCAAAGTAAACATTCTGCCCCACTTCAGGTTCAGGAGTATCAGTTGTAAAATGAGCACGGGGAGCCAGCTTGCATGAAAACAAACTAAGTGTAAGAATCAGTGAGAGATACAATGTCTTTTTCATTTTCTTGAGTTTTGGATATATATGTTGAAGTTCAAATTTTATGCCATCTTATTATAAAGTCGATATTATCTGCCATAACGTTGCATTGAAGGTAAAGAAAAGATGAGCCTTCAAATAAAAAATATGATTATCTTTGCACTCCCTAAAATTGAAGGTTGCCAATGATAAAGATAACATTTCCTGATGGATCGGTAAGAGAATATGATGAGGGCATCACCAGCCTCCGGATTGCAGAACAGATAAGCCCGAAGCTGGCTAAAGAAGTATATGCTGCCATTGTAAACGGCGAGCTGATTGATCTTACGAAGCCTATCACGACCGACGCCACGCTTAAGCTTCACAAGTGGGAAGATGAAGAGGCAAAGCATGCTTTCTGGCATTCCTCAGCCCATCTATTGGCTGAAGCCCTTGAGGCTCTCTATCCCGGAATCAAATTCGGGATCGGTCCTGCAATTGAGAATGGCTTCTACTATGATGTCGACCCTGGTGACGGAAAAGTTATTACCGAGACTGATCTTCCTGTCATTGAAAACAAGATGAAGGAGTTCGCTGCACAGAACCAGGTGTTCAACAGGAGAGACGTATCAAAGAAAGAGGCTATAGACCTCTTCACGAAAAAAGGCGATGAATATAAAACTGAACTTATAGCTGATCTGGTTGACGGCACCATTTCACTTTACACACAGGGTAATTTCACGGATCTTTGCCGTGGTCCTCACCTCCCATCAACAGAACCAATAAAAGCCATTAAGCTTACCAGCGTTGCCGGGGCTTACTGGAGAGGAAATGAGAACCGTAAAATGCTTACAAGGATCTATGGCATCACTTTCCCGAAACAAAAAATGCTTGACGAATACCTTGTTTTCCTTGAAGAGGCAAAAAGAAGGGATCATCGCCGCATAGGCAAAGAGCTTGAGCTTTTTACATTTTCTCCCAAGGTAGGAATGGGACTTCCCTTATGGCTCCCTAAAGGCGCTGATTTAAGGCAGAACCTTATTAATTTCCTCACTTCAGTGCTTCGTAAAAGAGGCTACAAGATTGTCGCTACTCCACATATCGGGAATGTAAATCTTTATAAAACATCGGGCCATTTTGAAAAGTATGGTGCTGACTCATTTCAGCCTATCTCAACACCGCAGGAGGGTGAGCAGTTCATGCTCAAGCCAATGAACTGTCCGCATCACTGCGAAATATATAATGCAACTCCCCATTCATACAAGGATCTTCCACTGAGAATGGCAGAGTTCGGAACAGTTTACAGGTATGAACAGAGCGGTGAGCTGCACGGACTTACGAGAGTAAGGAGCTTTACACAGGATGATGCTCATATTTTCTGCAGACCCGACCAGCTGCGTGAAGAATTCAAGAGCATTATCGACCTGATACTTTATGTATTCAGGATTATGAATTTCAACGATTTCTCAGCTCAGATATCCTTGAGGGATCCTGAAAACAAGCAGAAATATATCGGATCGGACGAGAACTGGGAAAAAGCTGAAAAGGATATTATCGAGGCTGCAGCTGAAAAGAATCTTGTTACCACAGTGGTACTGGGAGAAGCTGCATTTTATGGCCCCAAGCTTGACTTTATGGTAAAGGATGCCATCGGTCGTAAATGGCAGCTCGGGACAATTCAGGTCGATTATAACCTTCCCGAACGTTTTGACCTGACATATAATGGCAGCGATAACCAGAAGCATCGG
>Ga0209540_10001549_pt1 | contig 17252 bp, 11 predicted proteins | sample BarGraIncu01121A_FD_184501 | JGI IMG/M metagenome (GOLD analysis project Ga0209540, IMG submission 184501) | Arctic peat soil microbial communities from Barrow, Alaska - Barrow Graham LP Incubations 011-21A (SPAdes) (version 2) | ecosystem: Environmental > Terrestrial > Soil > Wetlands > Peat... | reverse complement strand
TGCTTTCTAGCCGCGGCGGTGGGAGGGTTCTGGCTGGTGTTTAATATCTTTGTTCAAGACCAAAAAGGCCGGAAGAAATGAACCCGCTTCGACCGGGAGAATACGCGAGGTTCAGCGCGGCCTGAAGAAAACCGTTCGAAGATTCCGATGTCATCCTGTGGCTCGTCGCCTTTCTCCCCACCCACCTGGCCTTGCGCAAAATCTTCGCCGCGCCACCGCCCGCGGCCGGCCTGAAATCATCTATTTGATTTTTATAGAACCCATCCACCAAAGGAGATGCCAAAAAAACATCCAACATCGAACATCCAACGCCCAATTCTCCAGCCAGGCCATTGGATGTTGGGTGTTCGATGTTTCCAACTTGAGTTCGCGCCGGCTGGACCGACCCTCAGGTTCATGAAAAGTTGGTAGGGTAACACCCCATAGCCCCGCAAGGTCTTCGGGTGCATTGTGGCGGTGGGAAATGGAACACTCTTCCAGATCAAGAGTCCGCCATTCCGATGAATCACCAACTATGAAACACAACCATAACCATGACAACGTCCGCAGCGCCGGCCCCCAACTCGTGCCCGTTCGCTTTGAATTCACTCATCCGACAGCCACCACCGTTTGCATCGCGGGAACTTTCAACCAGTGGCAGCCCGAAGCCAAGACTCTGCATCCCGCAGGGGGCGGTCGCTGGTGGAAGGAAACGGCTTTGGCGCCCGGCATCTACGAATACTGCCTCGTAGTGGACGGCCAATGGATGCCCGATCCGCTCGCCAAAGAAACCGTGCCCAACCCGTTCGGTGGGAGAAACTCGATTTTGAAGGTGGCCAGCTCGCCGGAAGCAGCCCATCTCGACGACGCGGAAAATTTACCACTGAAAAACGCAAACAAACCGAAAACACAAAAAATATGAACAAACAAACACAAGCAACCAGCAATGACATGGGCACGCTCGCCGAAGATGCGCGCGCCTTGATGTCCGCCACCGCCGACGTGGCCGGAGAAAAAGTCGGGGAAGCCCGCAAGCGTCTCGCCGCCGCACTGGAACGCGCCAAGGAAATCGCGAGCCGTGTCCGCGAGAAGGCGGTCGAAGGCGCCAAGGCGGCCGACGAGGCCGTGCATGAGCATCCCTATCAAGCCATCGGCATCGCTCTCGGTGTCGGTGTGATTCTCGGCTATCTCGTCGCGCGCCGGTGTTCCCGCAACTGCGACCGATCATAATATGGAAACAGCCACCGGCAGCTTCAATCAACTTGCTACGACGTCCCGGCGTTTCGCGGAACGGCTGTTGACCATCGGGGAAAACAGGCTCGAACTGTTGACGGTGGAAGTGCAGGAGGAGCGCGAGCGTCTCCTGCACGCCTTCCTTTTGGCTCTCGGCGTGGCGGCCTTTGGTCTGCTCGCCGGCTTTACGCTCACGGCTGCCATCGTGGTTCTGCTGGGGCAATACTCGCCCTTTGCGGTTCTCCTGACCCTGACCGGCCTCTACGGTGTGGCGGCAGTTTATCTTTACCGGCGACTCACCCTTCTCCTACGCGACTGGCAGACTCTGTCCGCCACCCTCGATCAACTCCGAAAGGACCGCGCATGTTTGGAAAAAACCCTCGAATGAATCCACTGGAATCGCGGAAGCAATTGTTGATCGCGGAAAGCGAACTCAATCGCGCCCAACTGGTTCAGGAATGGCAGACAATGGCTGACGGAGTTCGCTCTCTCGCCGACCGGGCCAGAACCATCAGTTCCCTCGCTTCAGCCGCCGCCTCGTTGATTGCAGGTCTGGCGTCCTTCCGGCGAACCAGGTCCGCGCCCGCTGACGAGAAACCTTCGTGGTGGCAGATCCTCCTGAAAGGCGCGCAGTTGGCCGGATTGCTCTGGTCGGAGTTTCGCCCGCGGCCAAAATCATAGTGGGACATTTTTTGGGGTACAGACCAGCGCCGACACGCTGTGCCGTTTTGGAACGATTAGCGCGCCTCGGCTTACTCCATTGCTCCCAATACTTCGTCGAGCGGCACGGTGGCGAAACTGGTGGCGGAGTCGCTCATCGCGTAGGGGATGATAAGTTCGCGTCCGTGCAACAGCGCGCCGCAGGTGTACACGACGTTCGGGACGTAGCCTTCGCGCTCCGATTCGTTCGGACAAAGCAAAGGTTCGCGCAGGCGGCCGATGACGCGTGTGGGGTCGGCGAGATCGAGCAGGAATGCGCCGAGGCAATACTTGCGCATCGCGCCGACGCCGTGACTTAACACCAGCCAGCCCCGTTCGGTTTCAATTGGCGAACCGCAGTTGCCCAGCTTGATGAATTCCCACGGCTGCACGGGCGAGAGCAACAGCCTGGGCTCCGCCCAGAAATGGATGTTGTCGGAGAACATGATCAAAATGTTCTCGTCGTCCTGGCGCGAGAGCATGGTGTAGTGGCCGTTGATTTTGCGCGGGAACAACGCCATGCCCTTGTTCTGCACGGCGGGACCGTTGAGCGTGTTGAACTTGAAATGGAGAAAATCCGGCGTCTCCAGCAACTGCGGCAGGATCATCTTGCCGTCATAAGCGGTGTAGGTCGCATAGTAGGCAAAGCTGCCGTCGTCGTTCTGGAAGCGGACGAAGCGCGCATCCTCGATGCCGTTGCTCTGGCTGGCCGTGGACGGAAAGAGGACGCGCTGGGAAACTTGGCTGCTGGGAGCAAAGCGCACTTCGTAATTCGACTCGGCGAGCAGCAGGATGCCGCGCGCGGCACGGTCGGTCGTGGCGTCGGCCGGGTCGGTTTGCCGGCGCTTCACGGTCAGGATATGGTACAGGTCGTCCAGGATGAAAGCCTCGGGGAGGTGATCCAGCACGCGCTGGCTGAATTCATTCTGCATACCCGCTTCCTGCAGTTTGCTGGCAAAGAGCTTTTTGTCGTAAGCCGGGTTGGGCACACGCTCCGGTTCGGTCACAAACGGCACGGGCGGCGTAAGCGTGATGCGATGCTGCGCGCTCGCGGTGCCCATGCGGAAGGTGATGGAGGAAATGTGCCCTTCGCCCGTGGCCCGCAGGCTCAAGATGAAGCGGAGCGCGCCCCGGGGCAGTCCGGACTGGTCGGGATGCGGCACGATGGACGGATTGAACAGCGCCGCGGATTCCGGGGAGTATTCGTGCGTGAAGTGAGCGCCGATGAGCGCCTGCCGTTCCGCCGAAGGCTCCCACGTCTCGCCCAGGTAATGACGCACCTGCGCAAAGCGGTTGCGGAAAAATTGTTCCACACGCTCGTGCCGGTCCGCAAACTCGCCCAGCACCCGGCCCAGTAGCCGGGCGATTTCCTCGTCCGGGAGGGCCATGACGCGGGCGACGACTCTCCGCGCGATGTCGTCGCTGCTGGGATAAAAGGGTCGCATGAGCACCCGCGACCGGTTGGGAACCAGGGTGGGTCCAATGCGTTTGGCGTGGACAGGTGGTCGGGTGGGGGTGGTCATATTTTTTCTGCGGCGAGGTTCCAACCAGCGCCGGTCATTTGCCGATGGGTTCCTTGAAGCTGGTGATCGTGTTCTGCAGCGCCTGCATTTCCGCCAGCGCGAGCAGGAAGGCGAGCGTGGACTCGGCGCCCTGGTTCTGGCTCAGACGGTCCACGTGCAAGCCGTCCCGACAGCCGCCGGTGGTCGAATCGTAGAGTGCCAGGCCCAGATCGTTTCGACCGAGGAACCACTCGAACGCGCGCCGTGCTTCCGTGACCCAGAACATGTCGCCCGTCGCATGATACGCTTCGATGCAGGCGGAAATCGTTACCTGGGCTTCGATGGGCTGTTGGTCGAATTGCGCGCGTTCCTTGCCGCGTGGAAAAAATCCGTTCGAGCCGATGGGCCGGAAAGAGCCGGCATCCGATGTCTGGATTTTTATCAGCCACCGCAGGGTCTTGAGGCCGAGTTCCAGCATCGGTCCGTTGTTCATGCAGCGTCCGTTGAGAATCATCGCGTGCGGCAGCTTGGCGTTGGCATAGGAAACCACTTCTTCGAACCACTGCCACTCGCCGGTGGCGGCGTCGGTGTAGCGTTGCAGGAGTTTCGCCGTGAGCAATTCGCGAATCTGGTTGGCGCGCCGGTCGCCGCTGAACCGCCGCAGATATTCGTCAATGCCGATGAGCGTGAACGCCCACGCGCGCGGTGACATGAACTCGGCGGCCACGGGCAGGGCCTGTTCGAACAGTTCCGCCGCCAGCATTTGAAAACTGCCCTGGCCCGCCTGCGACACGCACAGCCCGAGCGCCCACAGCGCGTGACCATGGCAATCCTCCGAGCCGACTTCCTCCAGCCAGTGCCGGTCGAAGCTCATGAAGTTGCGGAAGCGCCCGCGCTTGCGGTCGAAGGCGTGGTTCAGGAATGCGGCGTAGGTGGCGGCCTGCGCGCCGAGGCGCTGCGAGCCATGGCCCAACTTTTGCAACATCAGCGCCAGCACCAGCGCGCGCGCGTTGTCGTCCGTGCAATAGCCTTCGGCGAAGTTCGGCACCGTGAAGCTCGCGTGCTGGAAAATGCCGGTCGAATCACTCATCCGAAACAGATGGTCGAGCTTCATCCCCGGCAACTGGCCGGGCTGTTCGTCGAGCGTCTTGATGGGCGAGGATCTTCTTCCCACGAAACTGTGGTCATGACGGGCCTGCTCGAAGGACTTCATATAAAGCTGCGCCACGCGGCTCCACACCATGTCGCGCCCCAGCTTGTAGGCGTTCTTGCGCATCGAATGGCGTAACGGCTCGTCGCGCAGCAGTTCCACCACGGCGACGGCAATGGCCTTGGCGTCGCGGAACGGCACCAGTTTGCCGCGCTCCGCGGTCAGCAATTCCACCGCGTGCCAGTAGGGCGTGGACACCACGGCATTGCCGTTGCCAAACGCATACGCCAGCGTGCCCGAAGTGACTTGCGCCTCGGTCAGGTAGGGCGTGAGGTAAATGTCCGCCGCGCCGATGAACCGCATCAATTCCTCCAGCTCGACGAAGCGATTGAAGAATACGACGTGCCTCTGCACGCCGAGGTCTTTGGCCAGCCGCTCCAGACTCAGGCGGTAAGCTTCGCCCTCGTCGCGCAGCAGATTCGGATGCGTCTGGCCCAGCACGATGTAAACGACGTTGGGAAATTCCCGGATGATGTCCGGCAGCGCGCGCAACGCATACTCGATGCCCTTGTTCGGCGAGAGCAGGCCGAACGTGAGCAGCACCTGCTTGCCCGCCACGCCAAACTCGTCCTTGAAATAATTCGGGTCGGCGAACGGCATGTCGGGAATGCCGTGCGGGATGAGGTCAATTTTGGCCGCCGGCGCCTGATAAACTTCGCGCAGGAACTGCTGGCCCCGTTCGCTCATCACCACCAGCCGCGTCGAGAGCCGGATCAGGTCGCGCATCACGCGTCGCTGCTCCGTGTTCGGCTCGCGCAACACCGTGTGCAGCGTGGTGACGATGGGCATCTGCAGTTCGCGCAGCAACGCCAGCACATGACTGCCCGCCGGCCCGCCGAAAATGCCGAACTCATGCTCCACGCAAATCACGTCCACGTCCGTGATGTTCAGGAAATCCGCCGCGCGCAGGTAGGACGGCAGGTCCTGCTCCGCAATCTCAAAGCGCACCTCCGCCGGGTAATCGTAACCGCCCGCGAGATCATTGACCGGCACGACGAGGCATTGCATCGCCGGAAACTCCGCCGCCACCGCGCAGCGCAAGTCCGTCGTGAACGTGGCGATGCCGCATTTCCTTGGCAGATAATCGCCGAGGAACGCGATCTTGCGGATGTCCGATGGTTGCTGCACGAAACGTTGTCTGGCTGCCCGGGCCTAATTGCCTGTGCTGACATATAGTGGGCCAAGCGCCTGCGTTTGCCAAGAACCATTCACCGGCAATACCGTTGAACCCGGGGTGGCAACACAAAACGGTGGTGACGCAATTTGCCATTTCGGTGGGGCGAGCGTCCTCGCGAGCCGGCTCGTCAGTAGCCTCGCCCCACCAAAATGAGTCACTACCCGCAAAACTTCCAACTCGCCTTGCCCGGCGGTTTGGGGCTAATCTCCCCCTGATTTTGCTGAACAACAAAGAAACAAAGCAACGAAGTTAAGTTCATTCAGGCAGAGCCGCCTTCCTTTGTTTCTTCGTTCCTTTGTTATTCCAATTGCCATGATGACCAGCACGCAAATCCGTCAGTCGTTTCTCGACTTCTTCAAGTCGAAGCAGCACACCATTGTGCCGTCTTCAAGCCTCATGCCCGATTCGCCGAACCTCCTGTTCACGAACGCCGGCATGAACCAGTTCGTGCCGATTTTTCTCGGCCAGGTCAAATGCCCCTACACGCCCGGCCGCGCCGCCGACACCCAGAAATGCATCCGCGCCGGCGGCAAACACAACGATCTCGAAGACGTCGGCCTCGACACCTACCACCATACGTTCTTCGAGATGCTCGGCAACTGGAGCTTTGGCGACTATTTCAAAAAAGAGGCCATCGAATGGGCGTGGGAACTCGTCACCTCAAAGAAATGGTTCGGGTTTCCGCCGGAACGCCTCTATGCCACCGTCTATAAACCCGGTCCCAGCGAGCCATCCGAATTTGACCAGGAAGCCTATGGCCATTGGGAAAAACTTTTCCAAGCCGCCGGGCTCGACCCCAAGGTTCACATCTGCACCGGCGGCAAGAAGGACAACTTTTGGATGATGGGCGACACCGGCCCGTGCGGCCCGTGCTCGGAAATTCACGTTGACCTCACGCCCAAGGGCGACACCAAAGGCTCGCTCGTTAACAAAGGCGACGCCCGCTGCATCGAAATCTGGAACCTCGTCTTCATCCAGTTCAACGCGAACCCCGATGGCACGTTCACACCGTTGCCGGCCAAGCACGTGGACACCGGCATGGGGTTCGAGCGCGTCACGAGCATCATCCAATGCACGAAAGGCTTCAAAGATTTTGCACACGCCAAAATCTCGAACTACGAGACCGACATTTTCCGTCCCATCTTCGACGAACTTGAGAAGTTGAGCGGCAAGAAATACGGTAGCACGCTTCCTGGGGAGCACACGCGCCCCCGCGTGTCGCAATCGGCGCCCTCGCCGATTGCTCACGAGGCGTCCGGAACCAGCGGGGCAAAATACTCCCGCCGCAACCTTCCTCATTTCGAGCGTCCATGGGCCAAGTACGTGGTCACATTCTCCACGCGCGAACGCCGTCAACTCAATCCTTCCGAGCGGGATCTCGTGCTCAAGAGCATTCTTTACGCGCACGAACAACGCCAGTATCAGCTCTATGCCGCCTGTGTGATGCCCGACCACACTCACCTTCTTTTTGAGCCGCAGATCAAGGAGCAGGATAAGGAGGGAAAACCTGTGTTCTGGTCCTTGAGTGAAATCCTTCAAGGCATCAAGTCCACGAGCGCGCACCACATCAACAAGGCTTCCGGACGGAAGGAACAAGTTTGGGAGAAAGAATCCATGGATCGGATGATTCGCGGGCAGTCGGACATGGAAGAAAAGTTCCATTACATCTGTCGGAATCCGTGGGATGCGGGTGTTCTTCCGCACACGGAAAATTATCCATGGTTGTGGACACCGGAAGTCGCTACGGATAGTTCCGGGGAGCACACGCGCCCCCGTGTGTCGCAATCGGCGCCCTCGCCGATTGTTTCCCTGCGTACTGAAGATGCGGTTGGCGGGGCGCCAACCGCTGCACGCGAGGGCGCGTGCGCTCCCCAGGAGCAGGAAAAAGCGGACATCGCCTTCCGCGTCATCGCCGACCACATCCGCACGTTGGGCTTTGCGATTGCCGACGGCATCCAGCCCGGCAACACCGACCGCAATTACGTCTTGCGCCGCATCCTGCGCCGCGCCGTGCGCTACGGCCGCACACTCGGCTTCCATGAACCGTTCTTTTACAAACTCGTGGACGTCCTCGCCGACACGATGGGCGACGTCTTCCCTGAAATCCGCGCCAGGAAAAAGCACGTGCAGGAAGTCATTCGCACCGAGGAAGAGGCGTTTAACAAGACGTTGGATAGAGGCATCAAAATCTTCGAAGGCTACGCGTTTCAATCGGTCACCGAATCACTTCAACTTCAGAAGCCCGGCCAAAAATTCCACGTAACATTTGGTGAATTTGATTCAGCAGCAATTGGGCAAACGATACTTATCGAACTGACCGGGGATTTTCAGAAGCAACTCGCTTCGCACGGAGTAACTTTGCCCCCGCTGGCTGGCTCTTTCGCCTTTGAACTCTACGACACCTACGGCTTTCCGCTTGACCTGACCGAGTTGATGGCGCGCGAACGCGGGTTGACCGTGGACACTGCAGGTTTTGAAAAGCTGATGGACGAGCAGCGTGCCCGCGCCCGCGCTGCGCAGAAGAAGGAAGTCATTTCGCTCTCGCAAATCGAGACCACCACGCCCACGAAGTTCGTCGGCTTCGAGAATCTTGCGGTTCAGGCCAAGGTTTTGGAAGTCGTCAGCCTCAAGGACAAGACGGCAGTGATCCTCGATACCTCAGCCTGCTACGCCGAGATGGGCGGCCAGGTCGGCGACACCGGCGAGTTGACCGGCAGCGGCCAGCTTTGGCGCATCGTCAATACGCAGAAGTCCGGGAACACTTGGCTGCATTTCATTGAAACGGGGAGTACACGTGCCCCGCGTGTTGCAGTCGGCGCCTCGCCGACTGCTTCCGAGCGCGCCGAAGATGCGGTTGGCGGGGCGCCAACCGCCGCACGCGAGGGCGCGTGCGCTCCCCGAACAGAATCGGGAACGCTCCCCATTCCCGGAGATACCATTCGACTTTCTGTGGACGTTCAGCGCCGCAATGCCATCCAGCGCCACCACACCGTCACGCATTTGCTGCACTGGGCGTTGCACGAAGTTGTGAGCAAGGAAGCGTCGCAGAAAGGCTCATTCGTCGGCCCGGACAAATTGACCTTCGATTTCAACAGCGCGCCGCTCACGCCGCAGCAGGTCGCCGACATCGAGAAACTCGTCAACGAACGCATTCTCGAAAACGCCGGCGTGAGCTGGACGGAAGTGTCCTATGCCGACGTGAAGTCGCGCAAGGACGTGATGCAGTTCTTCGGCGACAAATACGGCGACACCGTCCGCGTCGTCCAGATCGGCGGACGGGCAGGGGAGTTGAACGGTTATTCGATGGAACTGTGCGGCGGCACGCACACGCGTGCGACGGGCGAGATTGGCCTATTCCGCATCGTGGGCGAAAACGCCATTGCCGCCGGTGTGCGACGCATTGAGGCGGTTGCCGGCCTCGAAGCTTATCGCAAAGTCACGGACGAACTCGCACTCATCAAGTCGCTGGCGGGCAAGATCAATTCACCCGTGCATGAGCTGGAAAAGAAAATCGAGTCGTTGCTGGAACACCAAAAAGCGATGGAGAAACAGATCAAGATTGCGCAACAGCGCGAAGCCTCAAACGCCGCCAGTCTCCTGCTTGAAGAAATCAAGACTATCAACGGTATACCGGCCATCATTCACAACCTCGGCGGAGTGGACGGCGATTTCCTCCAGGCGGTGGCCGACTCGCTGAAGAGCCGTTTCAAAGGCGTCATCGTTCTGGGCGGCGGTCCGCATCGCGGCAGTGTTGCACTGGTCGCCGCAGTCACGCCCGAGTTCACGGCGAAAGTCCAGGCCGGCAAAATCATCCAGCAAATCGCGCCGATTGTCGGCGGCAAGGGCGGCGGCAAGCCCGACAACGCCCGCGGCGGCGGCAAGGATGCGGGCAAACTGGATGAGGCGCTGGCGAAGGCGAGGACACTGCTCGGTTCGTAGCAGCCGACGTGAGGCTCCTTATTTTCGATTTACGATATGCGATTTACGCGGTGTGCGTGAATTAGAGAAGAATGCGTAAATCGTAAATCAAATATCGTAAATTCAGTCAGAGCCTCGTTACCTCAGTTGTTACGGAAGGGAAACTTCGTTTTTAGCCAGGGCAAAGAACTTGCTCGGATGACGCGATTAGGGCGGGGGCATGCCCATGCCACCGCCCATGCGTTTCATCATTTCCTGCTGCATCAACTGCTGCACATTGTCGTATTTCTTAAAGTCAGCGGGCGGCTCAAACAGGTTGGCGGCGGGTTTGGTGAGCGAGACGTTTTTGAACAGCATGGTCACGTCGCCGCTCTGCTCGGTGGTTTGGATTTTGACCGGGAATTTTTTCAAGTCCGTTGCATTCCAGACGGTGGATTCATGTTTGACGCCTTCCTTGTCGGTGACGACGTTTTTGTTTTTCACGCACGGATGGCCGTCCACGGTGTCCTTGCCGATTTCCGTGGTTTCCACCTTGTAGTCGCTGTTGGTCGGGGCGCTATCGGCTTTCGACGGTTGAATTTCGGCGTAACTCTGCAATCCCGGATAAATGAGGTAGGCGACCTTTTTGTCCGGGCGCGCGATGGTCACCACTTGGTCCATCCCCATGGCTTTCATTTGCGCGGCGGCGTCGGGGGGCATCTGGCCGCCCTTCATGTCGGCCAGGTTGATCTCGAAGCGCGACTTGCCCGTGTCAAAGGAGATTTTGCCGGGCATGGTCATTGGCTTGCCGGATTTGTCGGTGACTTGCATTTCCAACCCGGCGGAGAAAGCCTGGTTGTCGCCAAACAGCTTGCCCGTGGCGCCGCCCAAATGCGGTCCGCCCGGAGCGCCGCCCGGCGGGCCGGATTGCGAATACGCCGGAAGGAGTCCCAGGCAAATAATTGTTGAAGCCAGAATTGAGAAATGATTTTTCATGGTTGGTGAATGGGTTTTTGGCAGATTTAATTCCAAATTGCCTGAAATGCAAGTTTTATCCGAGGCGCTTCCGCAAGCCGTCAAGTTGGTCGTTCAGCGCTTTCGGCAAATGACTGCCAAGCCGGGCGTAATTCGCAGCCACGCCTTCAGCCTCTTTTTTCCAGCCCGCAACGTCCACCACGAGCAGTTGCTTGAGGCCGTCGGCGGGCAGGTTCAGGCCGGATAAATCAAGCGCGTCGGCGGCCGGCAGATTCCCGATGGGTGTTTTTTGCGCCTTGCCCGTGCCTTCGGCGCGTTCGCAAATCCATTTGAGCACGCGGCTGTTTTCGCCGTAACCGGGCCAGAGAAATTTGCCGTTCGCGTCCTTGTGGAACCAGTTCACAAAATAAATTTTGGGCAGCCTGGCGCGGTCGGTGCGTTGCGCGAACGAAAGCCAGTGCGCGAAATAATCGCCCATGTTGTAACCGCAGAACGGCAGCATGGCGAACGGATCGTGGCGCAGCACACCGGCCTGGCCGAACGTGGCGGCGGTGGTTTCCGAACCGCAGGCTGAACCCATGAACACGCCGTGTTCCCAATCAAACGCTTCGTTCACCAGCGGAATCGTGTTGGGGCGGCGTCCGCCGAATAGAATCGCCGAGAGCGGCACGCCTTCGGGATTTTGCCAGTCGGGATCAATGACCGGGCATTGCAACGCGGGCGCGGTGAAGCGCGAGTTCGGGTGCGCGGCTTTGCGTCCGGAATCCGGCGTCCATGCTTGGCCCTCCCAATCAATCGCTTTCGCGGGTGCGGGCACGCCCATGTCTTCCCACCAAACGTCGCCATCCGTTGTCAGCGCGACGTTGGTGAAAATGGTGTTTTTGGCGGTGGTAATCATCGCGTTTGGATTCGATTTCATTGAAGTGCCGGGCGCGACACCGAAGAAGCCGCTTTCCGGATTCATCGCGTAAAGCCGTCCGTCCTTGCCGACGCGAATCCAGGCGATGTCGTCGCCGAGCGCCGTGACTTTCCAGCCGGGCAACGTCGGTTGCATCATCACCAGATTGGTTTTGCCGCACGCACTCGGGAATGCGGCGGCGATGTAATGCTTTTTGCTCCCGCCACCGCGGGACGAAGTGAGGCAAAGGATGAGCATGTGTTCCGCCATCCAGCCTTCTTTTTTGGCGACGGTGGAGGCGATGCGGAGCGCGAGGCATTTTTTGCCGAGCAACGCGTTGCCGCCATAACCGGAGCCGTAAGACCAGATCAAAGGCTCATCGGGGAAATGAACGATGTATTTGTTCTTGGGATCGGGTTCGCAGGGCCACGAAACGTCGGCCTGGCCCGGCTTGAGCGGCGCCCCCACGGAGTGCAGGCACGGGATGAACGGACCGTTCGCGCCGAGCTTGTCGAGCACGGCCTGGCCCATGCGCGTCATGATGCGCATGCTGACGACAACATAAGGTGAATCGGAAATTTCAACGCCGATTTTGCAAATGGGCGAGCCGAAGGGTCCCATGGCAAATGGAATAACGTACAGGGTTCGTCCCTTCATGCACCCGTTGAACAGGCCAAGAAGTTTTTGCTTCATCTCGGCGGGGTCAGCCCAATTGTTCGTGGGGCCGGCTTCATCCTTGGTCTTGGAACATATAAATGTCCGGTCTTCGACGCGCGCCACGTCGCTGGGATGTGAGCGGGCAAGGTAACAGCCCGGACGTTTTTTGGCGTCGAGTTTGATGAAGGTGCCGCTCTTCACCATCAGGTCGCAGAGCGCCTGATTTTCCGCGTCCGAACCGTCACACCAGTGAATGCGCTCCGGCCGGCAGAGTTCGGCCATTTGCTTGACCCAGGTGAGAACCTTTTGGTTTGAAGTTGGTGCGGTGTCCATTGTGATTGTCGTATTGTGCGTCATTTATGCCAAATAAAGTCCAGAGAAACTGCCAGACGCGCATCGCTTTGAACAGCCCAAATTTGCTTTTTGCTCTGCCTTGGGCGCAACTTGACACCACCACCAACTCCCTTTCCCCGCCTGAGCGGGGAGAGGGGATTTGAATTTAAAAACGTGCCTCCTCTCCCCGCCCCTCTCCTCCCGTGGGGGAGGAGAGGGAGAAAAATGGCGCGGGTGCCAAATTGCTACCAAAGCCAGGGCATCCCCGTCTTTTGCATCGCGCCGCGTCCGGCAGTATGCTAACAGTGATTCAGGCATGAATTCATCGCTCGAAAAGCATTCCGGGCGCGGCAGCGGGGGCGGGCAATGCCTCGCGCGCTCGGTCGTGGATACGCTCGCCGAGGAACCGGCGCTCGAAGCGGTGACCATTGACCGCGCGCGCCAGAAAATTTCCGTCGCCACGCTTGGCCGCGTCCCGCAAGGCGGGATCGGCCGGCTTACTGAACGCATCACGCGGGAATTTGAAGCGGCGCAATCCGTCTCCACCGGACGCAATTGCAGCCTGCTCACCGGCCAGGACGATTGCCGGAGTTGCGACCGGCCGTTGTCCGAAACCGAGCAAAAAAAAATCACCATCCAAAACGACGGCCAGACGACCACCATCGCCCGCGTCACCTGCCCGACCGCGCCGAAATTCTGGCGCTGGCGCGACATTCCGTTTCCCAAGGTCGTCCAGCGCGACGTCGAATTTCTTGAACACGCGCAGGAGATTGACGAATGGAAACCGCAGCTTGCCGCGGCGATTCTTTGCGGCGTTCTCGGATTGACCGCGCATTTTCTGTTGAATGGCAGTTGGGCGGTGGCGGCTTACGTTTTTGCCTATCTCGCGGGCGGTTTTTATCCGGCGGAAGAAGTCTGGGAACGTCTCCAAAAACGCACCATTGACGTGCATTTTCTCATGATCTTCGTCGCCGCCGGGGCTGCCGGCATCGGTGCGTGGGCCGAAGGCGCCACGCTGCTGTTTTTGTTTTCGTTTTCCGGTGCGCTCGAACATTACGCGCTGGGACGGACGCAAAAGGAAATCCGTTCGCTCTTCCGCGATGCGCCGAAAGTCGCCACCGCGCTCGATGCCCAGGGGCACGAGCGCGAGGTCAAAGTCGAGCAGCTCACGCGCGGAATGCGTTTGCTCATCAAGCCCGGCGCGCAATTTCCCGTGGACGCCGAGATTGCCAAAGGCAGCACCGCCGCCGATGAATCCAATCTCACCGGCGAAGCCACGCCGGTCGAGAAGAACGTCGGCGACGCCACGCTCGCCGGCACCATCAATCTTTGGGGTGCGGTCGAAGCCATCGTTACGCGGCCCGCTGCCGAAAGTTCGCTGCAAAAAATCGTCACGCTCATCAAGGAAGCCCAGCAGCGCAAGGCGCCCGCGCAACAATTCACCGATAAAGTCAGCACTTACTACACTTACGCCGCGTTGGGACTTTCCTTCGTGATGTTTTTTGTCTGGTGGCTAGGTTTTCATCTGACTCCGTTCGGCGTTGCACAGAATGAAGCTGAATCGCAAAGCGCGTTTTACCGGACCATGACGCTGCTCGTGGTCGCGTCGCCCTGCGCCTTGGTGCTTTCCATTCCATCCGCCGTGCTTGCGGCCATCGCCTGGGGCGCGCGCCACGGCATTCTGTTCCGCGGCGGCGCGGCAGTGGAAAAACTTGCCGAGGTCAACGTCGTCGCGCTCGACAAAACCGGCACGCTCACGACCGGCGAATTGCGCGTCGAAAAAGTCGAAAGCTTCCCGCCGGGCCGCGAAAACGAAATTGCCCGGCTGGCCTATTCGCTCGAAAAACTTTCCACGCATCCGCTCGCCCGCGCCATCACGCGCCATGGCAAACAACAGCAACTGGAACCGGTCGCCTTCGAGCAATTTGAATCCGTCACGGGCCAGGGTTTGCGCGCGAAACGAGAAGGCGTTGAATGTTTGCTGGGACGTCGCGAATGGGTGTTGGAACGCCGGCTTCCAGCACGGCAGGATGGGGTTGGAGTTCAATCCCGCGATGTGCGGGATTGTTCGGGGGACACGCTGAAGCGTGAACTCCAACCCGCCGTGCCGGAGGCCGGCGCTCCAACGGAGGCGGCCTTTTCCGAAATCTGGATTGAGGCGGGTGATTTGCTGGGCCGCGTTATTTTGCGCGATGACATCCGTCCGCAAGCCGCATCGGTGGTGGAAGAATTGCGCAACGAAGGCTTGCGCACCGTGGTTTTGACCGGCGACCGCCGGGCGACCGCCGAACATTTGCGTGACAAATTAAAGTTGGATGACGTGCGCGCCGAGTTAAAACCGGAACAAAAAGTCGAGGCGGTTCGTGAGTTGAGCGGGCAGGGGAGGAAGGTCGCCATGATCGGCGACGGCGTGAACGACGCGCCGAGTCTGGCCGCCGCGCACATTGGCGTGGCAATGGGCGCACGCGGGGCGGACGCGGCTTTGGAGCAGGCGGACGTGGTGCTGATGCACGACCGCCTGGAAAATTTTCTCGCCGCGTTTCGCCTGAGCCAGCGCGCGCGCCTCATCATTCGCCAAAATCTTGTCATTTCGCTCGGCACGGTGGTGGTGCTGGTTTCGTTCGCGCTGCTCGGAAAAATTCCGCTGACGATTGGCGTGGTCGGCCACGAAGGCAGCACGGTGGTCGTGGTGATGAACAGTTTGCGATTGCTTTTTGGTGGTGCAACGACAAAGCAGAAATAATTCAACTGCGGATGAAACCTGGGTTGAACACGAATAAAAATAATCGCGCCCCCCCCCGTCCCTCTCCCCGCCCAAGCGGGGAGAGGGTGGTCGCAGGCCGGGTGAGGGGGAATCTTTTCTGTTCATCCGTGTTTTGACCGTGTTTAATCAACGCCAGTTGAATTTGTGAATCCATTCCAGAAATTTGTTTCTGAACACGCGCGGCTTTGCCAAAGCGGAAAAAAGTTGCCGCCGGGTCGTCCTCAAAAATTCCCGCGGCATCGGAAGGCGCCGGACAAAGCGCCGAAAGCATTGATTTTCTCGCCGCACCCGGACGACGAGTGCATCGTCGGCGGACTGGCATTGCGCCTGTTGCGCGAGGCAAAATGGAACGTCATCAACATTGCCGTGACGCTGGGCGGCAAAATCGCGCGGCGCACGGAGCGGCTGTGTGAATTGCGCGGCGCGTGCGATTTCCTCGGCTTCGGTCTGGCGGTGGCGGATTGGGAGGATATCAATCCGGTTGCGCGTCTGGAAAATCGCCCGTCGTGGCGGGCGGCGGTGAAAATCGTCGCCGAAATCCTGGCGGAACAGCAGCCGCGCGCGATTTTTGTTCCGCACGAAAACGACCGGCACCCGACACACATCGGCACACATTTTTTGGTTCTGGATGCGCTTGAAACGGTGCCCGCCGATTTCGAGTGCCATGTTGTAGAAACGGAATTTTGGGGGCAAATGACCGATCCCAATCTGCTCGTCGAATCGAGCGTCGCGGACGTGGGCGACCTCGTGGCGGCGCTGGCGTTTCACGTCGGCGAAGTCCGGCGCAATTCGTATCACGCGCGGTTGCCGGCGTGGATGATGGACAACGTGCGGCGCGGCGCGGAAGGGGTCGGCGGGCAGGGTGGGGCGGCGCCGGATTTTACATTCGCCACGATTTACCGGCTCCGCCAATGGACGCGCGGCCGGCTGGCAAATGTGCTGAAAAACGGAAAATTTTTAGGTGTAACGAAAAACCCCGCCGGCTTGTTTCACAGTTGAACCGGTTTGGTGTCCACGCTTTAGCGTGTTGTGGCGGTATGGCACCCTAAAGGGTGGACACCAAACGGTGGCGCATTGCCAGTGAGACGAAAATTTATCCGTGTTCATCCGCGTATAGCGGCGTGGCCCAACGTAAAAAGGCTGAAACCCTCACGTGGCATGGCGCCACGCGGCTTTACGCCGCGTCCATCTGTGGTTAAACTTTTTCCATGAAGGTGAAATTCATGCGCGAGGCAATCCGTCTCTCGCTCCAAAAAATGCGCGGCAATCACGGCGGGCCGTTTGGCGCAGTTGTGGTGCGCCGCGGCAAAATCGTCGGGCGTGGGTGGAATCAGGTCACTTCGGCCAACGACCCGACGGCGCATGCGGAGGTCACGGCCATACGCGACGCCTGCCGCCGGCTCAAGACCTTCCAGCTCGACGATTGCGAGCTTTACACGAGTTGCGAGCCGTGTCCGATGTGTCTGGCGGCGGGTTATTGGGCGCGGCTGCGGAAGATTTATTACGCCAACACGCGGCGCGACGCGGCGGCCATTGGTTTCGATGACGATTTTCTTTACCGCGAAGCCGCCCTGCCGGTTTCACGCCGCAAAATTCCCATGAAACAACTGTTCCGCAACGAAGCGCTGAAAGTTTTTGCGGAATGGAAAAGCAAGCCGGACAAAATTCAGTATTGATGAATCATGTTAATTCTTAGAAACAATCGACGCAATGGTAGGGCGGCGCTGCCGCGCCGCCGGGCATGATGGCCGCGCGGCCGCGCGGCCCTGCCGTCTCGGAAAATGTGCCGGGTATAATCGGGAAATGATACCAATTCCCAGAGACAATCGGTGCAATGGGTAGGGCGGTGCTGGGAAGCTCCTCACCGCATAGGTAACAGTTTGTCCTCACCGCATGGGTAACACTTTGAGGTGATGGTTCCGCTTCGC
>Ga0209540_10001548_pt1 | contig 17253 bp, 15 predicted proteins | sample BarGraIncu01121A_FD_184501 | JGI IMG/M metagenome (GOLD analysis project Ga0209540, IMG submission 184501) | Arctic peat soil microbial communities from Barrow, Alaska - Barrow Graham LP Incubations 011-21A (SPAdes) (version 2) | ecosystem: Environmental > Terrestrial > Soil > Wetlands > Peat... | reverse complement strand
TTTCCATATATTAATTTGTTTTTCTTGTTTCTCGTTTCTCTGTACGATTTTTTCTAACACAAAGGTTCTCTAAGGATTTTACTAAGGTACACAAAAGTATTTTTTGTCTCTCAGTCCCTTAGTCTCCCTTTCATTTATAAAGCGCCCCATAATTCATACATGCCCTGTAATCCGATCCTTCCTTATCCATCCCGAAGGCATTCCATGAACTTGGCCGGAATATCTTATACTCTTCCACATTATGCATACAAACGGGTATTCTCAGTATTGAAGCAAGTGTGATCAGATCAGCGCCGATATGGCCATAGCTCGAGGCGCTATGGTTAGCGCCCCAGTTTGACATAACGGAGTAGACATCAGAGAATGGCCCCTTGCCTGTCAGCCTTGGAGTAAACCATGTTGTTGGCCATGTGGGATCTGTCCTGTCAGTCAGGATCTTATTCATCTTTTCAGGAAGTTCAACTGTCCAGCCTTCAGCCAGTTGCAGAACCGGACCAAGACCTTTGACCAGGTTAACTCTTGATATTGTCAGTGGCATTACACCTTTTGTATCAAACTGCGACGAAAAGCCTCCACCTCTGAAATATCCTGTATTTGCAGGAGGCCATTGTGTTGCTTCAAGACATGCTGCAACATCCTTTCCGGAAATATCCCAGAATGGTTTTATACACGACTCACCTTTTTTGGTCTGTCTGCCTGAAAAATCCAGTGCAGAAGCTCCTGAGTTGATAAGGTGAATGACGCCGTTCGATGCCAGGCCAATGGGTTTTATCTTTGTAACTCTTTTTATCGCATCTGGGCTCCAGTATGTTCGGATATCTGAAAACATCTGTGCTGTATTTGTAAGAAGATATCCAAAAAGCATTGGAACTCCATTCATTGCATCATTCTCTGTAGCAACCAAATATGGAGGTCTTATGCCGTTCCAGTCAAAAGATGAGCAGAGTATAGCCTCAAGAAAGTCTCCATTTGGCATATGATCTGTCCACTGCCGCTGTCCCTGGAAACCAGAAAGTATTGCGTTGTGTCCAAGCGCCTCTTCCCCAAAACCCAGTTTCCTCAGTTTTGGATTACCGACCATCAGATCACGGGCAATGAGTGTCATCTTAACAACCGTTTCCCATTCTTTATCCTTTTGTTTTTTGGACTTAGGAGCAGTATTCAGGTCTTTACCCTCCTTGCAGTTTTTCTTTGTCCACTCAAGTGCTTTTACAAATTCTTCTTTATCAAAAATATCCTCATTCAACCGCCGGTTGAATTCACTCATATCAACATACTCATTTCGCATTCCAAGATATTCCTGGAAAAAATCTTCACGTACAATTGATCCGGCTATCCCCATCGAAACCGATCCCATGGAAAGATATGATTTACCTTTCATTAACGATACTGCCAGCCCTGCCTTTACAAACCTCAGGATTTTTTCACTTACATCTTCAGGTATTGACTGATCGCCTGCATCCTGGACATCATGTCCGTATATCCCGAAAGCAGGCAATCCCTTCATAGTATGTCCTGCCAGAGCTGCAGCAAGATATACTGCACCTGGTCTCTCGGTACCGTTAAATCCCCAGATAGCTTTTGGAATTTCGCTATTCATGTCAATTGTTTCGCTTCCATAACACCAGCATGGAGTAACAGTTAAGCTGACACCTATACCGTTCTTGCTGAATTTTTCGGCGCACATTGCCGCTTCAGCAACACCGCCGATGCAGGTATCGGCAATAACCGTTTCGACCGGTTTGCCATTCGGATATTTCAGATTTGATGAGATAAATTTTGCGGCATTCTTTGCCATATTCATGGTCTGTTCCTCAAGAGACTCCCTTACTCCACGCATCCTACCATCGATTACAGGACGTATTCCGACTTTCGGGTAATCACCTATAACCTTCTCATAATTGTTGTTTACTTTAAGTTCACTGGTAGCCATTTGATATAATATTTTATAAATTGTAAATTCAAATTGATGATTAACAAATATAAGTTTTTTTTAACCACAAAGAACACAAAGCAGACTCAAAGAACATAAAGATAATTTGATTCAGAATCTCTTTGAGACCTTTGTGTAATGCCTTTGTGACCTTAGTGGTTATTGGATTTCAACATTTCAAACAGCCGCAATATTTGATGCTTTTTTTATATCTTTGTTCGGTCAAAATCATTAAAATTAAAATGCAGGAGAGAAGGCGATTACCCGGCTGGCTAAAGATGCAGAGAGCCAGTGGTGAGACCTATTCAATGGTTAAGCACATTGTTGTTGAAAATCATCTTCATACGATCTGCACCAGCGGTAACTGTCCGAATATCGGCGAATGCTGGAACAGGGGTACTGCTACTTTTATGATACTTGGAGATATCTGTACCAGGGCATGTAAATTCTGTGCGACAAAAACCGGGAAACCTCTTCCTCCTGATCCGCTTGAACCTTGCAGACTGGCTGAATCGATTAAAACGATGAAGCTTAAACATTGTGTTATTACCTCTGTCGACCGTGATGATCTGCCTGACGGTGGAGCATCAGTCTGGGCAGATACGATAAGACAAGTGAAAGAGGTAAATCCTGATATTACTATGGAAACATTAATTCCTGATTTTAATGCCAATCCTGAATATCTTCAAATGATAATTGCTGCAGGACCTGATGTGATATCTCATAACATTGAGACCGTAAAACGTCTTACTCCTGTCATCCGTACAAAAGCAAAATATGAAAGAAGCCTTGATGTTATAAGATATATTTCAGGAAATGGGCAAAATGCAAAATCTGGATTCATGTTAGGACTAGGTGAAAGTGAAAATGAAATTCTACAGACAATCATTGATCTATATGCCTCAGGATGTAAAATTCTGACGATCGGACAATATCTTCAGCCCGGGAAAGAATATATGGAAGTGGCTGAATATATTCGTCCTGAGAAATTTGAAGAATACAGAATTATGGCTCTCGGACTTGGATTTTCTTTTGTAGAGAGCAGTCCCCTGGTACGATCATCTTTTCATGCAGAAAATCATATCAAGACTCAATAAATATACTTATCTTAGCAATAATTTTTGAGAAAGTTAAAATTGAGCTATAGCGTTATATACGAGGATATTGGGCAAAAAGATTATAAGGAGACCTGGGATTATCAGGCCGATATCTTTAACAGACTTGTCGACAGCAAAAAACCTGGAACCAGGGTTGGTGAATCAGTCCAGAACATTCTGCCGGGAAAACTTATTTTTGTAGAACACCCGCATGTTTATACACTTGGGAAAAGTGGCTCGGAAAAAAATCTGCTGCTCGACTTAATTCAACTTAAGGCAAAGGATGCATCATTCTACAGAATTGACCGTGGGGGTGATGTAACTTATCATGGTCCAGGTCAGATTGTAGGTTATCCGATCTTTGATCTTGAAACAATTATGATAGGACTTAAAGAGTATATTTACAGGCTTGAAGAGGCGATCATAAGAACAGTGAATGAATTTGGTTTAACTGCCTCACGACTTGATGGAGGAACAGGTGTGTGGTTCGATCCGGAAGTTCCCGGGAAAGCCAGAAAAATATGTGCAATCGGAGTCAAAGCAAGCAGGTATATAACTATGCATGGTTTTGCTTTCAATGTTAATACCGATCTGACATACTTTAATAATATCAACCCTTGCGGCTTTACGGATAAGGGAGTTACTTCACTTCAAAAAGAGCTGGGAATCAGTCAGGATTTCGAATCAGTAAAACGAAAAGTGAAAAAAAATCTGCAGGAAGTTTTTGATTTAAACTGGATTAAGGAGTAAAAAGATGGAAAAAAGATGGGTTGTGAAAGAAAAAGGAGATACTGCAGTTGTAAAACAACTTGCCGGAGCACTGGGGGTATCTGAATCTCTGGCTAACCTCATGGCCCAACGTAATATTTCCTCTGCCGATGAAGCAACCGCTTTCTTTAACCCCAGTCTCGATTATCTTCACGATCCTTTTCTTATGAAAGACATGAATATAGCTGTTGACAGGATCTCCACTGCTGTAAAAAAGAACGAAAGGATCCTTGTGTACGGCGATTATGATGTTGATGGAACCACTGCAGTTGCCTTGATGTATTCATTTCTTAAAGACCAGTATTCAAATGTAGAATATTATATACCAGACAGATACAAAGAAGGTTATGGCGTATCAATTCAGGGGCTTGATTTTGCTTATCAGAATAACTGTAAGGTGGTTATCACACTCGACTGTGGTATCAAAGCGGTAGAAAAAGTAAAATATGCCCGCACTAAGGGACTCGATGTTATAATCTGCGATCATCATTACCCGGGAGATGAGATACCCAAAGCGTTAGCAGTACTTGATCCAAAGCAGCCATCATGCAGCTACCCCTATAAAGAATTGTCGGGATGTGGCGTGGGATTCAAGCTGATTCATGCTTATTCAAGGGTACACGGTATTCCATTCAGTAAAATATCTCACTATCTCGATCTTGTAGCTGTCAGCATAGCGTCGGACATCGTCCCTCTTACTGGAGAAAACAGGGTAATGGCATATTTTGGCCTTAAAAGATTGAATGAATCTCCCCGCACCGGGCTGAAAGAAATAATACGCGAATCGGAAGTAACAAAAGCTCTGACTATTGAGGACGTGGTGTTTAAAATCGGTCCCAGAATAAATGCAGCCGGAAGAATGGAGACTGGAAGTAAGGCTGTTGATCTGCTTGTTTCAAGTGATACGAAGCTCGCCATCGGAATAAGCAAGGAGATCAATAATTTCAATTTGGAACGACGAAGTGTTGATCGCATAATTACCACAGAGGCGATGCGAATGATTGCCGAAGATCAGAGAACCGTAAATTCGAGAACAACCGTGCTTTATAATCCCAAATGGAAGAAAGGGGTGATCGGAATAGTTGCTTCAAGATTAATTGAGACATATTACCGTCCAACAGTTATTCTTACAGAATCAAATGGTTTTGCAACAGGTTCCGCAAGATCAGTTCAGGGCTATGATCTCTATCAGGCAATTGAAGCATGCAGCGATCTGCTTGAGAGTTTTGGGGGACACATGTTTGCTGCAGGTCTGACTTTGAAAAAGGAAAATATCCGGCCATTTATGGATAGATTCGAACAGTATGTAAATAGCACTATCACAGAGGAGCAACTAGTTCCGCGTATTTTTATTGATACAGAACTCTCATTTTCTGAAATAGATGAAGAATTCTTTAAAAGCATGAGTCAGCTTCAGCCTTTTGGACCAGAAAACATGTCGCCGGTATTCGTTTCACGGAATGTATTTGATACCGGATCAGGCCGGATGGTTGGATTAAGCGGTGAACATCTCAAGCTGGATCTTTGTCAGGAATCAACAGGTCAGAAAAGCTTCTCTGCCATAGCATTCAGCCAGGCTAACCATTTTGAATACATTAAAGGAGGAAATCCATTTGATATCTGTTATTCTTTGGAGATGAATGAGTTCAGGGGGAACAGAAATCTGCAGTTGAATGTCAGGGACATAAAAACCCCGGTTTCATGAACTCGCCCCCCATCCCCCTCTTTAATTCTTGGAGAGGGGGTGTAATCCATTCTGTATGTGTTAATTCCCCCTCTTTACGAAGTAGAGAGGCGGACGACCGTTAAGAAATTGCCTTGCAGGCAATTTTAGGGAGGAGCGAGCCTGCAGGGCTGAAAAGGGGGTGAGTACATTCAAGGGTTAGAACCAAACCCTGAACTGCATTTTAATTTCTTCCGTATTCTCCAAAGACCTTCCGGTTGTAACAGATGAAGTTATTCCATATTTGATTCTTAGCTCAGCAAAATCACTGATCTTCCATTTTGCCATAATATAGCTTCGGCTCCCTTTTCCGTACAAAGCGGGTATACTGAAACTGTAAAGGAGATCATTTTCGTAGACGTAAATTCTGGAATCCCAGTCATCAGTGTAAAAAGGACAAAATCTAGCCCATACTGTGACCGGCACTTTTCTGAAATTATAACTTATCTCCTGAAACAGCAGCATTCCCCTGCTTCCGGATGGATTAGCAATCTTATAATCGATCTGGGTCCCAAAAGTCAGATTATTATATATAGAATATCGGGCTGACACCTTGAAACTTCTTGTAATCAGTTTCTCCTGATCGGGGATCCCAGTTGTTTCAGCATTATCTGTCATTGTTAAACGGTAATTATAAGAAGCGTCAACAGAAATTTTTTCTGAAGGCAAAAATCTTACTTTTATCTCCTGTCTTATTGACCATGAAGGAGCGCTGCAACGGTACTTTAACCAGGGGAAATGCTGAACATCACATCCTCCGCTTATGAAGAGATGTCTCGCCGCTTCAAATGTGAGATTTTCCAGAACCCCATTTTCATTCGTGGTTTTTGAACCGGTACCGGGTCCCTGACCAAAGAAAGTTGTGTAACCTGAATTATAGTCTCTGAACAGAATGCCGATTGTTAACCGGTCAGAAGGTCTGAATGATATTCCCTGCACCACTGCCAACTTTTTATTATCATCGGCTGATAACTCACCGTAGAGCAGAATTTTTTTTATGAGGTAATTGTAATAAATAGTATAGATATTGTCTTTGTCACCTGTAAAATCCAGAATCTTCTCAGGACTATTCCCTGTTAGTTTTAATGGAAGGGAAAGCTTGTTTTCTGACCAGACAAGACCAATTTTAAGGTTATTAATGTTGTACGATAGTAATATTCCGTAGGTCATCTCGGAAACAGCATCCTTTTTTTTCAGAAGAGATGGAGTGTCATGCACACCCGCCACATAGAAATTTTCGATGTAATCATTCCCTGAGCCTGATGAAGCAATAGTGGCATCTGAATAGTTTTTTGAAAAAAATATTGTCAATCCAAGATTTTTAATGGAAAACTCAGCTGCAACGCCTCTGAAAAACCTGTTCTCTTCCGTCGAGGTGTACGGCTTAATCTCATCATTTGCAGACATGTAACCAGGAGAAGTAAGTGAAATGCCGGTACTGATGCTGGAATTAATATTTGTACCCTGACCAAAACGGGCAGAATAATCGCCAACAATAATTTTTCTTATCACTCCATTTCCACTAAAAGCGATGTGGGCTGATAGAAAATCGGGAAGGGGAGGATTACCGTTGAATAGTTTCTCACCGGGATCTTTCTCCATAGTAATTCCTCCGGAAAATCCCCCGGAAGTAAATTTGTATTTTGTCAGAATTTTCCATGCTGAACCCAAACAGGAAGTATCGCTATTACCTGATTTCAGAGAGAAATTTGATATCATTGAGTTTCTCCATCGAACAGAATCTGAATTACTTACGAATTTGTTTTCAAGAGTAATGAACGGGATAATCATTTCAGCGGTTTCTTTATCAAATCCGGGGATAGCTGCCAGTTCATATACAGATACTATTTGTCCGGTGGAATGAACATATTCTGATAATGCTTTTACCTGGAAATCCGAGAGAAAAAATAATCTTGAAATTTCATTTCCATTTGAAGAATTGATTTTAACAGGATCCTCTGCAAGTTCGTGAAGCTTGTCAATAAAAACTGAAACTGCTTCAGGATCGGAGTCGTCTGATGCAAGTTCTTCTGCAATACTAATTATTATATCAGAAAGATTTGTTTCCTGACTAAAACATATTGTAGGGAATAGAACCAGAAAAAGTATTGTCAAATATTTTATCACAAATTGATATTATTTAATAAAAAACAAAAACAATTCTTATTGTTACACAGAGTCGCACAGAGGAAACACAGAGAGCCACAGAGGTCATATTTTATATCTTCTGATCCCATTTCTCAGAATTGTAACATTAAAATTTATCAGTAAACCAAGAGATTTGTTTGAAAACTTCATATAAGTAAGGATCTGAGCTTCATGAACAGGATTAAATTCATCCACGACTTTCAATTCAACAACTACTGAATTCTCCACTAGAATATCAATCCTGTAACCACATTCCAGTTTTATTTCTTTATAAACGACCGGAGTCGGTTGCTGTCTTTTAATGTTTAAACCATTTTTAATCAGCTCATATGACAAACACTCTTCATAAGCTGATTCTAGCAATCCTGGTCCCAGACTTTTATGTACCTGAATCGCACAACCAATAATCTTTTGAGTAATTTCATTCAATTCCATAATTTTCTTTTTTCTTCTCTGTGTAACTCTGTGAATCCTCTGTGAGCTCTGTGACAGTTCTTAAGGATATTCTTCTTTTTTTTGATAACTATTATATTTTAAATTTTGCATTTAACGGATTTTAAATATTAATGATACAGAAGAAGTTACTCCTAGTTTTTCATGTGTAACGAAGCTGATATCCATTTGTATCATTTTTATCAACCATCCCAAACCGAAACTGAAAGAGTTATTGTCAGTACTGAAGCCCCCTCTAAGCCAGAGTTTTTTTGCTGCTTCATATTCAAAACCGGTCCGGATTATCAATCTGCTGCCCGAACTCATTTCAGCTTCGACCCCGGCAAAAAGCGATTTGTTAAGATAAGTTCCGGCACCAATCCTTAATGACATCGGCAGGAAAGATTTTCTTAATGAATTAGGGACAGGATTAAAAACATGAATACCCAGTCTGGTGGTTTCGGAGGGAGTTATAAGCAGACCTGCTTCGCAGGTAACAGATTGATTATTATTATATTCTCCTGAAGTCTTTTCAGAAAAATAATCCACCTGTAATCCGGCAGATATCTTATTTGAAAGTTTCAATCCACAGGCCAGACCTGTCATATCCCTTCTGAAATCAGTATATCCGAAATGTGAATAGACTGCTCCAAGTGAGGCTTTCCCGGCTGGTATAATCAATCCGAGAGAACGTGTTCCAAGTTCACTGATATTGAATCTGTTTTCGTAGTTGAATCCGAAAGAGAGTGAATTATTGTAAGCAAGGGCTGCCTGATTGTGGAATGAAGACCAGAAGCCGTTCTTCATGATACAGACATATCCTGTTCCTGCTTCACCTGCTCCGGCCGATGGACTATATGGATCACCACCTGAAGCAGTTAAAGAGGAAAAAATAAATAAAACAGAAACAGATATTTTCAGCAGCGAGCTCAACTGTTTCAAAAAATTGTTACCATAAATATACAAAAAAGTTCAATCCAGGTAATAGAATTGAACTTTTTTTATCTCTGTGCCCCTCTGTGTCTTCTCTGTGTCACTCTGTATTAGTTCTTAATTTTTTTTTGTTACACAGAGAACCACAGAGGATACACAGAGTTTCACAGAGGAAAGCCTAGTTTGTTTTGTATTGATATTTAACTGATTTCAATTCTTCATTTGCCTGAACGATCTTCTTTTTGAGGGATTCCTTATATTTTACAACCTCTGTCATTAACGCCTTATCGCCGGTAGCAATAATCTGGGCAGCAAGTATACCTGCATTCTGGGCGGCATTTACACCCACTGTAGCTACAGGTATCCCCGGAGGCATCTGGAGAATAGAAAAGATCGAATCCAGCCCTTCAAGCGTAGCCTTGATTGGTACTCCAATAACAGGAAGTGGCGTCATTGCGGCTATTACTCCCGGAAGATGAGCTGCCATTCCGGCGGCAGCTATAATAACTTTTATTCCCCGCGCCTCAGCATTTTTTGCAAATTTTTCAACCTCTTCAGGTGTTCTGTGAGCTGACAGGGCATTCATTTCAAAAGGTATCCTGAAATTGTTTAAAATTTCTGCTGCTTTCTCCATAACTGGAAGGTCGGATGTACTTCCCATTATTATGCTGACGATCGGTTCCATTTAAAATAATTTAATTTAACTTGCTGATAAGGACAAAAATAAGGTATTATTTTCATATTTTCGCAGCGACAAACAGTTCAAATATTGGTTTGATGAAAGAAATCCGCATACTTGATAAAAACTTCAGGGAATTTTTAACTGAAAAAATTATAAAGGAGAGGATTGAAGAACTTGCCACGCAGATCAATAAGGATCTTGCAGGAAAAGAGGTTGTCTTTCTTGGTATATTGAACGGGGCATTTCTTTTTGCTGCTGATCTTTTCAGACAGATTGACTTCAATTCCAGAATATCATTTATAAAACTTGCATCTTACCAGGGAACGACCTCTCAGGGGTTAATAAAAGAGCTTATCGGCTGGAATGAAGATATCAAAAACAAAACAATTGTCATAATCGAAGATATTGTTGATACAGGAAACACTTTAGAGCGTATAGTTGACGAGCTTATAATTAGGAAGGCGTCTGAAATTAAAATAGCCACTATGCTTTATAAGCCAGGGGCATATACAAAGGATATTCCACTTGATTATATTGGCTTTGAAATACCAAATGATTTTGTGGTAGGTTTTGGCCTTGACTATGATGGGTTCGGACGTAACCTTCCATCGGTTTATACATTAATTAAATAATTCATAATTCATAATTCATAATTCATAATTTAATTTAGCGTATGGTTAATTTTTTGATTTTTGGCCCACCCGGATCAGGTAAAGGAACACAGTCAGTAAGACTGGCTGAAAAATTCAATCTTCTTCATCTTTCGACAGGTGACATGCTAAGGGCGGAGATTAAAGCCGGTACTGAACTTGGCAAAAAAATGAGCCTTATTATGTCGAAAGGTGAGTTGGTCCCAGATGAGGTAGTGATTGAAATGATTGCCAATAAAATTGATAGCAGTAAAGGATCAGCCGGATTTCTTTTTGACGGATTTCCCCGTACCGTTGCCCAGACAGTTTCTCTCGAAAAAATGTTAAATGACCGTGGTATGAAGATTGATCAGATGCTCGTTCTTGATGTTGATCATGATGAACTGGTTAAAAGGTTAATCGCCAGAGCTGAACTTTCAGGAAGGCCTGATGATAAAGATCCTGCAGTTATTGAAAACAGAATTGATGTTTATAAAGAGAAAACAGAGCCAATAATTAATTATTGTAACAAGAAAGGACTATATCAACCTGTAAATGGTATGGGTACAATTGATGATATTTTCAAAAGGCTTTGTGATCATATGAAGAAGTTACTTTGACCCCCCTTATTATTTACCCTCCCTTGCCCCCCAAATGGGGGGTAAATAATGTATGAAAATTTTAGCCCCCCATTTGGGGGGTCGGGGGTAGAAAACGGGGGGTGGAAGGTTAAGAATAATAACAGAGAAGCCCAGAGTTTCAAAGAGAAATAAATTACTTATGTCCGGATCCAACTTTGTCGATTATGTAAAAATTTATTGCCGCTCGGGTAACGGAGGAGCCGGGTCAGCTCATTTCCGCAGGGAGAAATTTGAACCCAAAGGCGGACCCGATGGAGGTGACGGAGGAAGAGGAGGACATATAATACTAAGGGGTAATGATCAGATGTGGACTCTTCTGCACTTAAAATATCAGCGTCATATCTTTGCAGAGAATGGTGTCGGAGGCAGCAGGCAACAGTCTACCGGAGCCGAAGGGAAAGATGTGATTGTTCAGGTTCCTCTTGGTACAATAGCAAAAAACAGTGAAACAGGTGAGCCGATTTTTGAAATAACAAAAAATGGTGAAGAAAAGATCCTGGCAAAAGGAGGCAGGGGAGGCCAGGGGAATGTGCACTTCAAATCACCTACCAACCAGACACCAAGATATGCCCAGCCCGGAGAACCCGGAATTGAACAGGAATTCATACTTGAACTTAAAATCCTTGCTGATGTAGGGCTGGTAGGGTTTCCGAATGCAGGTAAATCAACTCTGTTATCGGTGGTTTCTGCTGCTAAACCTAAGATTGCCGATTATGCTTTTACTACTCTTGTACCCAACCTGGGAATAGTCGGCTACAGAGACGAAAAGTCTTTCGTCATGGCGGATATTCCTGGTATTATCGAAGGGGCTCATGAAGGCAAGGGTTTGGGAATAAGGTTCCTGAGGCATATTGAAAGAAACTCGATGCTCCTTTTCATGGTACCTGCGGATAGCAAGAACATTAAAGAGGAATATGAAATCCTGCTTAATGAATTAAAAATGTATAATCCCGAACTCCTCGATAAAAAACGTGTCCTGGCAATTTCAAAAACAGACATGCTTGACGAAGAGCTGATAAAAGAGATAAGAAACGATCTGCCTGATATTCCGAGGGTATTTATATCTTCTTTGACAGGACAAGGAATAGTTACATTAAAGGATATGATTTGGAAAGTACTTAATTACGACTGATATTTATAGATGCTTGAACGATTTGACCAACAGCTTTTCTTGTTTATTAATTCAGCAAATTCACCGTTCTTCGACCAGGTGATGCATACAATCAGCGGGAAATTAATCTGGGTCCCGCTTTACCTGGCAATTCTTATTTTTCTTGGTGTAAAATACAAAAGGAAATTTCTTATTATACTAATTTTTATAATAGTGGCTGCCACTCTTGCCGATCAGTCATCTGTTATTGTTAAAAACATATTTCATCGCTTAAGGCCTTGTCATGAGCCGTCGCTTTTAGCAATTGTTCATCTGTTAAACGGTGAATGTGGAGGTATCTACGGTTTTGTTTCTTCACACGCTACAAACTCCTTTGATGTTGCCCTGCTAAGCCTTTCATTTATAAAAAAAAGATGGTACTCAATAAGTATTATATTATGGGCAGGTATTATAAGCTATAGCCGGGTTTATCTTGGTGTACACTATCCTGCCGATGTGATATTTGGTGCTCTTCTCGGTTCTTTTATAGGTTGGAGTATTTATAGGCTTTATGTATTGACTGACAATAATATACTAAAGTTTAAACCATATTTTGATACGACTTTAGCTCCATAGATATTGCCTAATTTCTCATTTTTCACCCCCCTTGGCCCTCATTTGGCGGGTTGGGGAGTAGAAAGAGGAAGATGGAAGTAGAATTTAATGCAAGCTAAATTAAAGATTAATGTTTTGTATAAATCTGGAATCGACGGATCCGTTTTTCAACCTCGCTGTTGAAGAAATCCTGCTGAAAAACAGTAAAGAGGAATATCTTATCCTGGGTATAAATAGCCCTTCTGTTATTATCGGTAAACATCAGTCAGGGCACATGGAGGTCAACATAAAGTTTGTCAATGAATATCAGATCCCGGTAATAAGAAGAATTTCAGGTGGGGGAACAGTATTTCACGATCACGGAAACCTGAATTTCAGTTTTATCAGGCAAAGTGAAAGTGGCAAACAGGTCGATTTCCGGAAGTACACCCAACCTGTCCTGGATTTTTTGAAATCAATGGGTATTGAAGCAAGATTTGAAGGGAGAAATGATCTGAAAGTTGATGGATTTAAGATATCAGGGAATGCCGAACATATTCACGGTAACAGGGTACTTCACCATGGGACATTATTATTCAGCACTTCGCTGGAAATGCTTCGGAATTCGCTGAGAAAAGACACATCATGTTATACCTCAAAAGCCGTTGTCTCAAACCCTTCATCTGTTGTGAATCTGAATGAGAAAATGAACTGTTTTCCTGATATTTATGAATTCAGATCAGAGATGATGAACTTTTTCCTCAAGAACTTTCCTGATAATTTTCCCTATTCTCTTACCCGGGAAGAAATAAACCAGGCTCAATCACTAGCTGATTCAAAATATAAAACCTGGGAGTGGAATTGGGCCTATGGTCCTGAATACACTTTTAAAAACAGATTTGAGCTAAATAAAACAGGTCATTCCTGTGACCTTTTTATAAAAGATGGGATTATCCGCGAATCTTTCATTGAAGGAAGTGATCAGATGAAGCGTGCTTCAAAAAAACTTATCGGTCGCAGACATATGGTCAATGATTTATCGGACGTTTTCCGGAATGAAAATATATTTTTAACTATACAGGATATCTATAAATTCTTTTAATTTCTTCAACTCCTTAGCTTTACCTGTTTATTTGTTGCTTCATCCCCCAGGTGGCTGTTGAAAAAGCCCTTTTTAAACACAAAGTACACTAAGAAGGCACAAAGCGCACAAAGTTAGTACAATGTCTTTCAGTTTTTTGTGACCTTAGTGCAAAATCTTTGAGGTCTTTGTTGTTAAAGGATTTCAACTTTTTGAACAACCCTGGTAAGAATAATATGATCAAATTATTAAGTCCCTCCCTCCCGGGGGAGAGCCTGCCCCGCGAAGCGGGGGATTTAGGGAGAGGTCGATCCCAAAAAAGTTGAGAATTATCTTTTAAAGAAAATCACTACTGTCCGATTAAAATGATTTTGAATTACTGAAAGCTTTTATTTTATAACGTCCCTACGGGACTTTTATAATCATGGGGTTGCTTTTCGTTACTACCAATATTATGTCCCTGACGGGACAGTCCCATAGGGACAAAATATTGGTAGAATGAAGGTTGTGTCTCATCCATAAAGTCCCGTAGGGACGTAACATAATTTAACCGGACAATAATGAAAGAAAATATAAAAAATATCCGATTTGTTAATGCTTGAGGTTTTAATACTTTTGTTAATCTGTTCCGGATTATTTAAGGTGATTAGATGATAAAAGAAATATTTAATCATGGACTTTTTAAAATCGATAATCGTTTGGTTCATAGGTATTTGCTTTGTCATTGCGACATTTCCTATTAACCTCATAATCTGGTTACTGGCTCTTCCGTTCGACAGGGAAAGAGCAGTCATCCACTGGTTCCTGATGTACGAGAGTACGGTTCTTTCCTTTTTGATGCCAATCTGGAAAATTCACATCGAAGGCAGAAAGAAGGCCGTGAAAGGAACAACATATATTATCATTTCAAACCATCAGTCAATACTCGATATTCTGTTAATAAACTGTTTCAGGTACAAATTCAAATGGATATCAAAAATCGAAAATTTTAATGTTCCTGTTATTGGCTGGTATTTAAAAATGGCTGAATATATTATTATTGACCGCGGAAACGATGAGAGTAAGGTTGAAATGCTTGAAAAATCATATAATTTTCTTAAAAAGGGAATTTCAATTATGATATTTCCTGAAGGAACACGTTCACTTAATAATGAGATTGGCTTTTTTAAGAGAGGGGCTTTTCAGCTTGCCATTCAGGCCAAAGTTCAAATCCTGCCTGTTCTGATTGATGGTACAGGAGGGATTCTTCCTAAACACGGTCTGATTTTCGGATGCGGTCATCAAATATTGATAAAGGTATTGGATCCGATTAATCCTGCTAATTTTGGTACTGATAATCCGGATGATCTTGCATTGCAACTCAGTTTATTGATGAAATCCCGGTTAAATGAATTAAGAGTTCAAAATAGTCCCTTGTGACGCAAAGTACATCATATCGCAGAATACTGAGCAAGATGGGTTATTATAACTACCAGAACGGGCTTATAATTCATCATGTAAACCAGGAGGGCGGATGGGAAAGTCACCAGGAGCGCTGCAGGAGTTTTATAATTAAAGCATTGGAATTATATAAACCTGAAAAGGTAACAGTTCTTGGCAGCGGATGGTTGCTTGATCTTCCTTTCGCAGAGCTGATTGAGCAGACCGAAAAAGTTTACCTGGTTGATATTATTCATCCGCCTGATGTGATCAGCCAGACCTGCGATTATAAAAATGTTGATCTAATAGAGCAGGATATCACCGGAGGATTAATTACGGAGGTGTGGTTGAAGACAAGAAAACACTCTCTCCTTAAAAAGTTGAAATCTATTGAGGATATAATAATACCTGAGTTTAAAACGGATGGTGATCCCGGAATGGTTATTTCACTTAATATACTTACCCAGCTCGAATCACTGCTGATAGGGTTTTTAAAAAAAAGATCAAAGATTAAGGAAGAAGAGTTTGAGCTTTTCAAAACTGAGATACAGAAGAAACATATTGATTTTCTTAGGAAGCACAAGTCAGTTCTTATTACTGATTATGCTGAAGTTATTACAAACAAGTCTGGAAGTGTCAAGACAATTCCTACTCTGGTAGCTGATCTTCCGCCATATCATCTTAAAGAAGAATGGACATGGAATTTTGATCAGACAGGAGCTGATCTGTACAACAGCAGAAGTCAGTTCAAAATTGTTGCCTTAATAACCTGAAGACATGCAAATAGACCAGCTCAAAGAGAAATATCAAAGTTCAGCACTAAGTTACAGGCTTTTAGGAAAAAAGCAGGAAAGCCTCCTGTTAATTCTTTCATTTTTAAGGCTTTTTACCTTTGTCGGAGGATTAATACTTATCTGGATAGGATTTACAATGAGTAATCTAGCCGGGGCAATATTAATCCTTGTATTAACAGTCATTTTTCTTTCTCTGGTAAAACTTTTTTTGATTAATTCGGCTAAAAGGGAATTTTTGGGCAACCTTGCTCAGATAAATCAGAATGAAGCAGATGCACTTTCAGGTAATCTGTCTGCATTTGAATCCGGCAGTTCATATACTGATATCAGACATGATTTTTCTTTTGATATTGACCTGTTTGGTGCTTCATCTCTTTTTCAATACCTGAACAGGACGGTAACCGGTTATGGGAGGGACATTCTTGCAAGCTGGTTATCAGACCCTTTCATGCTTTCTAAGGAATTAATGCTACGTCAGGAAGCTATTAAAGAACTTGCTTACAAAGACGAATGGAGACATAAATTTATATCATCGGGGATGAAGATCCCTCTGGAAAAGGGCGAAATATCAGGTTTGCTTAAATGGCTTGAAGAAGAGACTGTTATTTATTCTTCATCATTTAATAGATTTTTAATTTTTTCCCTTCCGGCTTTGGCAGTTAGTTCACTTTTATTTGTGGCAATAGGTTTAGTTCCTTATCCGGTCTTTGTTTTTATATTTCTGATTAACCTATTATATGTTGCAACAGGGCTAAAAAGAATTAACAGGATTCATAACGCTTTAACAAGGAAATATAACTTTTTATCCTCAATGAATGGACTCCTTTTAGCATTTGAGGATGAGTCCTTTACTTCTTCATTATTAAACGACATTAAATTGAATATTTCAGGGCCTGGTGTTTCTGCAGCTGATTCAGTCAGAAAGCTGGGCAGACTTATTCAGGCCTTTGACTCCAGAAATAACATGCTTATAGGATTTGTGCTGAATGGATTATTTTTATGGGATTACCGGAGCATCTACAGACTGGAGAAATGGAAGTCTGAAAACAAGAACAGGTTTCCTGTCTGGCTCGAAATGGTTGGCAAGGTTGATGCATATATAAGTCTGGGAAACTATGCATTTAATAATGCTGACTTTGCCTACCCGGTTGAATCTGATAATCACATTGTATTCTCTGCGAAGAACCTTGGTCATCAGTTGATCGATAATAGCAAAAGGGTCTGTAACAATTTTACTCTTGGGGAAAAAGGAACGGTTTGCATCATTTCAGGCGCAAATATGGCAGGGA
>Ga0209540_10001547_pt1 | contig 17253 bp, 14 predicted proteins | sample BarGraIncu01121A_FD_184501 | JGI IMG/M metagenome (GOLD analysis project Ga0209540, IMG submission 184501) | Arctic peat soil microbial communities from Barrow, Alaska - Barrow Graham LP Incubations 011-21A (SPAdes) (version 2) | ecosystem: Environmental > Terrestrial > Soil > Wetlands > Peat... | reverse complement strand
GGCAATGCAGATGCTGACCGACTACACCAACAAGCAGGCTGATCTGGCATGGTCCACTTGGAGAACGCTTTTCAACACGCTTCTGGACGGGATGTCCTAGAACGCTTTTCTACAACCCTAGCAAACGGTTCGTATGCTGATGTTATCCAGAGGATCGTGTACTCTAGGGATGCCCTTGAGAAGCGCTGAATTGCCGACCAGCACGTAATTGAAACTGCTGCTTACGCCATGTTTGAGCACGATCATGCGGAGCTCTAGAACGTACATTGAGAGATTTCGGATACGATCTTGAGTTCTGGAGCTCCGGAGAAATTATGCGGTCTAGTAGTAGTTAAACTGATCTAAAGGCGGCAGGAAGAAAAGAAAGAACCGAAAAGTTGCTTTCACAAAATTCTAACTTTGGGGGGAATGGAATGGAAGAGGTAAAGGTAGAGAAACAGAAGAAAGGTTTTATGGATTGGTACTTTAAATCCAATCTGCTTGTGAGAATCCTCATTGGTCTTATCCTTGGGGCCGTTGTAGGACTGATTGTAGGTCCCAAAATTGCTGTAATCAAGCCTTTTGGTGACCTTCTTATTCGTTTGCTACAGATGATCGTTATCCCTGTAGTTTTCTTCTCACTCATAGGTGGATCAGCCAGCATAAGCCCGGCTAGACTCGGGAGAGTTGGCGTTAAGATAATGGTGTATTACTTTCTTACAACAGCCTTTGCAGTTGCAATCGGCCTCTTCTTTGCAAACATTCTACGTCCAGGCTGGGGATTATCACTTGCTGGAGCTGGAACTGAAGTTAAGGAACTTGTAGCACCTTCACTCATTGACACTCTGTTGAATATTGTTCCAACGAACCCCTTTGGTTCACTTGCCTCAGGTACTGTCCTTCCGATCATTTTCTTTGCAGTTCTATTTGGAATAGGACTTTCATTCCTCAAAGAAAGCAAGGACGAAAGATTAAAGCATGCGGCTGAAAGTATCTTAACTTTGTGTGATGGCGCTGTTGAGGTAATGCTCTTAATTGTGAGATGGGTTCTACAATATGCCCCTATAGGCGTTTTTGCTCTCCTTGCAGTAGTGTTTGGAACCCAGGGAGCAAAAGTTGCAGGTCCATTGGGTCTTGTAACTCTTACTGTTTATATTGCGCTTGCAGTACAGGTGATTGTGACCTATGGAGGAGCCTTAGCCATCTACAAACTAAGCTTGTTCAAGTTCCTGCAGAGGGCTAAAGAAGCAATGGTTACCGCATTTGTAACAAGAAGTAGCAATGCTACTCTTCCTACTACGATGAAATGTGCCGATGAGAATATGGGGGTTCCCAAGGGAATTTATTCTTTCACGCTCCCACTCGGTGCAACTATCAATATGGATGGCACTGCAATTTATCAGGGGGTTTGTTGCCTATTTGTGGCATTTGCAGTTGGTATGCAGCTTACTTTTGCCCAACAAATGATAGTGATTTTGACTGCAACACTCGCATCAATTGGAACTGCAGGCGTACCAGGTGCAGGGGCCATAATGCTTCTTCTGGTTCTAAATTCAGTTGGGCTGAAAGTTGAAGCAGGCTCGGCAGTTGCGGCAGCCTATGCAATGGTCCTTGGAATCGATGCACTTCTTGATATGGGTAGAACATCCATCAACATAACGGGAGATCTTGTGGGGACTGCAATAGTTGCAAAAACCGAGGGGGAACTAAACTTAGACAAATGGAAGTAAAAGTAAAGACTGTCGGCATTATGGGAGGAATGGGTCCAGCGGCAACGCTGGACCTCTTCTACAAGATACTAAAGGCTACTCCTGCGAAAAGAGATCAGGATCATATTCATATTATCATTGATAATTTCCCACAGATACCAGATAGAACGGCCTTTCTTCTTGGAAAGGGCGCAAATCCTCTTCCTTACATATTGAAATCAGTAAGAACCCTTGAGAGAGCAAATGTTGATGTTCTATGTATGCCATGCAATACTGCCCATTATTTTGTTGAAGATATAAGGAAAGCCACCCCGTTACCGTTTATAAGCATTATTGAAAGCACTCTGAACGAAATAAGGAGCAGATTCGAGGACTCCAAGAATATTGGACTTCTTGCAACCGATGGGACAATAATTGGAAAGGTATACCATAAAGTATTTGAGGCTGAAGGATATAACATCATCACCCTTTCTGAAGAAAAACAACATGAAGTGATGAGAATCATCTATTCTATCAAGGCCGGAAAAATGGAAGAAAATGTCCAACCTTTTGAAGAGATCATTGAGCATATGAAATTCCTTGGGAGCGAATTAGTGATACTTGGGTGTACAGAGCTTCCAATTTTGTTGAAGTATTTTGAACCTTCTATTCCTGTCATTGACGCAACATCTTGTCTTGCAAAGGAAATAGTTAACTTTGCTACGGAAAGTGATGGTTTATTGAAATGAAGGTGATTTTGTATGCATAAAGTGGCAGTTACACAAACTGGAGGTATTGTGAGGATCTCGGGGGCGGCGTGTTCGCGATGACGGCGCACTGCGTCGTTCGCCTCCAGACTCAGTAATTCGCCAGAACCCAGCTCTCGAAACCGAGGCTGTCGGAGATGTGGTCCGCCCCCGATGACGCCGCATCGCCGATAACGTAGTCTGTCACGAGGTAGGTCTCGATGCCGACCAGACGTGCTGACATGTCTTCAGTACAATCGTTGCCCACCACGATCGCCTGCGCGGGATCGACCTTCATGGTGGCGACCACGTGCTGCCAGTACGCCGTGTTGGGCTTGCTGAAGCCGCAATTCTCCATCGTGCTGACGTACTCGAATGTATCCGAAGAGAACCCAGCCCATGCTAGCCTTTTGTACGTGGCCAGCCGTGGGAAGACAGGATTGGTCGTCAGCAGGACGCGGTATCCCTTTTCGCGCAGGTACACGACGCTCCGGTGGAGGGGTTCGTTGCGTCTCATGACGTCGTGGACCTTGTCGAAGGTCGTCGCATAGAATTCCATGATACGGTCCCAGACGGTCTGCTGGTCGACGTCCTGGTACAAGGCCTCGAACTCTCTCCTGAACTTCACCAGATTGCTGCTGCCAGGGCTTGTGTCCGCCTGCATGCGCGCCGTTGCAGCGAGGATGTTCGTGGCCAGTCCCTCTGCGGGCAGGAGGCCATGCAAGGCGCGTGTGAGCTCACCGAAATACGCGTGCATGAACTCGTTTTCGTCCGCACACAGTAGTGTACCATCAAGGTCAAACAGGAAGGTCTTCATCCAGTACTCTCCTCACGTGACTAAGAACCCGGGAGAGTATACCAGCGATCCCCTGCGTTCCCATGATGATTTTGAAACATGCGTTCCAGGCGGCATATAACCGCCGACGTGCGCACTGTTGACTTTTCTGTGGAACCTTCTAGAAGTGTATATGACATGTACGCGAATCTAAGAATCTGAGATATTAACCTTAAGGAGGTTTGAAATGGCTCAGTATTATGAATACGAATTAGGGAAAGCAGCTAAAGTCCTTTGTGAAGAGCTCTTTAAACTGAAGCCGGGAGAAACATTCGTCATCACTGCAGACACGGAAAGTGACGAAAGAGTCGTTGAGGCGACCGCCAGTGCCGCTTTTGCGTGCGGTGCCAAACCTATGGTCATCACTGTAGCATCGCCACTGGGAGTAGGAAAGGCAGCCGATCCCATGCTCCCCGCAGAAGCCCTCACTGCTGCACTTCTGAAGGCTGATGCCTGGGTGGAATTCAATAATGAGTGGTTGCTCTACTCCACACCATACGATATCGCAGTGAAAGAGAACAAAAAGCTCCGCCATGAGTGCTTGGTAGGCATGAGTGTGGAAATGATGGTCCGCAACATGGGAAGGGTAGACTACCCGAATCTCGAGAAGTTCATGAAGCTGGTTACCCAAAAAACCATGGCCGCCAAGCATATGCGTATTACCACTCCCGCCGGCGAAGACGTGGAGTTTGATAACGAACCTGGTCGCAATCCAACTATGGATGTTGGTTATGCAGACACCCCAGGTTCCCACATGATGGCCGGACAGATCGGCTGGTCTCCCAAGTTTGAGTCCATTAACGGAAAGATCGTCTTCGACGGTTCTCTTGTCCCGCCGTGCATTGGCATCCTGCGAACGCCGGTTACTTTAACCATCCAGAAGGGCGTAATCGTGAAGTTTGAGGGAGGAAGCGAAGCCACAGTGTATGAGAAGTGGCTGAAGGACTTCAACGACCCACAAATGCTCAAGCTGGCCCATGTGTGCTATGGATTTAACCCTGGGGCAAGACTGACAGGCAACATCCTGGAGGATGAACGAGTCTGGGGCGGGACAGAGTGGGGTATCGGCAATGTTGGTGCAATACTTACCGTTCCTGATATTCCCGGGGGGATTTCTGGACCTTCGCACTCTGATGGCATTTGCTTGAATTCCTCTGTATGGCTGGACGGAGTCCAGATTATGGACAAAGGAGTCCTCCTAGATCCAGAGCTCAAGAAGCTAACCGCAAAATTAGGGAAATAAGCTCTCAATGACAATTTGACCTCACTGGTTGAAATGATACTTTGCAGGGTTTCCAAGAAGGAATGTTGGTTTCTTGTCAAGACAGGAGGTGTTTCAGGAGGTTGCCGCTCTAGGTACCTAAGCACGTAATGTCTACCAAATCTAAGAAAGTGACCTTCAGGAGGTTAAAGATGTCTCAGTATTATGAATACGAATTAGGGAAAGCAGCTAAAGTCCTTTGTGAAGAGCTCTTTAAACTGAAGCCGGGAGAAACATTCGTCATCACTGCAGACACGGAAAGTGACGAAAGAGTCGTTGAAGCTACCGCCAGCGCTGCTTTTGCATGCGGTGCCAAGCCCATGGTCATCACTGTTGCGTCGCCACTGGGAGTAGGAAAGGCGGCCGATCCCATGCTCCCTGTAGAAGCTCTCACTGCTGCACTTCTGAAGGCTGATGCCTGGGTGGAATTCAATAATGAGTGGTTGCTCTACTCTACGCCGTACGATATTGCAATGAAGGGGAACACCAAGCTCCGCCATGAGTGCTTGGTAGGAATGAGCGTGGAGATGATGGTCCGCAACATGGGAAGGGTAGACTACCCACATCTGGAAAGATTTCTGAAGATAATTACTGAAAGGACTATGGCTGCCAAACATATGCGCATTACCACTCCCGCTGGCACAGACGTGGAGTTTGATAACGAACCTGGTCGCAAGTCACCTACGAATTATGCTGACACTCCTGGTTCCCACATGATGGCCGGACAGATCAGTTGGTCTCCAACCTTCGAGTCCATTAACGGAAAGATTGTCTTCGACGGTTCCCTCGTCCCCCCGATCGTTGGCCTTCTGCAAACTCCTGTTGGTTTAACAATCAAGAAGGGAGAAGTCGTGAAGATTGAGGGAGGAAAGGAAGCCACAGAGTACGAGAAGTTCCTTAAGAGTTTCAATCACCCACAGATGCTCAAGCTGGCCCATATAAGTTATGGCTTTAACCCTGGGGCAAGACTGACAGGAAACATCCTGGAGGATGAACGAGTCTGGGGCGGGACAGAGTGGGGTATTGGCAATGTTGGTCCAAGACTTGTTCCTGGTGGGATTTCCGGACCTTCGCACTCTGATGGTATTTGCTTGAATTCCTCCGTATGGCTGGACGGAGTCCAGATTATGGACAAGGGCCAGCTCCTCGACCCAGAGCTCAAGAAGTTAGCAAAAGAATTGGGGAAATAAGCTTTCAATGACAATCCGACCTCACTGGTTGAAATTGCACTTTACAAGGTTTCTATGAAACAATGTTAGGTGTTTGTTGAAAAAGGAGGTGTTTCTGGAAGATTGTCGTCTAAGTATGTGACCGCGTACGCGAATCTAAGAATCTGAGATATTAACCTTAAGGAGGTTTGAAATGGCTCAGTATTATGAATACGAATTAGGGAAAGCAGCTAAAGTCCTTTGTGAAGAGCTCTTTAAACTGAAGCCGGGAGAAACATTCGTCATCACTGCAGACACGGAAAGTGACGAAAGAGTCGTTGAGGCGACCGCCAGTGCCGCTTTTGCGTGCGGTGCCAAACCTATGGTCATCACTGTAGCATCGCCACTGGGAGTAGGAAAGGCAGCCGATCCCATGCTCCCCGCAGAAGCCCTCACTGCTGCACTTCTGAAGGCTGATGCCTGGGTGGAATTCAATAATGAGTGGTTGCTCTACTCCACACCATACGATATCGCAGTGAAAGAGAACAAAAAGCTCCGCCATGAGTGCTTGGTAGGCATGAGTGTGGAAATGATGGTCCGCAACATGGGAAGGGTAGACTACCCGAATCTCGAGAAGTTCATGAAGCTGGTTACCCAAAAAACCATGGCCGCCAAGCATATGCGTATTACCACTCCCGCCGGCGAAGACGTGGAGTTTGATAACGAACCTGGTCGCAATCCAACTATGGATGTTGGTTATGCAGACACCCCAGGTTCCCACATGATGGCCGGACAGATCGGCTGGTCTCCCAAGTTTGAGTCCATTAACGGAAAGATCGTCTTCGACGGTTCTCTTGTCCCGCCGTGCATTGGCATCCTGCGAACGCCGGTTACTTTAACCATCCAGAAGGGCGTAATCGTGAAGTTTGAGGGAGGAAGCGAAGCCACAGTGTATGAGAAGTGGCTGAAGGACTTCAACGACCCACAAATGCTCAAGCTGGCCCATGTGTGCTATGGATTTAACCCTGGGGCAAGACTGACAGGCAACATCCTGGAGGATGAACGAGTCTGGGGCGGGACAGAGTGGGGTATCGGCAATGTTGGTGCAATACTTACCGTTCCTGATATTCCCGGGGGGATTTCTGGACCTTCGCACTCTGATGGCATTTGCTTGAATTCCTCTGTATGGCTGGACGGAGTCCAGATTATGGACAAAGGACAGATGCTCGACCCAGAGCTCAAGAAGTTAGCAAAAGAATTGGGGAAATAGGGCATCCACTGACAATTTGACCTCACTGGTTGGAATTGCATAATGCCAAGTGATTTGGGCATATGTTCTCAGTTTCCCGGGTGATTCACTCACAGGGGACTGTCATTCCGGTTTACCAGTGAGGTTGTAAGATTCCTATAAAGAATAGAACTGGAGGCTCTTGTGGAAGAAACGTTGACGAGGAATTTGTGTGAGCTGGTCGGCATTGACAGTGAGTCTGGAGATGAGAAGGAAGTCCTTGAGTTTCTTCGGAATAAGGTTGAACGAGAGCTCAACGGGCAATGCCAGCTGGACAGCTATGGAAACCTGATCTGCAAGATAGCAGCTAAGGATTCCCCGGTCTTGGAGCCGCTCATGCTTGCCGCTCATGCGGACACCGTGAAACCCGGGAAGGGCGTCAAACCTGTAGTAAAGGATGGCTTTATCTATTCCAGTGGGGACACAGTATTGGGAGCAGACTGCAAAGCAGGAATTACAGAGATTCTGGAAGCTGTTGCAACCTCACGAAAGCACCCACCATTGGAAATCGTTTTTACGCGCCAGGAGGAGATTGGATTCCTGGGAGCCAAGAACCTTGACTATTCTCTATTGAAGTCAAAACGTGGTCTCTTGGTGGACATGGACGCGTTAGACGTCATTGTGGTTGGTACTCCATCGTTCATGAACATCAATATCGAGATTACGGGCAAAGGGGCTCACGCAGGCATGGAGCCCGAAAAAGGAGTGTCAGCTATCAAGGCAGCAGCTCTGGCCATAGCAGTGCTGAAAGATGGCAGAATAGACTTCGAGACCACTTCCAACTTCGGCATTATCCAGGCTGGCATAATCACGAATGCTGTTCCAGACAAATGCACTGTAAAGGCGGAAGTGAGAAGCCTGAACAACGACAAATGCATAGCCTTGAGTAATACGTACAAGGAAGTTTTCGAGGTTATGGCTCGTTCGATTGGAGCCAAAGCAGACGTGAGTCTGAACTTGGCATTCAAAGCAGCGAGAATTCCAGAGGACGCTCCGATGGTCCAGGTTGCAAGAGAAGCTTTGGAGAGCGCTGGAATTCATGACCCCAAGGTAACGGTGATCACTGGTGGTCTGGAGTCGGCAGTCTATAACGAGAAGGGAATAGAGACAATCCCCATCGGGACCGGAGCAAGGGAGGAGCACTCAACTTCCGAGAGCGTGTCCATCGAGGACATGAAGACGGTGGTCCGTATTCTTCAACATATCCTGGAACGATTTGCCTGACGACTCTGAGAGATGGATATCTGGACTGCGATCAAGAATAGAAGGAGCGTAAGGAAGTTTACTGATGATCGGATAGAGGACGAGGTACTTAAGAACCTTGTCCTGGAAGCGGGGATCTGGGCTCCGTCAGGTGGAAATGTCCAGGCTTGGCGATTCTTTATTATCACTGACCCGAAGATTCTCAATAAGGTCAAGCTGGTTTCCCCAGGCATCTTAGGGAGTCCTGCCTCCGTTATTGTCATCTGTGAGGATCTGACTTGTGAGCTAGAAAAAGGGGGCGAATTGGGGGTCAAGGTACTATCTCTAATGGATACAGCCATGGCGGCTCAAAACATTATGCTCGCCGCTTATGCGGTTGGCTTGGGAACCTGCCCAATTGCTTCTTTTCATGCCGAAGCCGTTCAAAGAATCATCGGTTTGCCCGCACATCTTTGCCCGCAACTTCTTATCTCAGTAGGTTCCCCCCGGGGGGATTTCCCTGCTACTCCCAGGCGTAACCTCGATGTAGTCTGGTTCAATTCCTATGCAGATGAATGAAGCTTTTGAAGAAGAGATCTTTGGATTAGTCTGTTATATGCTTACCAGTGCCTGCAATTTGGTTCACGAAACAAAAAGCTACGGCCCCTTGAGGCTTATTGATTCAGCTAGTCGCCTCATTACTATTCTCTCTGACAGCGACGTATCGTCGCCATCCTTGGAGAAGATTCAGGAAGAGATTGAGCGGGGGAAGTTGAAAGTGATGCAGGATGAATTGCAGTTTAGCGCGTTCCTGAATGATCTCGTTCTCTATGCGGTGTCATTGATTGAGAAGTGAAGCCAGTATTCCCTAACACCGAGAGGGGGCCCGGAAAGAAGGGACAATGCGGGATCTCCCAATTGATAGGGGAATAAGAGCCAAAGTCAAATAGTTCAAGGAGGTAAGTCGTGAAGGGACATAACTTTGTTAGGTTTTTGAAGAATGGGTTGCTCCTGGTTCTGGTAGTGGGTTTGGTGTTGAGTCTTGTCGGATGCAAACAACAAGCCGCTACTCCTGTTACGACAACAGCGGTCACGGCTATTCGCCATACAGATTCGTGGCCTGCCTATATCGATCCGGCAGTTGGATCGGACTATGTAAGTTCCACCGCTCTTTGTAATCTGTACGATACGCTGGTCTTTCCAACTAATGATGGCAGCGTAAAGCCTTGGCTGGCAAAGAGCTGGGTAATCTCTGCGGATGGATTGACCTATACCTTTGAATTGGTACCCGGAGTCAAGTTTCACAATGGAGACGAACTGACAGCAGACGATGTGGTTTTCTCTCTCCAGAGAATCCAGACGATCGGAGAGGGATATGGGTACCTCTTTACCTCTTCCGTCAAAGAAGCCAAGGCCGTTGACGCATCCCATGTTCAATTTACCCTCAAACAGGCTTTTGGGCCTTTCTTGGGAGCCTTGGTCAGGCTTTACATCCTTAATAAGAACCAGGTCATGGCAAATCTTCTGCCTGGTAACTATGGTGAGTTTAAGGATTACGGCAAGGGATGGTTGGTGACTAATGACGCCGGCTCCGGACCGTATAAAGTCAAGGAAATGAAAACGGAAGAATACCTCTTGATGGAGAAATTTGACGATTACTGGGCTGGGTGGGATAACAAAAATGCTCCTCAGTATGTTAAAGAAACCGGGACTACTGAACCAATAACCGTAAGGACACTCATGTCCAGAGGAGAGCTTGAAATCACGGACCAGTGGCAGACAAATGAAAACCTCACTGCCATTGCCGCGCTCCCGAACACCGAAGTTGCTTCTTTCTTTGAGGGTTCAGTTCTAAACGTCATGCTTAACACCAAAAAAGCCCCAACAGACGACATCCATTTCCGGAAAGCTCTCGCTTACTGTGTCGATTACCAGCAAATCATTGAAACGGTTTTCCCAGGGTCGCGATCTTCCACAGCTATTCCTAGCAGCCTTCCGGGGTATGATCCAACTTTGACACCATACACTCTGGATCTCACAAAGGCAGAAGCGGAACTGAAACAGTCTAAATATTACGGAAACCTAGACAAATATCCCTTTGAACTCGCCTGGGTATCTGAAGTTCCGGATGAGGAAAAAATCGCTTTGATGGTCCAATCTAATGCCGCCAAGATAGGAATAACTGTAAACGTTACCAAAGTGCCTTGGCTCTCCTTGATTGATCTTCTAGCTAAGCCCAATACCACCCCCAATGGGTCAGTCATCTTCGTTTCTGCTCATTATGCTGAAGCAGGATCACTGTTGGAATCTCGTTACTCATCAAGTTCTACCGGAACGTGGGAGCAAGGAGAATGGCTACAAGATCCTGAAATTGATGCACTAGTCAAGGATGCGCTAGCCACCATTGATCAACAAAAGCGATTTCAGAAATACTACACCATTCAGGAAAGAATTCTGGCGCTCTGTCCCACATTATGGATTCTGGAGCAGGCAGTAAAGCAAGCCTATCGAAGCGATTACGTTGTCTTCCCTGCAGCAGAGGATGTTAAGGAGGAGAAACTGGTTAGCCCCGTTATGGGTTATAACTTCTATTATCGGGACTTTCAAGTTTTGCCCGAGAAGGCACAACAGCCATATACTCCGTTCATTCCATAGCCAGTACGCTGGTAGGGCTGCCTGAAGCAGACACGAAGAGGAAACTACTCTTGGGCACCGTGCGAACCGGTGCCCCATGTTCGTGGAGGTAAAACAAATGAAATTTGGTCCATTTCTTCTGAAGCGTCTTTTGCTTTCAATCTTTGTACTTGTGGGGCTTTCAGTAGTGATTTTCACAATAGCTCGAGTTGTTCCGGGAGATCCGGCCCGCATGGCACTCGGACCGAGAGCCGACGAAGACGTGGTTCAAGCGCTGAGGCAGGAAATGCATTTGGATAGGTCTTTACCAGTGCAGTATTTTTACTGGGTCAAGGGGATTGTTCGGGGAGACTTCGGCAAGTCGCTGGTTAGCAAGAGGCCAGTGCTGCAAGATATTAAGACCTATTTTCCAGCAACAATGGAGTTGGCTTTTTTCGCAGGCATGCTGATGGTTTTCTTTGCAATCCTGCTCGGCGTTCTTGCAGCTCAATATAGGAATACGTGGATTGATAACTTGATAAGAATTGCAAGCTATTTCGGAATAGCGATCCCATCGTTTGTGGCAGCAATTCTCTTCATGTTGGTGTTTGGATATTACTGGCCCATACTGCCAGTCTTGGGCAGGCTAAGTGCCGGAGTAACGGCTCCTCGGACTATTACGGGCTTAATAACAGTTGACAGCCTGATTGCTGGTAACTTTCCTGCTTTCTGGGATGCATTCAAACATATGCTTCTTCCGGCGACAGCCTTGTCTCTAGGAGGACTTTTTCAGGAAGCGAGAATTACGCGCTCCTCTATGGTCGACAATATGCACAAGGATTTTCTTGCAGCCGAACGGGGGTATGGAATACCCGAAAAGAGAATCATGTTCAAATACCTGCTAAAACCCTCCCTAATTTCTACTATATCGATTATGGGTCTGGACTTTGCATCGCTGTTGTCTAATGCCTTTCTAGTGGAACTAATTTTCAACTGGCCTGGGATTTCACGTTATGGCATAAGTGCCATGCTGCACAAAGATCTAGATGCGATTTCTGCTGTTATCATCGTGTTTGGAGTTGTCTTCGTGGTCACAAACATTATTGTTGATGTGATTGTGGCGTTCCTGGACCCCAGAATTAGACTAGGCGCTGCCCGAGAGGGGTAGAAATGGGGAACTTAAGCGGAAATGAGTCAAGTATAGTGAGCGTCAATCTACCTGGGTCCAGATTTGTGTTCTGGACAAATTTGGGAAGGAGTTGGTACAAGTTTTCCCAGAATCGCTTATCCGTGATAGGGTTAGTCATCGTCTTAGTGGTCGTTGTCTCGGCAATTTTCGCGCCTTGGATAACTCCATATCCTAAGGAGGCGGGACCTTTTGTCAATTTCGTCGACGCCGGACTCCGACCATCATTGCGGCACATTTGTGGAACGGACAATATGGGTAGGGACATTTTCACGAGGATCATCTTTGGGTTTCGCGACGCCCTGCTCATGGCAATTGTGGTCCTAGCTTTAGCCGTGCCTGTAGGCGTTGTCCTGGGCTTACTCGCTGGCTATTTCCAAGGAAGGTGGGTCGACACTATAATTATGCGGATCACCGACATTTTTCTTGCTGTGCCTCCTCTTATCCTCGCACTTGCTGTTGCGGCCGTGTTAAAGCCTAACCTCATGAACAGTATGATCGCTGTCACTGTTATGTGGTGGCCATGGTACACCAGGCTCTTGTACGGGACAGCCTCTTCCCTAAGGAATGACTACTTTGTTGTTGCAGCAGAATTGACTGGAGCAAGCAAAGTCCACATTATCTTTAAAGAGATACTTCCCAACTGTTTATCTCCTATTTTTACGAAGATAGCGCTGGACGTCGGATGGGTAATTCTAATAGAGGCTTCGCTCAGTTACGTAGGTCTTGGACAACAACCACCTACCCCCGCGCTAGGTCAGATGGTTTCGGACGGTGCCAGGTATATGCCTACCTTATGGTGGATGACTATCTTCCCTGCTTTAGCCATCGTGTTCGTTCTTCTGGGTTTCAATTTGATGGGTGACGGTATACGAGATATGTTGGAAACAAACAGAGGATAAGAATGGAAGTCAAAGAAAAAGTCCTGCTGGACATAAAGAACCTGCATACGTGGTATCGAGTTTATGGTGGCAATTTGAAGGTTCTTAATGGTATCAACTTGATGGTTAGAGAAGGAGAGAGCATTAGTCTTGTGGGGGAGGCTGGTTGCGGGAAAACTACGACCATGAAGTCGATCCTGCGGATTCTTCCGCCAGGGGACTTCCTCATCCCAAAGGGAGAGATCTCTTATAAAGGGAAAGACATCTTGAAGATGAACCCCAGTGAGATTCAAAGGCTGCGCTCTCAGGAAATAGCCATGATCTTTCAAGACCCTACTGCCGCCCTGAACCCAGTGTTCACATTGGGAGATCAAATTGGTGATGTCATCAAGTACTCCATCGCTTCGGATGGAAGGAAAGGACGTAAAGAGGAAATCAGAGCACTCTCAGTCAAGGCTTTTAAGGAAGTCTCCCTCCCAGATCCCGAAAGGATGCTGGAAAATTATCCCTTTCAATTAAGTGGAGGCATGAGGCAGAGAGCCTGTATTGCCTTGGCCATTTCCTCCAGTAGAAACCTGCTCCTTGCTGACGAACCGGGGACATCGCTCGACGTCACTATTCAGGACCAAATTTTGCGTCTCTTGAAAGATATAGTGGAAAAGAAGGGAACCTCGATCATTTTGATTACACATGCCTTGGGAGTAGCTCGGGAAATGACGGAGAGAATATATGTAATGTATGCAGGGACGATTGTGGAAACTGCTCTCACTAAGGATCTCTTCAAAAACCCTACGCATCCCTACACCAAAGGTTTGCTTGCTTCTGTGCCAAGATTATCTGGGGGTGGCATAGCCAAAGGCATTCCCGGGAGAATTCCAGATTATTTGAATCCACCACAAGGGTGTCGATTTCAGCCCAGATGCGAGCACGCTACTCCTTCCTGTGCGGAAAGCTCTCCACAATTGTGTGAAGTTGAGAAGGACCATTTCGTCGCATGCTATTTGGCTCAGAGGTGAACACAGTGATGAGTCAACCAGGAAATAGCGAAATTCTAAGAGCTGTAAATTTGAAGAAGTACTTCCGTATTGGCAAGGACAAGAAAGGTCCAATATTCGTCCGAGCCGTAGATGGAGTGAACTTCAGCATCAAGTATGGTGAGACCTTGGGATTGGTGGGAGAATCCGGATCTGGTAAAAGCACTATAGCTTACGACGTTGTAGGTATGTATCGCCCTACCTCCGGCCAGCTTCTATTTAAGGATCAAAATATCGCTATACAAGCCGTAAAGAGGCCGTTATCTCAAAAGAAAGAAATCCAGATTGTCTTTCAGGATCCTAGTTCCTCGTTGAATCCTGCGCAAACTATTGAACAAATTCTGAGTTTGCCTCTCAAGCTTCATACTAGAATTCCTAAGAGACAGTTCAGAGAAAGAATGGTTGAGCTTCTGGAAAGGGTAGAACTCCCCGCAGAGTATCTCTACAAAGTTCCCTCCTCAATTGGCGGCGGGGAAAAGCAAATGGTCGCCATCGCCAGAGCTCTGGCATCCAACCCGTCCTTAATTGTTCTTGATGAGCCAACCTCAGCTCTCGATGTATCTATTCAGGCAAAAGTCATCAATAAGTTAGTGGATCTTCAAAAGGAGTTAAACTTAACCTATTTATTCATTACCCATGACTTGAGTTTGATGAGAAACGTCGCCAGCAGGATTGCAATTATGTATTTGGGAAAGATTTGTGAGGTAGCTGATACTGCTAGCTTTTTCGAAAAGCCTCTTCATCCCTATACCCAGATGCTAATTTCCGCGGTTCCTGTGATTAGCGAGGAGGAGGAAAAGTTGAAGCCAAAGAAGATCGTTTCCATCGGTGAGATTGGAAGTCCTGTCAACCCACCCCCAGGATGCAGCTTCCACCCAAGATGTCCCTGCAAGATGCCCATTTGCTCGGAAGTGGATCCCGAGATGATTGAGGTTTCCCCAGAACATACGGTACGATGCCACCTTTTTTCTAGGCCGGAAGGAACTGGCAGCAAAGGAGTTCAAATAGAAGAAAAGCAACCATGTGTTTAGTAGAAGTAGTGAGACTTTCTGGAAAGGGAGAAAGACTAAGTCGTAGATTCTGGGCGACAGTGTGGAATTCCCAAGGAGGAATCAATGGTGAGAATTCTATATATTGAACCAGTGATCAGTGACATAGTCGATGAATGGAAAAGGTATTTGGATCGATATAAATGTCCTGAAACCGAAGTGGTAGTGACCTCTTTGCCAGAGGGTCCGAGGCACTTGGAATACTATTCCTATGGGGCGCTGGTTGTTCCTCAACTCTTAAGAATCATAAAAGGTGCGGAAAAAGGAGGTTTCGATGGCGCAATTATTGGGTGCTTTTATGATCCTGGCTTAAGAGAAGCCCGAGAAGTTGCAGAAAAATTGGTGGTCACTGCTCCAGCAGAAGCTTCAATGCATATTGCTGCGACTTTAGGACAACGTTTTTCCATAATTGTGGGACGGAGTAAATGGATACCTCTTATGAGAGAAAATGTCATCAAGTACGGATTTCAGAATCACTTAGCATCTTTCCAGGCGATTGGCATGGGGGTACTGGACTTTCAGATAGACCCTGAGGAGACTAAGAGAAGGATAGTTCAGGCTGCGCAAAAAGCAATTGAACAGGATGGAGCGGAAGTCATCATCCTTGGCTGTACTCACCAATTTGGGTTCTATCAAGAGCTGCAGGATACTTTAGGGGTACCGGTCATAGATGTTGGTTTGGCTGCCCTACATTACACTGAATTCCTTGTGAATTTGAGAAATAGGCATGGATGGTATTTTAGCAAGAAGAATGAATACCAAGCTCCCCCTCGCGAAGAGATTGAAGCTTGGAAACTCTCAGACCTTTTTTAAGGCCTCTGGGTCCTTTATGATGGCTGGACAAATTGGCCGGTATTGCATGAGATTGGAGACTCCTTGCGGGCTTTCAGAAGTAACCATGTATACTTCTTCCGCTTTCGTGGGTACGGGATCCCAGCCTTGGTCCATCTGGTGGTACAGTCCGTGACAGCAAGCGTCTGGCCGAAGTCTCCCGCTGCCAGCCCTCCACCTCGACCCGCCATATTCACGACCGGGACGCCAAGGATGTTCAGGAGAGGATCCATGCACGCCTGAACAGGGATCCTGCCACCCAGAAGAGTGCTCTGGGTACGATAGAGCCCGTGCAGATGGTGTGTGCGTCTCTCTCCTGCTCAGGAGCCGGAGGGTTGTTGCAGGACTTATCTGCAGAATGAATTGCTGTGTCTTGTCACCATATGGAGATGTCTATGCGCTATGAGGTTGTCCACGAAGAACTGGATACCTCTCGCCAGATGGACAGGACCAAGAAACACATTTGTGTTTCAGCTGGTAATTATTAGTGCCTCCTGCACCACAGAGCCACACACGGGAGGCTGATGCTAGCACAGACGCTTCGTGAAATCGGTAACGAACGTCTCTCCTCCAGGAAGTGCGGCTGTCCTGCCTGATGCAGGATACGAGTGATATGTCTCGCGCAGCATTCGGTGAACTCACAGAAATCGTCGAGTATCGCCAACTTCTTGGTCTTCCCTACCCTTAGATATGCCCATGCCTTGACCATTGTGAGCTCTATTCCTGCTGCTCCTCTTTCGTCCAAAGGACCAGAGCATCCTGTCATCCTTCATGCACATTCTCTCATGAGTTTACAGAGCTAATTCATCTCTATGTTGGATGATCCTTATGTGGCTAATAACCCGGGAGAGTATATCAGCAATTCCCGGCGTTCCCATGATGATTCTGAAACGCTCTTTCCAAGCGATGTGTAGCCGTCAGCGCGTGGACTGTTGACTTTCTTGTGAAACTTTCTAGTATTGCTAATAGAATGTTATGAAAAGATTGATTGCGTTTATTGGGCGTCTGGAATCACTGTTGAAATGCGAATTCTGAGCTGCACATGATTGTGAACGGGGTGTGCAGGGGTAAGAGCGAGACGGGATGGCATACATGAAAGAATGCATTATTGGTATCGACGCGGGGACGGCATCCGTTAAGGGACTGCTGGTCGATGTGACCGGTACGATTGTCGCAACAGCCTCGGCCCCGATTCAGCTGTCGACGCCCCGACCCGGGTGGGCCGAGCAGAGCCCGGAAGACTGGTGGAAGGCGACCATTCAGCTCCTGGACACACTTACCGTTGATCGTAATCTCGAGACCCTCGCCGTTTCGATATCCGGTCAGATGCATAGCCTCGTGCCGCTTGATGCGGCTGGTGACGTCGTGCGTCCCGCCATTCTGTGGTGTGACCAGCGCACGCAGCAGGAGTGCATCGAACTGACCGAGGCCTGCGGTGGTGAGCAGGAAGTCATCAAGACATTTGGCAACCCTGTGCTGACGGGATTCACCGCGCCAAAGTTGCTGTGGCTGCGCACCAACGAACCTGACAA
>Ga0209540_10001546_pt1 | contig 17254 bp, 12 predicted proteins | sample BarGraIncu01121A_FD_184501 | JGI IMG/M metagenome (GOLD analysis project Ga0209540, IMG submission 184501) | Arctic peat soil microbial communities from Barrow, Alaska - Barrow Graham LP Incubations 011-21A (SPAdes) (version 2) | ecosystem: Environmental > Terrestrial > Soil > Wetlands > Peat... | reverse complement strand
CAGAATCATGTTTACAATATTTTCCTTCATCAATAATTAATAAAATTATGGTTGCCCTTTCTTTGAAATATATTAAGAAACCGATTAGTAAAGCGATGAATTACAATTACATAAAAATGATCATAACTATATTTACAATAAAATTGAAAACCATTATGACCAATATGCATGAACTAAAGTACGAATAAAATTCCGGCCTGCGAGCCGATCTTCACAAAACTGGCCTCAGGAAGTAATTTTAATTAATTGTTGAGCATCTCTTCAATTTCTATTGTCCATATAAATAGAAAAGATTAATATTGTTAAAGCTTTTAAAATATTATTGCAGCATTTATGAGAAATTTTTTCAGGAATTTAAAAATTGTTGAGATTGTCTATTTCCTGGCTGCAATAATTATTCCTCTTCAACGCTATTTTCATCATCATTACAACAATTTTACGATATTCCAGCACTCTTGTTTCCATTTTTTTGGCAGGACTAATCTTTATATCGAATACCCTAAGGAATATTATGATCTTTTTTTGTACAATCCAACTTTTGCACTTTTGTTTGTGCCTTTTGCATACCTTCCAATAATAGTCGGCATTTATGCCTGGGTGGCTTTTGTAATGGCAGTCTATTACTTTTCTGTAAGGCTTTTGCCATTCAACAGTAAAGAAAAGCTATTTATTTATGGATTTACATTTATTGAACTGGTAACTTCTCTTGAAAACGTTCAGACCAATCCCCTGATAGCATCTTTTATACTTTTCACTTTTATCTTTCTCGAAAAAGAAAAAAATTTCAAAGCATCTGTATTCCCTAACCTCGGGTTTTTTGTAAAAGGTTACGGAGCAATATCAGGCATATTGTTTTTCTTAAAAAAACCAAAGTTCAGAAATTTCCTTTATCTGCTATTCTGGTTTGTCATTTTGCTTTGCCTGCCTCTTGTTTATTACTCTCCTGCCGGTCTAATCGATCTCTACAGAGAATGGAAAGTCTCCCTGTTCTCAGACCTTAAGATTAATAACGGCGTATCCATAATGGGAATGCTTATAAGCATTTTCAAATTAAATGTCCCGGTAATATGGTTTCAGATAGCAGGATTGCTTTTCTTCATTTCAACAGTAATTGTCATTTTCTTCAGGAAGAACTATGAACAGGTTAAGGCAATCTTTCTGTCATACATACTGATATGGGTTATCATCTTCAATCATGATTCAGAGTCGGCTACGTACATCATTGCAGTTACCGGCGTTGCAATATGGTACGTCAATTCATCAAAGTCATTAACTGATAAAATTCTGCTGGCTTTGACATTTATTTTTACAGTATTGTCTCCTACTGACATATTCCCTGATTTCCTTTTCAAAAAATTAGTATACCCATTTGCTTTAAAAGCGCTGGGACCATCGCTTATCTGGATGAAGATTCAAATTTCACTTTATTTTCCTGAAAATAAAGTTCTGAAGGATGTCCAGAGATAAATTAAATATCATTATTCCATTATATAATCCTCAAGCCGGATGGGAAAAATAATTTGATTTTAATGTGACCCGGATATCCGGAGAGCTGATTAATAAAAAGCCCTGTAATCCGAAAGATCACAGGGCTTTAAAACAGTCATATACTGTTCTTTACTTTTTCTCTGGTGTTACAGGTTTTGCAGGTGCAGCAACCGGTTTTGCAGCAGTAACATGTTTTGCAGCAGGTTTTGCAGCAGGTTTCGTTACCTTACCTTTTGCAGTGCTTTTTACTACTGGCTTTGCAGCAGGTTTAGCTGTTTGTGCAGCAGGTTTTGCAGCAGGTTTTGCAGCAGGAGCTGTAGCTGGTGTCTGAACCTGTGTTGTCTTGGCTTTAGCCGGTACCGGAGCTTTAGTCTGTGTCGGAGTAGCTGTCTGAGCTGTAAGAGCTGCGCTTACCGTAAGGGCTATAGCAGCAAATAACATTTTCCTTTTCATCTTTGTATTTTTTTGAATAATTAATAATTTAACGGTTAAAGATATTCCTGCGAAGATGAAGTTTTTATGAAGATCCAGGAAAAAGAAAAGAAAAAGTTGAGCCCAGGTTAATTTTTGACTCGACTGTGATATTTATATTATGAAAATCTGCGATTGTCTTTGTGATGGCAAGCCCGATTCCGACGTGGTCTTCATCCACATTAGACTTTGAATTGAATCTGGAGAATAATTTTTTGAGCTGCTCCTCGCTGATTCCGATACCTGAATCTGCAACCAAAATGCTAAACTTGTTTTGATTAAAACTGCTTATTACAGTTACTTTACCGCCCGAACGAGTGTTCCTTACTGCATTATTAACGACATTATAGAACATAGAGAACATGAGGGACCTGTTTGCCTGTGTCATCTGAAAATCGGCTGTCGGGTTATAAATTAACGAGATCCCTGCTTCGGTGGCTATTGGTGATAATTCATCTATTATTTCCAAAATAAGATCTCCTACAGCAAAGGATTCATTCTTCAGGTATTGCCTGTTTTCGATCCTGGCGATCAGCAGATGTGAATTAACAAGTGTTTTCAGCCGGTGCAATGTTCTAAGCGATTCTTCGATCTTTGCCGATATATCATTGTCAAGGTTTTCCTGAAGAAGGATGTTCTCCAACTTGCTTCTGAGAACCGAGACCGGGGTCAATAGGTCGTGCGAAATGTTTACAGTGGCATCTCTTTCCTTCCTGAAGAGATCATCTATCCTGTTCATAAGGTCAATCAGCGTCTGGTCAAGCTGGTTGAAGTCGAATGTTGACGTTTTGATGGGGAGTTTATCAAAAACATCAGGTGAAGAAGTACCCTTTAGTTTCTTTATTATCAGATCAAGGGGATGAAGAATCCTATATGTATAATAAAGATCAGTAAAAAGGGTGATAAGAATTATTAAAGTGAGAAGACCCCATGTAAGCCTGATGAAATTCATCCTGGTGTGCATTATGCTTTCAAGGCTTTTACCAATCTCAAGAAGATAAGTCTGACCGTTAAAATCAAAAGAATAGCTGAGTACCCTGAAGCTGATTGCTTCCCCCTCAATCAGTCGCTGAGTAACTTCGATAGAATCAATGTCTTCTTCAAGATCAATTCTCTCCAGGCTTATAAATTCATCCTTAAGAATATTGTAACTGCCGAACGTGCTTTCAGATTCAGAATTAATGAACGACTCAATTCCAGTTTCATTTATCATCGATATCACCTGCTCCTTTTTCCTTAACAGCTCCTTGTCGGTCTGAGAACTATTGATCCTTTCAATGATATAGGGCATGACTGCAATAAAAATAGCGGCGAATGCCAGCTTTGAGAACAGGTTAAAGAGAGTAAGTTTTGTCCTTAGTTTGATCATACCATGAAATAATTTATCATGGGTCAATGGTTACCCTGTAACCTATGCCCCTTACAGTTTCAAGCCAGGGTGTCGGGGAATGAAGGTTCAGTTTTTTCCTGACATTTTTAATGTGAACATCAATAAAATTGCTGTCATACTGATCATCAAGGAGGTTGCCCCAGATATGTTCATAAAGCTGCTGCCGGGTAAGAACTTTATTCTTGTTCAGAATCAGATATTGAAGCAGATCATATTCCTTTCTGGTCAATTCAACCTCTGTACCGGCGCAGACCACCCTGCGTGATGAACTTTCAATAGTAAAATTGCCAATATGAACAACCGGGGCGCTAATTGCAAATTTTCTTCGGGCAACAGCATTTATCCTGGATTGCAATTCTATCAGAGCAAATGGTTTTGCAAGGTAATCATCTGCTCCAAGGTTAAGTCCTTTTACCTTATCTTCTACATTGCCCCTTGCAGTGATGATAATGAAAGCTGCCTCAGATTCAAGATCCCTGGCTTCCTTTAAAAGATCGAGTCCATTATAATCAGGAAGACCGAGATCGAGCAGTACGAAGTCGTAAAGATTCACTGCAATCTTTTCTGATGCTTCCATTCCGGTAAAAGCCATCTCGCAAAGGAAACCCTGATTTCTAAGGAAAGCATCTATTTCTATTGCCAGGCTCTTTTCATCTTCAACGATCAGTACATTCATTATATGCTCTTTACATCAAAAACTGAAACTATGTAAAATCTATTACACGGCAGATTTGAATTCACTGCCCGGTTTCCCTATGCCAAAATAGATACCCAATATGAAGAACTTATGAACAACCTGTCAGTTGACCTTGATGCTTACTTCATTTGTATTCAGACCTTTGACCTGTACTGTATAATTTTTATCCTTAAGTTTCTGATTAGGGCATGTTACGCTCACAGTAACCGATTCCCCTGGGGCAAGCGTAAAATAGGATCCAGTCCAGTAACTTGGCAGCACCTCTTCGCCTTTCATCAGAAGCCGTGGCCTGATAAAGAATGCGATTTTGCCTGAATTATTATTGATCTTGACAGTCCACCGGCTCTCGCTTTTAAATTTCTCAGATTTCAATATTGTGGTACTTACAGACGATCCGGATAAACCATTAATAGCTTTGTAATCTCCGTCAGCAGAAAGCCAGTAAACATTATGGGAAACAACTGCGCCTGAAGCGTTTTTTAGATTAAGCACTATAAAAGAGAGCCCGTTATAACTTTCAAGATGCGAGGTAAGATCTGTAGTCTCCTTAGTTTCGGTTGGTCCAAGACTTAAGGACGCATCCTCTTTAAAGAGTGATTTTGATTCTGAATTAAACACTTCTACCTGTGCAGTCAGGGTCGGAGAAGCCGTATATTTCCTGTTAATTACAGTAACTTTAAGGTTACTCAGGTTAAGCTGAATATGAAGTGGTTCGCAGGCATTCTGCATAAAGTAATAACCGGCATTAGTCTGCAGGAACCAGTCATATACCTGCCATACAACGCTTGGGAATGCAGCATTTAGTTTCCATAGCATAACACCGCCGATATCATTAAGCTTATGCCCGGCTGCTTCAAAGATGCCCTGGTACCCGATAGCATTCATCAGCTGCATTTTATTGCAGAAATCTTCCATTGAAACGGGCTCCCCGTATCTTTTTACCATTTCCTTGTAATAGAGTTCCCAGTGGCCGTTGCCGGAACAAGCATCATGATAGCCCCAGGAATTGTTAAGCGGGAAAGGCAGTTTGGTATCCCATACAAGATCAGGAACAATCTTTGGCAGAATATCCCATGTCACCATTGAGGGAATCCCTGTCTCATCCTTGAACACCCAGTCTCTTCCTGCAATAGCCCTTGTATAATAACTTTTAGGATCCTGCCATGTATATGGGCCTCCGCTGAAAACACCTCCCGGAAGATTGTCTGGCCATGAAGCCGGAAATCCTTCGGGGAGTCTCGCAAATCCTGAAGAACATGGAATGAACGGGCGCGTGCCGTCAAGTTCTATTACACTGTTCCTCATGAATTCGTAGAGTTCTTTTCTGGCATGTCCTTCATTGCCTCCTGTCCAGACAAGAAGGCTCGGATGATTTCGTATCCTGTAGATAGTGCTGGTGACATTATGCTTAAAAACATCACCTTCAATGGGCCAGTCAGGAGATCCTTTAAATTCTCCCTGAGTATCGCCTGTAACCCAGAAATCGGACCATACCAGCAAGCCGTAACGGTCAGCTGCATCAAAGAATTCGTCGCATGGTGTCACTCCACCTCCCCATATCCTGACAAGGTTCACGTTCCCATTTCGGCAAAGGTGCATTTCATAATCGTAACGGGTCGAGTCGCGGTTAAGCATCATATCCGGAACCCAGGCTCCGCCGACGATATGAACCCTGTAACCGTTAACATAAAAATCGCGGCGCCATGAGCCGTTTACATTTACGGCTTTTGATGACACTGTCCGTAATCCGAACACAAATGATGTGTCGTCTGAAAAGCCGGTAGCTGTCAGGTACTGAAGCCTGACCCTGTACAGATTCGGTTTGCCATGGCCATTAGGCCACCAGAGTGCAGGTTTAGCTATATTAAATTCTTTTGTATTAGAAGCATTCATGTCAACAACAGCCGGCTTATTGCTGCCGACGTTTACTGGTTTTCTGAAGGTGATAGGCAAACCCTTGAAGTTTTCAGGAGTCATGGTTACCACAAGAGTCCCGTTTTCGTCGGAATTCGAATGATTCAGCAATGTGACATTTAATGACAATTTAGCTGTCGAAGTATCGGGAAAGGCAGGAAGCTCTGTAACCATCTTCGGGTGACTGATAGTCACTCCGCCGGAGGTCCGCAGATAAACAGGGAGCCATATACCGATGTTGCGGTCCCTTACGGGAGGTATCCAATCCCACCCTACCGAGCAGAGCATTGTAACATTTTTACCTATATCGCCGGTAGTGCCTCCGTTAGCATAGAAATCACCCAGTGCGTCAAGCTGCTCTGGCGAGGGTAATCCCGGGTAATCGAGAGGATATATCTTCACTGCCAGTGCATTTGTCTCTCCTGCTTTCATGACTTTAGAGACATCGAGGCTGTATTCTGCGAACATTCCTGCCATCTCTGTAGAATCAGTGATCTGTTTACCATTGACCCAGACAGCAGCCCTGTAATTAATTCCCTTGAAGATCAGCTGGAAATGTCTTCCCTTATCGGCTGCCGGCACCTGGAACTGAGTACGATACCAGTAGGGTTTCTTCCATGGATTCACATCGTTGGGAAGATAGCTGTATTGTTCGAGCTTATACTGTTTGTTGAATTCATCCGATGCGTCAGGGATAAGCATATTATTCATCCCCATATATGGATCGGGATATATTTTATTTGCGACAAGCCCTGTCAGAACAGTAGATGGCACCTTTACCGGGAACCAGTAAATATCCGGCTTGTAATTAACCGAAGAAATCTCTGTACCCTGGGCTTTTATCAGTGATGAGGATTGCAGATTAAAATCTGATAATTTAACCTGTTTTACCTTTCCCGGCTGTGAATGTACTGAAGCAAGAAAAATTGAGAAGATGGCCGCAATAGAAACTACCTTTTTCATGTGATTATAATTAAAAATATTGAAAAGCAATTTACTTAAAAAATTACAAAAGAGGTATCTCTTTTATATTGCAGTTTTTAGCTCGCCTTCTTCCCCCACCAGACAGGGTGGGTAAGAATTTCAATTCTGTCGCCAGGCTTACTGGCTTTTAGCTTATCGAGAATCCCGGCGAAACCTTTGGGGTCATTCCACTTACCTCCTGATTCGGAATAATATTGATCATACCTGATATGGTATGCTTCGTACTCGAGACCGCAATCCTTGAGGCTGTACTTCCCGACAGGATATTTTATACCGTTATATGTGACGGAATCCCTGGTTGCAAAATCGGAGAACATTTCAAAATTTGAAACAATAAGTTCCCTCGCAATCGGGGAGCCATGCGCAGCTGATCCAAATACAGGAATGCCCAGTGTTGCATAATGATTTATTTCCTCCAGGGTAAAGATCTTCGGATTGATATTATAGGATATCATAAGAGTGAGAAGATCATTATGAATTCCAATCTCTTCTCCCTTATTATAAAGTTCCTTATATACATAGTCCATTTCAGGACGCCGTATAATCTCGCAATTTGCAACAGTGCCGTAATATTCAGCTGTTGCCAGTACAAAATATGTAGCCCTCAAGTTGAAGAGCTTTTCAATATCAGACATCTCAAGTGCCTTAAACGGATGAATATCAATGTCATGTCTAAGTCCGACAACGACCAGGGAACTGTCAAAAGTACTTCGCATTTCATTCAGAGGAAGAACAAGAAATTTCTTGTCCGAGAGCACAGTCATTAATTCGGTATACTGATCCCAAGTAAAAACTGCCCTCCAGTCATTCTCGGCGCGAATCTGCTTTTCAAGTGCTGCATATGGCACAGGATGATCATTGATATTTGTATCCTCTACACAAGTGGAAAACAATAGAGTAAATGTCAAAAACAGTACCGCCATTCTTGCTGGGTCATCCGACCATCTATTCAGGGGTTTTATTAACATAATATCTCGGGTTCCGTAAATTCTCCTGCTATTTAAGTAACTTCTTTATATTGTAAAGCTTATTAAGCGCCTCAACCGGAGTAAGATTATCAATATCAATCTCAAGTATCTCATCACGTATCTGCTTCAGGACCGGATCGTCAAGCTGAAAAATGCTTAACTGAAGTCCCTCTCTATGCCCGGCAATATCTGCAACAGGCTTTGCAAGTTCTTGTTTATCATGACTTTGTTCAAGTTCCTTAAGTATCTCATCTGCTCTTTTTACCACACTCCCCGGCATTCCAGCCATTCTCGCAACGTGTATCCCGAAGCTGTGTTCGCTTCCTCCCCTTTTCAGCTTGCGCAGGAAAATGACCCTGTTATTCATCTCTTTGATGGAGACGTTGTAGTTCTTCACCCTCGAAAATGAATTTTCCATTTCATTAAGCTCATAGTAGTGGGTTGCAAAAAGTGTTTTAGCCCTTTTCCTGTTTTCATGAAGATATTCCACCATAGCCCATGCTATTGATATACCATCGTAAGTGCTCGTTCCCCTTCCGATTTCATCAAGAAGGACAAGGCTTCTGTCGGACAGGTTATTAAGAATGCTGGCTGCTTCGTTCATCTCCACCATAAAAGTAGATTCGCCCAGACTGATATTGTCAGAGGCGCCGACCCTGGTAAAAATCTTATCCACCATACCGATCCTGGCTGCCTTTGCCGGTACAAAACATCCTGTCTGAGCCATCAGTACTATGAGGGCTGTTTGCCGGAGTAGTGCCGATTTGCCAGACATGTTTGGTCCGGTAAGAATTATTATCTGCTGCTCCTCAGTATCAAGAAGCAGGTCGTTAGGAACATATGATTCTCCTGCAGGCAGTTGTTTTTCAATCACAGGATGCCGGCCGTCAGAAATGTCAAGCACCCTTGAATCATCAAGTACTGGCCTGACGTAATTATTCTCTGCCGACAAAAGAGCAAATGACTGGAGGCAATCGAGCTTTCCGACAAGAGTTGAATTCAGCTGGACAGGGGGTATGTATTCGAGTGCCGCAAGTACGAGATCGCCAAAGAGCTTTGTTTCAAGATTTATTATCTTTTCCTCAGCTCCCAGAATTTTACTTTCATATTCCTTAAGCTCTTCAGTGATATAGCGCTCGGCATTTACAAGGGTCTGTTTCCTGATCCATTCAGGCGGTACCTTATCCTTATGCGTGTTTCTGACTTCAATATAGTACCCGAAAACATTGTTATAGCTTACCTTGAGCGATGTGATACCTGTTCTGACGCTCTCCCTGTTCTGAAGATCGACCAGATAATCTTTCCCGCTATAAAGTATTTTTCGCAGCTCATCAAGTTCCGGAGATACGCCGGTGGCAATTATATTTCCCCTGTTAATCAGAACCGGCGGGTCGTTGTTAAGGTCGTGTTCTATCCTGTCGGCCAGGATCTTGCAAGGGTTAAGCTGTTCTCCGATCTTCACAAGCGGTGCGCATCCGCTTGTGCTGCATAAAGTTTTAAGAGGATCGATTGCTTTAAGTGCTCTCTTCAGCTGAATTACTTCCCTGGGGTTGATCCTGTTTACAGCTACCTTGGAAATAAGCCGCTCAAGGTCGCCAATCTGCCTGATCAGGCCCGCCAATTCATCCCTTAAAGAACTTTTTTCAATTAGATACTGGACAACATCAAGTCTCTCATTTACCGGTTGAATGTCTTTTAAAGGAAGTGCGATCCATCTCTTGATAAGCCTTCCTCCCATGGGAGAGATAGTCCGGTCCATGACATCAATAAGCGTTTTTGCACCCTCATAGGGCGAATGGAACAGCTCAAGGTTCTTTATGGTGAATTTATCAAGCCAGACATATCTTTCCTCTTCAATGCGCGATAGCCCTGTAATATGTCCAAGTTGCTCATGTTGAGTAATATCAAGATAGTACAGAGCGGCTCCTGCAGCAATTATTCCATAGGTAAGCCCCTGGACCCCGAAGCCCTTCAGCGAGCTTGTACCAAACTGTTTCAGGAGCCGGTCATTGGCCGCATCAGTCGTAAATATCCAGTCGTCAAGCTTGTTAGTATAAAATTTTGTGCCGAAGCATTCAAGAAAAATCTCTTTTTTCTTCTTTTCGTAAAGGACTTCTTTGGGCTGAAAGTTATTCAGCATCTGATCTATATATTCTATAGTACCTTCCGAAACAAGGAACTCGCCGGTGGAAATATCCAGGAATGCCACACCCGCGATTTTTTTATCAATGTGAACTGCTGCCAGAAAATTGTTTTCCTTGTGATTCAGAACATTTTCATTCAGTGAAACTCCAGGGGTAATAAGCTCAGTGATTCCCCGCTTGACAATCTTCTTGGCAAGCTTCGGGTCTTCCAGCTGCTCACAGATTGCGACACGCTGACCTGCCCTCACAAGCCTTGGAAGATATGTATCAAGTGCATGGTAAGGAAACCCTGCGAGCTCAACAAATGATGCTGATCCGTTTGCCCTCCTGGTAAGAGTGATCCCAAGTATCTCGGATGTTCTTATCGCATCCTCTCCAAAAGTCTCATAAAAATCGCCCACCCTGAAAAGCAGGATCGCGTCAGGATGCTTTGCCTTGACGTTGTAGTACTGCTTCATCAGCGGTGTTTCAACATACTTCTGGTTTTCAGGCATTGACGTGTTGATGGGAAATTAGATCGTCGAACAATGTTGATTACCGGCAAAGATAATCTGCCTTTGATATTATTAATACTTTTTTAAGATATAATTAACTTCTGTTAATTTTTAACAATCCTGCATTTCTCACGCTATTGCCACCTCCTATCTGAAGACAGACTGCAGAACTTCGATGGTTGATCGGCACAGAGAAATATCATGTTTTAAATCGATTTGATTTTTTACCTTTCTTTTTCTTTAAGGCCTTATTTTCTATGAAAAAAGTTCTCATTCTTGGTGTCGGTCTCGTTTCAAAACCGATGGTGGAATACCTTCTGGAAAAAAACTATGAGATCAGGATTGCTTCTCCGATGAAAGAGAGAGCAGATGATATGATCAGAAACAACCCGAACGGATCTTCAATCGACTGGTCGATGGATGATCAGGAGACTCTGAAGAAGATGATTTCAGAGTACGACATTACTGTATCGCTCCTTCCGTACAGGTTCCATTCTGAAGTTGCCGGATTATGCATAAGGTACAAGAAACCACTGGTAACCACTTCTTATGTTCAGCCTGCAATGAAGCTTCTTGATGAAGCAGCAAAAAAGGCAGGAATCATTCTTCTTAATGAGGTCGGACTCGATCCCGGCGTCGATCATATGTCGGCTATGAAGGTTATTGACAAGATTCATGCAAATGGCGGAAAAGTCGAGGAGTTTTATTCACTTTGCGGCGCCCTTCCGGCACCTGAATCTGCTGATAACCCGCTTGGGTACAAGTTTTCATGGAGTCCTAAAGGTGTGGTCCTCGCAAGCAGAAACAGCGCTCTTTATCTTAAGAAAGGAAAGAGAATCTATATTGAACCTTCCGATCTTTTTAAAGACACATTTATTTACAATTTTCCGGGCATCGGCGAGCTTGAGGTTTACCCGAACAGGGATTCAATCAGCTATTCGGAAATTTATCATATTCCGGAAGTATCTACCATGTACCGCGGAACGCTGAGGTACAAAGGGTGGTGTGAGACCTTGGATGCTATGAAAGGATTAAACATGCTGGATGATACACCGAATGATTACAGCGGGATGAGGTTTTGTGATTTCCTGGCCGAAAGAGCCGGAACCGGCGTTCCAAACCTTAGAAAAGATATCGCCGTGAAACTCAGCATCAGAGAAGATTCTGCAGCAATGAAAGGACTCGACTGGCTGGGCTTTTTCAGCAATGAAATGATGAATTGCAATGAGACAACACCATTTGAAATCACCTCCGATCGTATGATAAGCCTGATGGCTTTAGGTAATTCTGAACGTGATGTGGTTGCTATGCAGCATATTTTCCTGGCCTCATATCCGGGTGGTAAAAAAGAAGTAATTAAATCGTCTTTGCTTGGTTTCGGATCGACTCAGACCAATACTGCCATTGCAAGAACCGTTGCCCTTCCTGCGGCTATAGCAGTGAAAATGATAATTGAAAAGAAGATAGGCCTCACCGGCGTTTACAGGCCTGTTGTTCCTGAAATATATAATCCCGTTCTTAATGAACTGGCGACGCTTGGAATTGAGATGAAAGAAGAATGGGGGCTTCCGGAAAGCGAAATGATTTAAAAATGTTAACCTTTTAAAAATTCAGATAAAAATCTTTTGTCAGTGATATATAATCGTCAGTAAATTCATGCCTTGCTCCATGCTCAATAGTGAGAAAGCTTTCTTTTGCCTTCTGCCGATGGCTTGAAAAAGAAAGAATCAATCTCTTTACCTCACTGGTTGGCAATGGTTTTATTTTCAATATATTATAACAATATAAATCATACACTTGTGCCTCGGCAATGAAAATATTGCCTTCTGCATAAGGAAGTATTATCTGAAATTCCCCATCTTCAGAGAGGAGCCTCCGGACTCCTTTCAATAAATCATCATTGCCAAGCAGAAAATTATGCCTTGTTGCTGCTTTTCCCGGATCCGGATTCTTTAGTGAATCGGCAAAATATGGAGGATTCGTTACAATAAGGTCAAATTTATCATCTCCGGGAAAGAAATTCTGAAGTGAAGTGTTCTCTGCTTTTATACGATCGTTCCATTTGCATCCTTCAATATTAGTACAAGCCTGGCTAAACGATTCCGGGTCCGGCTCAATTGCAGTAATGATTGCCCCGCACCTCTGGGCAAGCATCAGTGCAATAAGTCCGCTGCCGGTGCCGATATCCAGGATCCTTCCTGCTGACGAAATATCGGCATAGGCACCGAGCAGTACCCCGTCAGTTCCTACTTTAAAGGTGCATCTGTCCTGGTAAATTGTAAATTGCTTGAAGCTGAAATAATTATTTGCCATAAGTCAATTCAGAATTTTTCGTTCACCCCGAGACCAAAGAGTGCAAAATCGTATTTTACCGGGTCAGCCGGGTCAAACTCACGGAGTACTTCCGTCAGTTCCTCCACTGCCTTCCAGTCATTCATTTTTCTTTTCAGCAGACCCAATCGTCTTGCGGTATTTCCTGTATGAAGGTCAAGGGGAATGTACAGCATTGAAGGATTTATTCGTTTCCAGATTCCAAAATCGACACCGTGGTTGTCCTTTCTGACCATCCATCGCAGGAACATATTCAGTCTCTTGCCTGCTGCACCGCCCATGACATCTGCAAAATGTTTTTCATTTCTTTTTTCATGCGGCAGGTCAAAAAACCTTGTGCGAAAATGAGACATTCCATCCTTAAGAGAGCCGCTCTTTTGCATCCCCTCCAGAAGAAGATCCTCCAGGCTGTCGTAGGAGCTATATAGGTACTTCACTGCAGTCAGGAAATATTTACAATCGGTTCCGTTAAAAGTCCTGTATATAAAATTTCCGAATCGCTCAATATCTTTTTTATCTGCGCTCATCAGGAATTCAAAAGGAGTATAACCCATTAAATCCATAAGCTGATTTGCGCTTCTCAGAAAGAGGTCCCTCCTTCCCCATGAAATTGTTGAAGTAAGGAAGCCTGATATCTCCCTGTCGCGCTGACTTTGAAACATATGTGGTATTGAAACAGGGTCAGGGGGGATGAATGAAGTATTATTAAACTGAAGGTATTTTTCTTCGAGAAAGAGCTTCATCTCCCCGGCAGGAATGCCGTTGTATGACCTCTTACGACTCATTTACAATAAGTCCGTCTTTTATCTGGAAAATGCGATCAGACATGTTCGCCAGCTGCCTGTCGTGAGTAACAATAACTATTGTTTGTCCGAAAGTATCCCTTAGTTTGAAGAAAAGTTTATGAAGCTCATTTTTGTTTTCCGTATCAAGGTTGCCTGAAGGTTCATCAGCAAGGATGACTGAGGGGTTATTGACCAGGGCCCGCGCAACTGCAACCCTCTGCTGCTCTCCGCCGCTAAGCTCGGAAGGCTTATGCCCGAGCCTGTCGGAAAGGTTCAGAAATCCAAGCAGTTCGGCAGCCCTTTTTTCAGCTTCCACCTTGCTCTTTCCAGCAATATATGCAGGAATACAAACATTCTCAAGAGCAGTGAACTCAGGCAGGAGCTGGTGAAACTGAAATACGAATCCTATATTACTATTGCGGAAGGAGGCCAGAGATTTTCCCTTAAGATGGCTTACATCAGTATCATTGTAATGGATTTTGCCGTTATCAGGCTTATCAAGGGTTCCTATTATGTGAAGAAGCGTAGTTTTACCGGCGCCGCTGGCTCCTACTATTGAAACAACTTCCCTGTCATTAATATCAATATCAATCCCCTTGAGCACCTTCAGGTCTCCGTAAGCTTTGGTTATTCCCTCTGTTCTGATCATAAAAATCTGCGGATAATATTCGGAATATCTTTACCCGCCTGGCTACGGGTTTGCCTGATGATGGTTAATCGGTATAATCGTATTTATAGGGGTCAGCTTGCTCTTTCACATCATTATTGGTTTCTTTCGGACCCTCATTTTTGGTTTCCTTTGGAACATCGTTAATGGCGCTCTTTATATTGTTGGCTGTCTCATTAACATCCCTGGTTATATTATCAGAGATATCAGTTACACCGTTCTTAATTGAGCTTGCAACATCATTCAGATCGTTTCTGATATCGCTCGTACTGTTTTCAAACTCGCGTTTCAGATCATCCGTTGCCTTTTTAAAATCGCGCATTCCCTTACCCAGGCTCCGTGCCATTTCAGGCATCTTATCTGCACCGAAAAGCACCAGTATGACTACAATAATAACTAATATCTCTCCTCCGCTCATAAAACCTTCCAGATTAGAGTTGTTTTCCCGGGATGTAAAGTTAGAAAAGTTTAATGATATTCATTATAACAAAGTAGCATCACACAAAAAAAGAGGCTGCATTTAATTACAGCCTCTTTCATCTATTTGATAAGAATTCTTAAGCTCTTACCGGAGCAACGGTTTCCTGCTCATCACCTTTCTTCTTACTCGTATCATACATAAGAGCAGTAGCAACGAAAACTGATGAATATACACCTGTTCCGATTCCTACCAGAAGGGCGAACATGAACCCGCGGATTACTGCGCCTCCAAAGATGAACATGGCAACTATTGTGAGTATCACGGTAAGTGTTGTGTTTATGGTTCTGCTCAGAGTTGAGTTTATCGCCATATTCAGAACTTCTTTCAATGGCCGTTTCCGATATAGCGGAATATATTCCCTGAGCCTGTCAAATACGATCACCGTATCGTTGACTGAAAATCCGATAACAGTAAGTATTGCCGCAATAAATGCCTGGTCAATTTCCATAGAGAAGGGCATTATACCCCAGAATATTGAATATACCCCTATTACGAGCAGCGTATCATGGAATAAAGACATAACAGCTCCAAACCCATATTGCCAGTATCTGAATCGCATGAAGATATAAAGGAAAATCAGGATAAGTGCAACGCCTACCGCAAAGAACGCATTGATCGTGAGATCGGCAGCTACTACCGGTCCAACAGTTTCAGAGCTCCTGATATAATTTGAAACAAAATCTTCCCTTGTAACATTTGAACTCAGATAACCCTTAAGACCGTTATAGAGTTTTGTCTGTACCTCCTCATCAACGCCTGTTTCGGTAATTTTATACTTGGTAATTACCTTAATCTGGTTGCTGCTCCCAAAAGTTACAACCTGCGGAAGCTCTCCGAATGAGACATTAAGATCTTTTGCTACTTCCTCGGTAACAACCGGCTTATCGAACTTGATAATATAAGCACGGCCTCCCGTAAAATCTATACCTGGATTAAGTCCCTTGACGAATAATGAAACAACTCCTGCCAGCAGGATAACTGCTGAACCTACATAGAAATATTTCCTCATCCCGATAAAATCGATATGAGTGTTTTTAAACACATTGGCTGTGATCTTAATTGAGAATTTAAGGTCAGCGTTCCGTTTTAAAAGACTTTCATAAATTATTCTTGTAATGAATATTGACGTAAACATTGATGTCAGAATACCTATGACAAGAGTGGTAGCAAATCCCTTTATCGGTCCTTGTCCAAAGATATAAAGTACAATACCTGTAAGGATTGTTGTAACGTTTGAGTCTATAATTGCAGAATAAGCATGTCGGTAACCATCAGCAATTGCAAGCTTAATTCCCTTACCTGCACGAAGCTCTTCCCTGATTCGCTCATATATCAGCACGTTCGCATCGACTGCCATACCCATCGTGAGGACCATACCGGCGATGCCCGGAAGAGTAAGGACAGCATTCAGTGAAGCCATAACGCCAAAAAGGAGGAACACGTTGGTAACCAGTGCAATGTTGGCAATTGTTCCTGCACTGGTACTGTAATAGAATATCATAAATGCGAGAACAAGGACAAATGCAATTATAAATGATAGAAAACCTGAACTAATTGCTTCTCTACCAAGTGTAGGTCCGACAACGTTATCTGATATAATCTTTGCAGGTGCCGGCATCTTCCCGGATTTGAGAATGTTAGAGAGGTCGGTTGCTTCATCAATTGTAAAATCACCTGTTATCTGAGTGTTGCCGGCAGTGATCTGATTTATAACCCTGGGATATGAACGGACATAACCATCGAGTATAACTGCAATGCATCTGTTTACGTTTGCACCTGTCAATCTTGACCAGGTTTTAGAACCTTCGGAATTCATTGTCATATCAACACTAACTTCAGAACCTGTAACACCAGTTGTAGGCCTTGACGATGTAACAACATCTCCTGTCATTGGAGCTCTTCCATCGCGTGTGGTGATCTTTATTGCATGAAATTCATACATTGTTTTTGTGGGATCGTACTTGTAGGGGTTCTGACTCCATGCAAACCTCAGGTCGTGCGGGAAAAGTGCCTTTATCCGGGGCATCTTCAGGTAGCTGTTGACCTGTGCGGTATCTTTTCCGCTTGCAAGTCCGACCAGGCATGAGGGCAAAGGCTCACCCTGCGCAGTCACCCTTGGGTTCAGAATACCGAAAAGCGGATTTTCCTGCGTGAACTGCTCACGACTCGTGGCTGCAGCATTCTTCGTAGTATCTTTATTGATCAGGTTAAGAAGCTCCTGGTCAGATTTTTTTGTCGTGTCGGACGAAGATATATTTGCTCCGGTAGCAGGGGCTGCTGCTGCTTTCTGAGCTGAAATTTTCATTTCTTTCAGCATATTATTTGCAGCTGAGAGGTAGCCTATTACTTCACTGTTTTCATAAGTTTCCCAGAATTCAAGATTAGCTGTTCCCTGGAGAAGCTCGCGGACACGTTTGGGGTCTTTTTGCCCGGGCAGGTC
>Ga0209540_10001545_pt1 | contig 17257 bp, 19 predicted proteins | sample BarGraIncu01121A_FD_184501 | JGI IMG/M metagenome (GOLD analysis project Ga0209540, IMG submission 184501) | Arctic peat soil microbial communities from Barrow, Alaska - Barrow Graham LP Incubations 011-21A (SPAdes) (version 2) | ecosystem: Environmental > Terrestrial > Soil > Wetlands > Peat... | reverse complement strand
ACCGTTTGGTCACCTACGCCAAAGTAGGCGATCTCCATCACCGTCGCCTCGCGGCCTCGGTGGTCCGTCCCATCGTCATCGACGAGAAGACCGGAACGACACCTCTAGACAAATTATTTGATGAAATCGGCCCGGGCTACAAAGCGCGTCAAGGTGGTTACACCCGACAGCTCAAACTCGCGAACCGTCAAGGCGACAACGCCCCGATGGTCATCGTCGAATTCGTGAAGTAAACATTCATCAAAGAGGGCAGGAGGAATCCTGCTCTTTTTTATTGCATAAAAAGATGTAATTTCCGAGGGCATTCAGTATAATATATTCATTCGAGAGGTAAAACTATGGAATATCTAAATGGTATCGATAACTTAGGCAAAGGCTGGAAAATCATCATTTCTATTCTATTTCTTGATCTTTTCTGGGGAGCCTATCGCATCGTCAAGAGCTGCGTCATGCCGCCCAAAATGAATGTCGCCGGGCTCGTTCTCGGCATTCTCAGCTGCGTCTTTTTTCCCGTATGGTGGTTATTTGATTTTGTTTGCTTGATTGCCTTTGGAAAAATTGCCTGGTTTGCCTAAATAACGACACAAAGAGCGTCAACCATCACAAACCATTTATAAAGCCGTTGTTTTAGTCTATAATTAAAATGTACTAAAAGAAAGGAAACACATCATTATGCAATTCACTCGTTGGATGGAACAACAATCGCTCATCGTCAAAGTCATTCTCGCGCTTCCGTTTCTTGATATTATCTGGGGTATCTACCGCTTGGTAAAAGCAATCAACTCTAAGAGCAATGAAGCCCTCATCATCGCGCTCCTCCTTCTTTTGCTTTCTATACCCATTTGGTGGCTCGTCGATTTGATCGCTTTGATCATGACTGGCAAAGTTCTCTTCGTAAAAGAATAAAACATCTCGTTTTAACCCCAAAATCTTGGGGTTTTTTATTTTGTTAATTTCAAATTTAGCATATAATTAAGAAAATGAGGTAAATCATATGCTCGAATGCAGAGTTGACCAAATCCGTGGTAAAGACGTTCAATCAGGGATTACCGTCCGTAATCGGTTCAACTGGACCGTTAAGTCCGTACAAACATATTCCAGACACGGCTACAAGAACGATTCAACGATTACCCAAGTCGTTTTTGAACGCGACGATGAATACCCGTTCAAAGCCGAATTGGAACCGCTTGAAGAAGTGGCAAACGGTCTCAAGTATCCAAACGCAAAACCCGCGCTGCGCCGCTTAATCGCGATGCTTGTTCTTACCGCAATCTTCGGCATCCTCTGGTTTATGTACACGCCGCTCTTGTCCCTTATTCGCCAGTTTGACAGTACCTTTGCTCTTCCAACGTTCATCCCACTTGTCCTATTAGGAATCACGGTTATATTCGGCGTTTTAGCCCTCATTTTCTTGATTTCCAGCATCGTGAGATCGGCAATCAACTCGAAGAGCATGAAAAAACGGAAAATGATTTTGGAAGCCACCCGCCGCATTCAAAAAGGTCTGCAGCCGATGGATTTCCCGTTCAAGAAGAAAAAACATAAAAAATCCGACGAACCGGTCGTTCCGCTTCGGGCGCCCGCTCCTGTCGTTCATGTCGCTCCGGCTCCGGTACATCCCGCCCCGGTGGTTCATCCGGTAGTGCAGCCAACACCGCAACCCGTTCCGCATCCTGTACAACCCGCCCCGGTGGTTCAACCGGCCCCGCGTCCTGTACAGCCAGCGCCTCAACCCGTAGTTCAACCGGCGCCACGTCCTGTTCAATCGGCCCCGCAGCCAGCGGTTCAACCCGCTCCACGTCCTGTTCAGCCAGCGCCACAACCGGCGGTTCAATCCGCGCCTCGACCTGTGCAGCCGACTCTGGTTCAACCTGCAGTAACTCCAGTTCAACCAGCGCCTGCCCAACCGGTCCAACCGACCCTGGCAAAACCGATTGAGCCAACCGTCGTGAAACCAGTTGACCCAAACGCTCAGTAACTCGTAAAACCCCGTTCATCGGGGTTTTCTTTTTGCCGTAAAATAAGCGAAAAACCGACTTTTTAATCATAAAAGCGGTTACTTTTTTATAGACATGGTTTTTAGGGTTGTTTATGTAATAAAAACTCGCTAGAATTTATCTTGTACATCAATCCTTTTTTCACAATCAAACGAACAAGGAGAAAAATCAATATGGCCCGTTTGCAATCCTCAGCGGTTGAACTCATCAACGGCATCATCGCTCGTTATAAAAACGAGCCGACGCCCCTTCTGATGATTCTTTCTGATATTCAGAAGGAATACGGTTACATTCCGCTCGAAGTCCAAGAGTTGGTTTCGGAAGGCACCGGGATCCCGGTTTCCGAGATTTATGGCGTCGTTACTTTCTATTCATTCTTTTCTCTAAAACCCAAAGGCAAATATATCATCGGGATTTGTCTCGGGACCGCTTGTTATGTCCGCGGTGCCCAAAACATCGCTGATAAGTTCGTCGAAGTCCTTGGCATCACGCCGGGACAGACGACCGCTGACGGAATGTTCTCCCTGGACGCGCTCCGCTGCATCGGTGCTTGCTCGATTGCCCCGGCCGCGACCATCAACGGCAAAGTCTTTCCCAAACTGACAGTCAACCAAATTAGCGGCATTATCGAAAAATACCGCGCGTTAGGGGGTGCTGCCAAATGAGTACCCGAATCAGCACAGTCGAACAATTAAACGCCGCCCGTGAATTTTACGGTGACATGTTACGCCGACGTCATACCGGCGAAAGTGGCCACCGGACGATCGTCACCTGTGGCGGAACCGGCTGTATCAGTAACGGTTCTTTAGAAATTAAAAACGAATTGAACCGTGTCATCGCGGAAAAACACCTTGAAGATGTCGTCCACGTCCATCAAGCCGGATGCTTTGGTTTCTGCTCACAAGGGCCGTTTATCAAAATCTACCCGGAACAAACACTTTACCGTTTGGTGAAAGCGGAAGACGTGAATGAAATCATTGAGAAAGACATCATCGGCGGACAAGTTGTCGAACGCCTCCTTTATGTCGACCCGATCACCAAAGAAATCGCGACGAGAGCGGAAGAATATAGCTTCTACAAGAAACAACAACGCATTGCTTTATATGGATGCGGCGTCATTAATCCGGAAAATATCAATGCAGCCATTGGTTACGACGGCATGCAGGCGATGGCTAAAGTCTTGACCACGATGACTCCCCAGGACGTCATCAACGAAATGCTCCTCAGCGGTCTTCGCGGCCGCGGCGGCGGTGGTTTCCCGACCGGCAAAAAATGGCAGTTCGCCCACGATATCAAGAGCGATGTCAAATATGTGGTCTGTAACGGCGACGAGGGTGACCCCGGTGCGTTTATGGACCGCGCGATTCTCGAAGATAACCCATTTTCCGTCCTAGAAGGCATGATGATTGCCGGCTACGCCATCGGCGCCCATGACGGCTATGTCTATGTCCGTGCCGAATATCCTTTAGCGGTCGAACATTTAAAGACCATCATCGCATCTGCTAACGAAATTGGTTTGCTTGGCGACAATATTCTTAACTCTGGTTTCAATTTCCAAGTCCACATTCGTCTTGGCGCCGGCGCGTTCGTCTGCGGCGAGGAAACGGCATTATTAAACAGTATTGAAGGGCAACGCGGCTATCCGCGCCCACGTCCGCCGTTCCCCGCGGTCAAAGGTTTGTGGCAGAAACCGACCATTATCAATAACGTTGAAACGTTAGCGACCGTTCCTTACATTATCCGTACCGGCGCGAATCTCTATAACAAGATCGGCACCGAAAAGTCCAAGGGCACCAAAGTATTTGCTCTCGGCGGCAAAGTCAATAACGTCGGGCTCGTCGAAATCCCGATGGGAACGACGATGCGCGAGTTAATTTTTGATATCGGCGGTGGCATCCCGAACGGCAAAAAGTTCAAAGCCATCCAAACCGGCGGCCCTTCCGGCGGTTGCATTATTGACAGCCAACTTGATGTCCCGATCGATTACGATAACCTCATCAGCCTCGGCTCGATGATGGGCAGTGGCGGCGCCATCGTCATGGACGAAGACAACTGCATGGTCGACATCGCCAAGTTCTATATGGAATTCATCGTCGACGAATCTTGTGGCAAATGTTCCCCTTGCCGGATCGGCACGAAACGGATTTTAGAAATTTTAACGAAGATTACTGAAGGCCGCGGAACGATGGAGGATTTCTATCGTTTGCAGGAAATTTGCTATGCCGTCCGTGATAATTCCTTATGCGGACTCGGGCAAACGGCTGCCAATCCGGTCCTTTCCACAATCAATAGTTTCCATAATGAGTATATTGCCCATATCATCGACAAGAAATGCCCGGCCCACGTCTGCAAAAACCTCATGGAATACTACATCGTGCCAGAGAAATGCAAGAAGTGTGGCACCTGCGCTCGCAGTTGCCCGGCCAATACCATTACCGGCGTGCTTGGCAAAGAAGCCTTCATCATCAATCAAAAGAAATGCATTAAATGCGGCATGTGTTTGGCATCCTGTAAATTCAACGCCATCGTGAAACGGTAGAGGAGAAAAATATGGCAAAGATCAATATTAAAATCGATGGCCAGCCTTTCCAAGTGGAAGCCGGCCAAACCATCCTCCAAGCCGCGAAAGAATGCGGTTATAACATCCCGACCCTGTGCGCTTTCCATGACGGAAAATGTAGCAGTGGTTCTTGCCGTGTCTGTTTAGTTGAAGTCAAAGGCGCCAGAGGCCTCATCGCTTCCTGCGTTTTCCCGATTAACGAAGGCATGGAAATCATCATTTCCAGCCCGAAAGCCCACGAAGCCCGCCGCCATAGCGTCGAATTCTTGCTCAGTAACCATAACCGGAACTGCCAAGAATGCACCAAGAACAATAACTGCGAACTCCTCAACGTCGCTAACTTAACCGGCGCCCGCGACGATGTCTTCGCCGGCGAGAAAATCCCACGCACGCTTGATGATTTGACGCCGTCCATCGTCCGTGATATGTCCAAGTGCGTCCTTTGTGGCCGCTGCGTTATCCGTTGTAACGAAGCCCAAGGCACCGGCATCTTAGCATTCCAAAACCGCGGATTCAAAACGATCGTCGGCCCAGCCTTCAATAAACCTTTCGACCAAGTCCCATGCATTTACTGTGGTCAATGCATTAACGTTTGCCCAACCGGCGCCCTCAGCGAGAAAAGCGAAATCGGCGCCGTCGATTTAGCCATCCGTCAAGGCAAGAAAGTCATCGTACAGACTGCCCCGGCGGTCCGCGCTGCCATCGCTGAAGAATTCGGCTTACCAATTGGTACTGCCGGTACCGGCAAAATGGTCGCGGCGTTACGACGCCTTGGTTTCTACCGCGTTTTCGATACGAACTTTGCCGCTGACTTAACGATTATGGAAGAAGCCACCGAACTTTTGACCCGCATCAAAACGGGCGGGACGCTCCCGATGGTTACGTCATGCTCACCAGGCTGGATCAATTATCTGGAATTATTCTATTCGGATTTGATTCCGCATGTCAGCACCTGCAAATCCCCACATGAAATGATGGGCGCGATCATCAAATCCTATTTTGCCGAAAAGAACTTCCTCAGCCCGAAAGACATCTTCGTCGTTTCGATTATGCCTTGCACGGCCAAGAAATATGAGAAGACGCGCCCGCAAAACGCCAACAAAGATCATCTCCCCGATGTCGACGCAGTCATAACCACCCGCGAACTCGCCAAAATGATCAAGCGAAGCGGCATGGATTGGAACAAATTACCCGAAGAAGCTTTCGATCAAGACTTGCTTGGCGAATACACCGGCGCCAGCGTGATCTTCGGTGTCACCGGCGGTGTTATGGAAGCGGCGCTTCGCACGGCGTATTTTGTCCTCACCGGAAAAGAACATGAGTTAATTAAGTTTGAGGCTGTACGCGGCTTAGAAGGACTAAAAGAAGCCAGTCTTGATATCAACGGACTCATTCTGAACGTCGCTGTGGTTTCCGGCATGCACAATGCCAAACCGATCCTCGAAGAAATGAAAGCCGGAAAATCGAAATATCACTTTATCGAAATCATGGGATGTCCTGGCGGCTGCATCAACGGCGGCGGACAACCGTTCGTCAAACCCGTCTTCCTCCCGAACGAGAAAGCGGATATTCTGGATACGTATATGGCCAAACGGGCGAAGGTGCTTTACAGCGAAGACGAAAAGCAAGTCCTGCGTCAATCGCACCGAAACACGCAAGTTCAAGCTTTGTACGCGAACTACCTAGGCAAGCCAAACGGCCACCTTGCTCATGAGTTACTCCATACGTCGTATGTTCCCCGTGTTCGTTTCCCCAAATAAGTAATAGAATAAAAGGGCAGCCCTCATCGGCGAGCCCTTTTTTAAAGGAGTTCTTATGTTTAAAACCGTAGTCTTTGATTTAGATGGCACCATCCTTGATACGATCGAGGATATTTCGTGCGCCCTTAATGGTGCATTATCCGAATGTGGCTATCCGACGTTACCGGTCAAAGAGATTCAAGCAATGGTGGGAAACGGCACGGATTTCTTAATCAACCGCGCCCTTGAAAAATGTACCCATCGGGCCGAGGATGAAGCAAAACTCAAAGCCTGTTATTTACCAAAGTATCTTGCTTTTCAAAAGAATCAAACAAAGCCTTTTCCTGGTATTGTCTCACTACTCGATGAACTACGAAAAAGGCAGATTACAGCTTTTGTTTATTCCAACAAGCCCGACTTTCTTGCCCAAGAAGTCGTGATTCATTTTTTCGGGCGCCGATTTGCTGGCGTTTTAGGGCAAAAGCCGGGTGCATTACCCAAACCGGATGCAACCCCGTTACTGGAAATGCTCGCCTCGCAGAAGGTGGATTTGAAAACCGCTATTTTTGTCGGTGACAGCAATATCGATATCTATACGGGACAGAATGCCGGACTTAAAACCATCGGCGTGGCTTGGGGTTTCAGAAACGTTACCGAACTGGTGGAAGCCGGTGCCAACTTCATCGCGGAAACGCCTGAAGAGATTCTCGATATTTGTCTTAAATAATTTAGCGTTTTTCTTTTATCTTTTTGTTGATTTTGACCACTAAAAGACGCACAATATAGCAACAAAATATTCCTTATTTTGTTATAATCATTTAAAGGAGCCGAAAAATGGAAATCAAGCTTTACAACAGTTTGACCAATAAGATCGAACCCTTTACCCCGATTCATGCGGGGAAAGTCAGCATGTATGTCTGCGGTCCCACGGTCTACAACGATGTCCACGTCGGCAATATGCGACCGGTCGTCGTTTTCGACGTGTTGCGACGCTTTTTCGAATATATCGGTTACCAGGTCACCTATGTCAGCAATTACACTGACGTCGACGATAAAATCATTCACAAAGCCCTCGAGGAAGGTAAGTCCGAAAAGACGATTACCGACCATTACATAAAAGCGTTTGAAAAAGCTGCCAAAGAAATCCATTCCCGTCTGCCGAACTTAACGCCACGTGTCACTGAATATATGCCGCAAATCATCCACTTTATTGATAGTTTGATCAAAGCCGGCGCTGCGTATGAAATTGATGGCGACGTCTATTTCCGCGTCACTTCGATTCCGGATTACGGCACGCTCAGCAATATGAAACTCGATGACCTGCTCGTCGGGGCGCGTATTGAGGAGAACAGCAAGAAAGAATCGCCGCTTGACTTCACTTTATGGAAAGCCACCGATGTCGGCGTAGCCTGGGATTCCGCTTGGTCCCGTGGCCGTCCGGGATGGCATACTGAATGCGTGGTCATGGTTAACTCGATTTTCCCCGACAAAATCATCGATATTCACGGTGGTGGCTTCGATTTGAAGTTTCCACATCACGATAACGAAATTGCCCAGAGCGAAGCCCTCAATCATAATAAATTAGCCCATTACTGGTTGCATAACGGCTTTATTAATTTGAATAACGAGAAGATGAGCAAATCGGTCGGTAACGTCATCACCGCCAAAGATGCCATCGCCAAATACGGCGGTAACGCCATCAGGCTCTTGTTACTTGGCACTCACTACCGAGCGCCGGTCAATCTAACCGATGACATCATTAGCGGAAATCAAAGCGAGCTTTTGAAAATGGAAAGCGCTTATTGCCAACTCGCGGTCGCCTTACAGCTTAACGGCCAGACGATTGATCAAGGAAAAGCAACGGCGATTCAACCATTCTTATCAGCTTTAGCGGAAGATTTAAATACGGCCAACGCCTTGACAGAACTCTTCGTTGTCATCAAGGAAGCCAACCAGACGTTAAGAGCGCGCCCGCTCGATTCAAAGAAAGCCGAAGGGCTCTTATTTACATTGCGGGATATGTTCTCTATACTTGGTTTAGACGTTCATTATCCGCTTCTGACCGAAGAAGATAAAAAATTATATTCATCCTATTTATCCGCGAAAAGTGAGAAGAATTTTGTTCTCAGCGACGAAATTCGTCAAAAGCTCATTCAGCGGAAAATCTTGTAAACGAAAGAAGGCACATTTATGCTACACACTCTTTATACAATGCAACCTGTCGACACCATCGATAAAATGATTATCGATTGGTTTAATAGTTTGGCAGCGCCTTGGGGCAATTTGATTCTCCTCGTTCTCAGCTTATTGATGGCTGTTGTCTTAGCTGGCATCATTGGCTTCGAACGCGAGTATCACGGACACTCTGCAGGATTACGGACCCACATCTTGGTTTCCGTTGGTTCGGCATTAATTACGATTATTTCTGTCTATGGCTTTGTCGGCAATGATCGCGATCCCGCTCGTTTAGCGGCGCAAATCGTTCCTGGCATCGGCTTTTTAGGCGCCGGGACCATCATTCAAACTGGAACAGATATTAAAGGTTTAACTACCGCGACCACCTTGTGGCTTGTCATGGCCATCGGCATCTCTGCCGGCTCAGGAAACTTTGTCATCGCCACCTTGACGACAGTGATTGCTTTAGTGACGCTTATTTCATTACGGAAGGTCGAAAAATTGGCTTCCCGCCGTGTCCCCAAAATTGTCATTGTCATCCCTGCGGATGTTCCCGTTTTAAAAACTATTCACTTGATTGCCTTTCATCTTGGCGTCAGCATCCGTGATATCCAATCGCAAATGGTCGTTTTACAAAACACCCCATGCCTCCGCGTGACTTTAACCATAGCGTTTATGAGCAAGGCCACGACCACGGCGTTCGTCGATGAACTCCGAACCTCCTTAAAACCGATTGAACTTCGCGTTTCCACTGATATTTAAGCCTGTCCCATCTCGATACTAGATTGCGACACTCCCAAAGGAACCTATGGCACAATATATTTATGGAAGAAATACCGTTTATAGCGCGTTAGTCGATGGCAAAGTCATTCGGGTTTTTTTAGCACCGTCTTTTCATGACGGGCCGACCATCGAAACAATCGCCAAACGGAAAATCACTTCCGAAAAAAGGAGTGTCGAGGAGTTAGATAAGTTGGTTTCCCACGGCGTCCATCAAGGCATCGTGGCCGAAGTCGAAGACTACCGTTATGTTTCCCTCGAGGAACTGTGTCATAAGGCAGAAGCAAAAAAATACCCTTTATTGGTCATGCTTGACGAAATAAACGACCCCCATAATTTTGGGGCGATTCTACGCAGTGTAGACGCTTTTGGGGCCGATGGCGTCATTATCAAGAAAACCGGGCAAGTCGGCTTAAACGCCACGGTAGCCAAGGTTTCTACGGGGGCTATTGATCATGTCCCGGTATGCCAGGTCGTTAACTTGAGCCAAACCCTGAAGGAATTGAAGAAAAAAGGTTATTGGGCCGTTGCCAGCGATGGCAGCGCCAAAGCCGATTACCGCTCCATTGATTATAAGATGGCCGTTGTCCTCGTCGTAGGCAGCGAAGGCGAAGGCGTCAGCCACCTTGTACTCGAGAACAGCGACTTCATCGTTAAAATCCCGATGGTGGGTCATGTCAATTCGCTGAATGCCTCGGTCGCAACGGCTGTCTTACTCGCCAACATATATAATAATCGCACTCCCCGATAAGGGGGATTTCTATGAAATATGACGTCAGCGACGATGAACTCGTTTGTCTCGTCCGCCAGCAAAATGAAGAAGCACTGAAAATGCTTCTTTTTCGTTACCGGGACATTCGGGATATTCTGATTTATGAGACGCTCAATCGAAATCGGTACTGCGGCCTGGAATATGATGATATGAAAATCACCTCGATCGAGGCGACGCTATTGATCTGTGAACATTATGATTATCAAAAATCTTGTTTCTTCTCGTACTGGAAACTTTTGATGGAAAGGGAGTTAGTGGGATTTCTTCGGCGCATGAACGGTTATGGGGCGGGCCAATTGAATACCGCGGTTAGTTTTGACGCAGGCGACGAATGCGAACAAAATTTCCGGCTTGCGCAATCCATGGATACAACACATAACTACATCACCGAAGAAATCAATTTTGATGAGAGCATCCAGCAACTTGCGGAAGCCAACGACAACGATTTGTCGCCCGAGGAAAAAGCAGTGCTTGCCTATCGTGTTCTCGGATATAGTTATGAAGAAATCGCGGCCATCATGCACATGACCAAAAGAAAAGTATGCCGTCTCATGCTGAAGATGCGGCAGAAAGTCAGGGAAATAGCAAAAGATTATCGTTAAATAATCACAAGGGCGCGAAGCGAAAAAGTCATGGTCGCAATCTGCGTTTTATCGGGACGTGCGACATGAAAATTGACATAGTTCATAGTCTTAATCGACTCGTCTTCATTGCCGCGTTTTCCAAACAAATAATACTTCAGCGTTTCTTCATCGTCACTGGCTTTTAGATAAAGGTAATTGTATTCGATGGTGGATAAGTAATATTGGAAAGAAGCAAGTAACGGATCCGAAAATACGAAGGTATACCAGGTTTTGAATATTTCACCTTGGGAATTGGTATAGGTTTTGATCGCGTGGGCCACTGAAGCCGGCGGTTCCTTGGTGACCGTCGCAATCGTGAAGGTCGCGCCTGTATCCACTGTGAAAATATCGTTCTCATCAGTTTTATCGTAGAATGTCAAATCGTAGATGCCATCAACCAAGACGTAAATATAAGGTTCGGAGCACGAAAAAAGGGCACAAGACGAAAACAACATCGCCACCAAAGGCAGCGTCGTTTTAAGCGTACGGTTCCTCCGTGATTTCGTGTGCCGAAAGGCCATAAATGGTTACCTCATTAGAGAGGGCGTATTCATAAAAGTCGACTCATTTATTATTATCGCATTTTTAGTTGTGAGTAACAAAATGGTTTTGCGTCTAGGCGGGGGGTTGTCCTACGGACGAGCAAAGCAACAATATAGTTTGACAGGTGTTTTTTCATATGGTATATTTTACACGCTAGATGATATATAAAGGATGTGATGATATGCGTTCAAAAGTCATTTTAATTTGCTCCGAGTGTTTAAGCCGGAACTATACCGCGACGAAACGCAGTCATGACGCTACCGTACGTCTGGAGCTCAATAAATTCTGCCCGAAATGCAACAAACCTACGTTGCACAAAGAAAGTAAATAGGAGGGAACCTTTATGTCTATTAAAAAATACGTCGGTGAAGTCATCCGCGAAGGAAAAAGAGTCCGTTGGCCCAAGCGCGAAGACTTGTTTCCCGCGATTCTCGTCGTCCTTATGATTGCGGCTTTCGCCGCCATCGTCTTATCCCTTGAAGATGTCGCTGTCGGAAAGCTTTTAGGCGCCCTCGAAGCCGTCTTTAAGTCGCTATAGGAGAACCCCAATGGAAAAAAGCGAAAAGCAATGGTACGTGGTTAACACGTATTCCAGCCATGAAAATAAAGTCGCCAATAACTTAACCCGCCGTGTCGAATCGATGGGTTTACAAAGTTTTGTCTTCCGTATCATCGTCGCTGAACAGGAAGAAGTCGTTCTCAAAGAAGGCATTCCGACTGGCAAGACAAGAATGAAAAACCTCTATCCTGGTTATGTTTTCATCGAAATGATCATGACCGATGAGGCTTGGTACATGGTCCGTAACACCCCTGGCGTTACCGGATTCGTCGGATCCTCCGGCGGCGGCACGAAGCCGTTCCCGGTTCCCCGCGAACAAATCGAACCCGTCTTAAAGCGGATGGGCATGATTGACAGCAGTATGTACGAACGTTATGAAGTGGGCGACCTCGTCAAGGTCATCCACGGACCGCTTGAAGGCACCGAAGGCAAAATCCAATCCATCGATAAGGATAGTGGATCCGTCAAGGTCGAAACCGTCTTCTTCGGACGGGCAACCTCCGTTGATGTCGACTTCAGCGAAATCGAAAAAGTCTAGTCAATTAATCAACCACATAGCGATATGTGGTTTTTTGTTATCTTTTTCATTGACAACATGAATCACTGTTCATATAATAAAATTGCGAAGTATGAACGAGCATTCATATTAAGGAGACTTTATGAAGAAAAAAATTATTCCAAACACAAAAACGCTAGAAGCCATGGAAAAATTACTGAACGTGGCGAGCGACTATACGCGCCTAAAAATCCTATATGCCCTCATCGATGGCGAGAAAAACGTTTCCGAAATCCAGGAAATTGCCGATGCCTCTCAGTCTTTGGTATCCCATCAGCTGAAAGTATTACGCGACAATAAACTTGTCAGTTCTCGAAAAGATGGCACGCGCGTTGTGTATTTTCTAAGCGACGAACATGTTCGCGACATTATTCAAGTCGTGTACGATCACGTGACGGAGAAGTAACCATTATGGCGATGAAATATAATCTTTCGGGCCTCGATTGCGCAACTTGCGCGAGCGACATCGAGACATGCTTATTAAAAGAAAAGAAAGTTTCCGATGCTCGCGTTGATTTTGCGTCAGGAAAGCTTTTTGTTACCTATAAAGACGACCCGATGACGGAAAGTGAGCTCCAAAAGAAAATCCGCAAAGAAAATAAAGAAGTAACGGTGACTCGAGATGGCGCCATTCGCGTGAAAGCGCCGATTATTTCTAAACGAATTATATGGATAACGATCCGCATCGTTATTTCTGCGATTTTACTGTCTTTCGCATTATTCGTTCCGCTGAATTTTGTCGTTCAAATCGTCCTATTTGCGGTTGCCTACCTCGTTGTCTCTTTCGATATTATCTGGCAAGCCATCAAAAACATCATTTCACTTGAAGAAATCTTCGATGAACACACGCTTATGAGCGTCGCCACGATCGGCGCATTCGCTATTGGGCAATATTCTGAAGCAGTTCTCGTCATTTTACTGTATCAAATCGGGGAAATACTCGAGGATATCGCAATTAATAAGAGCCGGAATTCCATTATGGACGCGATCGACTTACGTCCCGATACGGCGAATCTTTATAAAGATGGGCAAATCAAGGTGGTATCGCCGATCGAACTTGATGTTGACGATACAATCATCGTTAAAGTGGGAGAAGTCGTTCCCGTCGATGGACAAGTCATCAGCGGTGAGGGATTTCTTGATGTCTCCTCACTTACTGGGGAACCTATGCCGGTGGTCGCCAAAGCCGATAGTACGGTTTATAGCGGCAGCATCTTAAAAAGTGGGTCACTCACGCTTCTTGTGACAAAGAAATTTCAAGATAGCGCGATGAGCAAAATTCTTGATTTAGTGACTAATAATGGCGGCCGGAAGGCCAAAGCCGAGAAATTCATTACCCGTTTCGCAAAGGTCTATACGCCAATCGTCTTCTTGCTTGCATTGATTCTCGCAGTGGTTCCACCATTATTCACGGGTGAATGGTCTGAATATCTCTATCGTGCGCTCATCTTTTTAGTGGTCTCTTGCCCGTGCGCCATTATCATCAGCGTCCCACTTACCTATTTTGCCGGATTAGGATTGGCCAGCAAGCATGGAATTATCATTAAAGGAGCAAACTTTTTAGACCGCTTATGTGATGTGGAATCCCTCATGTTTGATAAAACGGGAACAATTACCAAGGGAATCTTCGCCGTTGAGAAAATTAAACCAACCGACATCGACAATGATGAATTCCTCAAAACGATCGTTTCGGTTGAATCTTTATCCTCACACCCGATTGCTAAAGCTGTTGTTAGTTCATTTGATATTGTTCCTGATACAGCAAGAGTAACGGATTTCACAGAAATTTTGGGCATGGGCATTACGGCGAAGTACGGTGGGCATTCCATCGTTCTTGGAAACGAAACCCTTTTAATTGAAAACGATATCTATTTTGTCGCTTCGACTGATTTAGGAAACATTATCCATTTAGCGATCGATGGCGTGTATAAGGGCTTCATCGTTTTGAATGATGAAGTTAAAAAGAATTCTCGTAATTTGATTACGGAATTACGAACCCGCGGCATTAGCACAATCATGCTCACGGGAGATCATCAAGCCAACGCCGAATATGTTGCTTATCAATTAAACGTTGACCAGACTTATTACGAGTTAATGCCACAAGATAAGCTTTCACATTTAGAAATGGAAATGATGAAACGGAAAGGCGCAGTCGCATTCGTAGGCGATGGCGTCAATGACGCCCCAAGTATCATCCGTGCAGATGTTGGTATCGCAATGGGTGGCATCGGCAGTGATCTGGCTGTTGAGAATGCGGACGTCGTGATTATGAACGACGACCCGATGAAAGTCGTCGATGCGATTGACATTGCTCAGTTTGCCCGGAAACGCGCTATTTTCAATATCGTGTTTGCGCTTTTCATCAAAGCAGTCGTATTAGTACTTGCCGCCTTTGGACTTGAACAAATGTGGGTGGCGATCCTTGCTGATGTTGGCGTATCTATCCTCCTCATTTTTAACTCTTTATTGCTCTTAAAAAAGCGTATTTACTAGAATCGTTGCAAAACGTCAACAAAATAAAAGACCCTGCAAAAGCAAGGTCTTTTTAGTATTTTAGAATAATCAACTACTCTTTTGCGACCGGATTCAGGAATGTGCCGAATGATTCGAGTTCTTTACGTTTTCCCACCACGTAGACAATGTCGCCAGGGTTGATGTAGTCTGTCGCTTTCGGGGCGAACGTCCGGCTCTTCCGCTTGATCAAAATGAGGTTGACATCAAACTCGTTACGAGGATTCAAAGTTTGAATCGTGGCAGGGTTGAAAAGATTGTTAACGGTAATTTTTACAACTGAGAAGTTATCGCCTAAAGAATAGTAGTCAAGGAAATCGGCATTCTTTAAACGGTTTGCGAGGCCGATACCGGCAGCGCGTTGTGGAGTGATGACATCCGTGGCGCCTAAGCGTTTCATGATCGGGATAAAATATTCGTCATCGACACGAACGATAATATGCTCGACGCCCATATCTTTTAAGATTACAGTGGTGAGAATGGATGCTTGTAAGTTATCGCCAAAGGCCACAATCGCGTGTGAAACGTGGTGGATATCGAGTTCACGCAAGGCCTTTTCGTTTGTGGAATCGGCGACGAAAGCGGTCGGGACCAAACGAGCTGCCTTGCGGACTCTTTCTTCGTCAAGATCAACGGCAATGACGTCTGAATCGAGAGTGACAAGCTCTTCGATGAGGGCCATCCCGAATTGACCGAGACCTATAACGGCGAATGATTTCTTTGATGCCATAATAATTCCTCCTGTTTAGCCAATAGGCAAACTTTCTTCAATATATGCAAAATGCTTATTCTCTTCTTTGTTCATGGCGTCTGAGAAGATGGCGATTGCCGTCATCGGTCCCACGCGGCCAAAGAACATAAGGAGTATCAAAACAATTTTACTACCAACGGTAAGCCAGGGTGTAATGCCTTGCGAAAAACCGACAGTCCCAAAAGCAGAGAAACACTCGAATAAATAAGCGGTGGAGTCGTAGGCTGCAAGGATCGGGCGCCCGGTCTCAAAGCGGTCTACCAACGTAAAACCAATCAAAGTCGCGACGAGAGCGATTGCCGTTAGCGACATTGCCTTAATAATTGTTGAGTTAGCGATGGAACGTTTGAAAGCATGGACTTTCTTCCCGCGTATGAAAGAATAAATCGTTAAGAAGACAACGAATCCGGTTGTGGTTTTGATACCGCCGCCGGTCGATAGTGGGGAAGCGCCGATAAACATGAGAACCATGACGAGGATACGTCCAGCCAATGACACTGAGTTCATATCCGCAGTGGCAAAGCCAGCGGTTCTTGCGCTGACGCTTGTAAAGAAAGCTTGCCAGACTGACATGTGGCTCATCCCAATTTCAGTAAGCAATAGCCCGACGGCGCCGCCAACAATCAAAGTGCCGGTTGCGAGTAACACGATTTTGGTATAGACCGACCAGTTATGAATGCGGCGAGAATTTAATAATTCAATGATGACAGGAAAACCCAAACCACCAAAAACGATTAAAAGCATTGTGTTCAGGTTGATAATTGGATTTTCAGCATAAGCTTGGAAGCTAGTGCTTCCCAAAATGTCAAAACCCGCGTTATTAAATGCGGAAATCGCATGGAATATGGAGAAAAGCACACCTTGTTGGAAACCAAATTTAGGGATAAAGACAATGGCGTAAATTAAAGCGCCGCCAACTTCAAAGCAAAGTGTAATGAGGAGCATTTTACGGACGAAGCGGATGATTCCGTGGATGGAATCAACCCCCAAAGCCTCTTTGATAACGTAGCGATCGAGGAAGCCGAGGTGACCGCCGAGAGAGGTTAAAACGAAAGTAAAAATACTGACAAACCCAAGTCCGCCCAAAGAAATTAAGGCCATTAAGACGATTTTACCAGTGAGCGTGTACTGGATACTGATATTCGGATAGGGGGTGAGCCCAGTAACGCACACAGCAGAAGTGGAGTTAAAAAGCGAATCGAGGAAACGTTTCCCCCATTCAAAATTCCAAGGCGTGGCGGAAGAAGCCAAGTTAATTCCAAGCGCAGAGTTTTCGGCAGTCTGGTTACTGAAAGGCATCCATAACAAAATAGCGCCGATGAGAATAATCGTCGCAAAACTGGCTAAGACTAATACATAAGGCGAAATGTGTAACTTCTTGGCCATAGATGACTCCCTACGGTAGCAAAGATTTTGCTACGAGTGTAATTATATTCTCTCTCGGAAAAAATGTCTATTTGAAAAGGAACTAAAGCAAAGGCCGATATTTGTTAAAAGACCGGCAAAAAGCACTTGGTTTTGTCGGTGCATCCCTTCTAGGTGTCCGATTTTTGTCTCCTCGCGCGCTTGCTTGATTCTGGCGCCTGATGCTCGCGTGGGCCCTCGCATGTACGTAAAAATTATAAATTTTTCTTGCTTCTAGGGTTGGCTTTGTGTATAATAACCCCGCAGTGGCATTTCGAAAGTTTAAC
>Ga0209540_10001544_pt1 | contig 17257 bp, 17 predicted proteins | sample BarGraIncu01121A_FD_184501 | JGI IMG/M metagenome (GOLD analysis project Ga0209540, IMG submission 184501) | Arctic peat soil microbial communities from Barrow, Alaska - Barrow Graham LP Incubations 011-21A (SPAdes) (version 2) | ecosystem: Environmental > Terrestrial > Soil > Wetlands > Peat... | reverse complement strand
CTTTCTTACGACATTCCCCACCGCGTGCAGATCGACTATGCCCGGGAGATCGGCTTCGGCAACCCCGATTACCGGATTTGCGAAATCCCCTGAAAGTTCTCCCGGCGGGCACAAAAACAAAAAAGTAATTGAATTTTTAATTTCGATATGTTATAAAATAATTTCGAGTTAGTTAAAGGAGAAAAAAATGAAGATAGAAAAGAGAAAAAAAGGCAACGTCACCATTTTCGACCTCAAAGGAAAAATACTCTTCGGCGACGGAATTGACGAACTCCGGCAATCGATCAACGCCTCGATCAAGGAAAACGAAAAACAGCTGATCCTGAATTTCGCCGAAGTTCCTTACCTTGATTCCACCGGCCTGGGCGAAGTAGTCCGCTCCTATACCACCCTGAAAAAAGAAGGCGGGGCGGTCAAGATCGAAAACCTGACCAACAAGGTCAAAGACCTGATGATGGTCACCAAGCTGATCACGGTCTTTGAAACCTTCAACGACGAGAACGAGGCCGTCAAGAGCTTCAATTAAAATTTGCCTCGGTAAGTGGATTGCGAAAGCAAAGACGCGGGGCTTTCCTAGCGATACGGTCAAGGACATTTCTTTTCTAAACTTTTTAAACGCCTTCCCGGGCTGCACTATGCACTCTGCAGCCGGGGACATTTCCCCAAAACGAGAGAAATAATCCCATGTGCGGAATCTGCGGTTATTACCAATTTGAAAAAGAGGCCGATGCCGGCACCCTGAAAAAAATGAATGACCAGATCATTCACCGCGGTCCCGATGATGAAGGTTTCTTTCAAAAAGACGCCGTCGGGCTTGCGGCCCGGCGCTTGAGCATCATCGACCTGACCACCGGCCATCAACCGCTCTGTTCGCAGTCGGGAAACTCCTGGATCACCTACAACGGCGAGGTATACAATTTCCCCGAATTGCGCCGTGAACTCGAGCAGCGCGGCTATACTTTCCGTAGCCAAAGCGATACCGAGGTAGTGGTTGATCTTTATGAGGAATTCGGCCTGGAATTCGTCAAAAAACTGCGCGGCATGTTCGCTTTTGCCATTTATGACCAAAAAAAACGCCGGCTGCTCCTGGCCAGGGACCCGATCGGTAAAAAACCGCTGTATTACTGCCTGAAGAAAAACGGCAACCTGGTTTTTGCCTCGGAGATCAAATCCATCCTGCAGTACCCGGGTGTCGACCGCGACGTGGACCCCGAGGCGCTTGATTTTTTTTTGACCCTGGAATACATACCGGCGCCCTATTCCATCCTGACCGCCGTCAAAAAACTGCCGGCCGGGCACCTGCTGGTTTACGAAAACGGCAATACCGTCGTCAGTGAGTATTGGGATGTCCAGGCGACCGAGTGCGCCCATGGGTTTGCCGCCGCCCGGGAAGAATTTCTCGCCCTGCTCGAGGAATCGGTCCGCATGCGCATGATCTCCGACGTGCCTTTGGGGGCATTCCTTTCCGGCGGCATCGATTCCAGTGCCATCGTGGCCACCATGGCCAGGATCTCTCCCATTCCGATCAAGACATTTTCCATCGGCTTCGAGGAAAAATCATACAGCGAATTGCCTTTTTCGCGCCTGGTGGCCGAAAAATTCAAGACCGATCACCAGGAAAAAACACTGCACGCCGACATTCAGGCCCTGGTCCTGCAATTGGCCGGGATCCTGGACGAACCATTGGCTGATTTTTCCAATTTCCCCACATTCCTGGTCTCGCGCCTGGCCAGGGAAAAAGTGACGGTGGCGCTGTCCGGAGACGGCGGCGACGAGATTTTCGGCGGTTATGAACATTACCTGGCCCAAAAGCTGGCCCGTTTCCTCGACCCGGCACCGTTACGCCCCCTGCGGGTGCTGGCCGGCCAGGCCATGCGCTTGCTGCCGCCGTCGGAATTGAAAAAGGGACTGGTCAACCGCAGCAAGCGTTTCAGCGAAGGCTTTTGCAATTCGCCGGCCAACCGCCACTTTCGCTGGATGCTTTTTCTGACCCGGCAGCAAAAAAAATGCCTGTATTCCCCGGCTTTCCAACAGGAAAGCTTCATGCAGGACCTTCCCCAGCGGGAGCCGTTCCGCGGATTTTTCAAGCGCAGCCGGCAGTTTTCCGGGATCAACCAGGACTTGTACCTGGACTTGAAAACCTACCTGACCGACGACATCATGGTCAAGGTTGACCGCATGAGCATGGCCGCCTCCCTGGAGACCAGGGCCCCGCTGCTCGATGTCAAGCTGGTGGAATTTGCCTTTTCCCTGCCCCCGCAATGGAAAGTAAAGGGAATCACGGGCAAGTGGTTTTTCAAAAGAGCCATGGCCGGCATACTGGATCAGAAAATACTCGACCGCCAGAAGCAAGGATTTTCCATTCCCATAAAAAATTGGCTCAAAGACGAGCTGAAGGAGCTGATGCTGGAAACCCTGACAGAGAAAAAAATATCCGACCTGGGCTTTTTTAACCCGGGCTACGTGCAAACCATGATCCGGGAGCACCTGCAAAACCGTGAGAACCATTCGCACCGGCTGTGGGCCTTGATGCAGTTCCATCTTTGGCATGATCATTTCGGCAAAAAATAGATGGCGGCCGCTGACGCCCGGCCCCATGTGACCCCCTCATGCTGCAGACATACCTGATCGTTCTGCCGGTGGTCTTTCTGGCCGGCTTGGTCGACTCCATCGCCGGCGGCGGAGGCCTTCTCTCCGTTCCCGCCTACATGGCAGCCGGGCTGCCGCCGCACTTCGTGCTAGGCAACAACAAATTCTCATCCTGCTTCGGCACCCTTTTCGCCAGTCTGCGCTACCACCAGCACGGGCTAGTCGATGTCCGTGTGGCCCTGGTCAGCGCTTTTTTCGCCCTGGTCGGGTCTTTCCTCGGCAGCAGCGCCGTGCTGCTGCTGCGCCCGGACTTTCTGCGCATTCTGTTGATCATGCTGATCCCCCTTGTGGCCGTTCTGACCCTGGCCAACCGTTCCCTGGGCCAGGAAGACCATTCGCACCTTCAATCCAAACAACGGAAATATTTCCTGGCCGCCCCGGCAGCTTTGCTGATCGGTTTTTACGACGGTTTTTTCGGACCCGGCACCGGAATGTTCCTGATCCTGTTTTACACGCTGGTGCTGAAATACGATTTCGTCACGGCCAACGCCAACACCAAGGTGGTGAACCTGGCGTCCAATGTCGCGGCCGTGATCACCTTCATGATTAAAGGCAAAATCATTTACGCCATCGGCATCCCGGCCGCCTGTGCCGGCATCGCCGGCAACCTGCTCGGAGCCAAGCTGGTCATCAAAAAGGGGAGCACGATCATCCGGCCTATCTTCCTTTTCACTTTGGCTTTGCTGTTCGCCAAAATCATCTATGACATGCTGGCGGCCGGCTGAATTTTAAAAACCTTTGCCAGCAGACCGGTTTGACCCTCAAGCCGAACCAGGGATGATTTTTTTCGTCCCCAAATCCATTCGCAGCAGGTAAGCGTTGGCACAGAGGCGGCCACTTACGGCGGCCAGAGCCGCGGCTACCACTCCGATCAGGCCGGTGCGCGATACGGCCAGCAGCAGGACCGCAGTGATGACGACCACCTCGATGGCCGTGGCCATGGTGATGGGACGTGTGCTTTTGCTTTTGACGAACAAAGCGCGCTGGAAAGCCAGTAAAACTTCCAGGGCCGGGATAACGGCAAAAATGCGGATGGGGACGACGGTCAATTGAGCGAGCTCCGGCGACAGCCCGGAGATATCGCGGAACCACAAGGTGACAGCGGGAGAAAATGCGATCAGCACCAGGAGCCCTGAGCTCGCCCCCCCGAGCAGCCAAGCGAATGAACGCAGTTTTCGATAGCTCTCATCACCTTTTTTCAGCAGGGCTATGACCGCTTCCTGAAAAGAAAGGCCGGCGCTACGGAAGATGAAGATCAGGGCGTTGTCCACCGGCAGTACGGCCAGCGACTCGATGGGCAGACGGCCTTTGCCCATGAAAAATGTCATCAAGGGGTAAACCGCCAAGCCTAAGACCGAGGTCATGGCCAGGGGAAAATAGAAGGCGGCCAGCTCGCGGTTGTTCAAGAGCTTTGCCCCCTCAGCCACAGGGACGGCCAGCAGCCTGCTGACCAGCGGTCCGGCCATGACGCGGCTGGCCAACGCTTCCATGACCACTCCCGCCGACAGGGCGACCGTGCCCACGCAGGCGCCGGGCAGGCTGGAAAAAAGATAGAGCAGCAACGCCGTCGCCGTCATGGAGCCCAGGCGCACCACCGTGCCATAGGCCACCCGACGCGGCATGTGGTTGCCGATGAGGATGCCCTGGTAGAAGCGCCGGTAGCCGATGGCCGCCGGCCAGGGGAGAAGGAGGATGGTGGCCCGGCGCGTCAACTGGGCAACTTCCAGTGGCATGCCGATCAGCCGCTCGGTCAGCCAGTAAAACAGCGGCGGGAACAGGACCAGGAGCATGGCCAGGGTGATCAGTAGGTTCAAAATGTTGTTGAAGCGGCGCAGCTTGAGGTAGGTCCTGCGGTCCTTGACCAGCACATTGGCCGCGCTAAGCATCATGATGATCGGCGACTCGAAGAACATGCCCAGCGAAAAGGCCACGCCGAAGGCGGCCAGGTTGAACTTGGCGTCGGCCAAGCGGGCGATGACGGCCGCGATAAAGGGCCCTTCCACCCCCATCATCAGCCAGGTGGAAAAAAGGGGCAGCCAGAAGGCGGCGATCTTCCTGCGGGTCAGTTCGGGATGTTGGGGATGCAAAGCCAAGGATAGCACGGCCGGACGGGGCTGACAAGAGGAGTCACGGCGTTTCTCTAAAAGCAGTTCCGGTTGACATCCATGGAGGGCTGGTTTACAATTTTTTCGCACTGCCGTTGCAAAACAAATGAAAAAAACAACATTGCTTTTCGGACGCCTGCTCTTGGCCTGCATCTCCCTGCCGGCATGGAGCCGCCTTTGGGGAAAACTCATGCGGCTGCGCAGACCCCGCTTCCTGGCCCAGGCGATGGTCCGGCGCTTCCAGAAACACTACCGGATCAGTATGGAAGATTTCCGTGGAATACCGGCCGATTACCCTTCGCTCTCGGACTTCTTCCTGCGGCCGCTGCACACCGACAAAAGGCCGCTGCCGGTTGACGAACAATTCCTGCTTTCGCCGGCCGACGGCAGATTGAGCGAACTGGAACTCATCGGCCACGACCGCTGCACACAGGTCAAGGACTGGACCTATCCACTCAGCCTCCTGCTGGCCGAAAAGATCGATTTTTCTGAAAAAATGTATCTGGCCACGATTTACCTGTCGCCCAGCAACTACCATCGCTTCCATTACCCGCTTTCAGCCCGCATCAGCGGCTGCTTTCACGGCGGGACCCGCTTGTTCCCGGTCAATGATTTCTCCGTAAACCGGGTCAAGCGTCTCTATATCCGCAACGAGAGGCTGGTGACCCGATTTGACCTTCCCGGCAGCAGGTTCTACCTGGTTGCGGTAGGCGCCACCTTCGTCGGCGGCATCGGCATGGCTTATCTTCCAGCGGGACTGCCGGCAAAAAATGATTGGCAGCAACTGGATATTCCGGTGCGGCAAATGGCCGAGATGGGACATTTTGCCATGGGCTCGACCATAATCTTGTTGTTCCCGGCGGCGCGGGTGGAGAAGGTTCTGGCTGAAAAAGGCAAAACGGTCCGCGTCGGCGCCCCCCTGTTTAAAATCAGGAACTGAACCGCCCGCCGGCAGATCGCATCAGCGGTAACCGGCCTTGTTCAGGTCGGCCAATGAGGTGAAAGGGTAGGGCGGGCGCAGGTAGCCGGCCAGGAATTTGTATATCTTCAAGCGGATCTCCTTGGCCAGGCGGGTATCGATGCGGTCAAAGCTGTGGCCGCCAGGGGCTTCATTGAAGATTTCATACTCGAATTTCTTGCCTTCGGCCTTCAGCGCCTGGATCAGGTGCTCCACTTCGATGGAATAAACATCATCATCGTTTGTGTTGGTATGAATGAGCAGCGGCGTTTGCAGCTTCTTGACTTGCCAAACCGGTGAGCGACGCTGGTATTCCTTCACATTTTCATTGACCGTTTTGCCGATATGAAATTCGGCTGAATACTCCGCCGGATAATCTGGGCTCTGGTAGCCCAGACGCATGATCAGGTCGCTGACCGGGACCCCGGCGAATGCCACCTGGTAGCTTCCGGGATGGGCGAAGATGTTCATCAGGGCGATCAGCCCGCCGTGACTCCAGCCGACGATGCCGACGCGCTTGCCGTCGACGAATTCGTAGTTCTCTACCATGTAATCACGGCTGGCTTGACAATCATCGACCTCCAGGCCGCCATAATCGATCTTTTCATAGAAGTCCTTGCCGTAGCCGGTGCTGCCGCGATATTCGGGCGCGACCACCACGTATCCCTGTGCCAGCAACTCGCGGATGATGTGGGTGTGGTAGGTGGTGAAATTGGCGTGGACACCGCCGTGGGGCAGGACCAACAGGGGGTATTTGCGGCCGCGGTCGATGCCCTTGGGAATGAAAACATATGACCAGAATTTGACCGGGTTCTTTGCGCCCATGGCCGTGGGATTTTTGATATTGGCCGGCGGCGGCCCGACATGAAACACCTTGTCGATCAGAGCCACGTCCCCGACCTTCTGGTACCAGAGCAGGTCATCGACGGCTTTTTCCAGCTGGTCCAGGCGGTGGTTCAGCGACTCGAAACTCCGCCGGATAAGCTCTTTTTCATCCTGATTCACGGTCGCGGGATCGTTTTGCGCCGCCAGCGGCAGGAATGGCGAGAGAATCAGGCCCAGGACCACGGTCAGGATTAACGAGTGATTTTTTTTCAGCATGAATCCTCCTTGGAAGACCAACGCCTGGCTGTATTGTAAAAAAACCCAAGGCGAAAAGCAAACCCGGCTACGACTCGACCTTGTCCCCGGCGACCTCAGGGGGCATCATAAGAAGCAGCAAGGCATCGGGTGAACACTCGAGAACTTCGTGCTTTTCTCCGGGTTCGACCACCAGCAGGTCGCCTTTCTTCATCTCCAGAGTCTGCCCGGCCGCGGAAAGTTTCATGCTGCCCGCAACCAGCAGGAAATATTCGACCATGGTCCGGTGCAGGTGTTCCTTCCCAAATGGCGAAGTGCCGAACTTCACGCCCACCTGGATAGGCAGTCCCGTTTCAGCCAGGTACCAGCCTTCTTTTTGCAAAAGTTGCCGCAGCATCCTCATGTCGCTACCCTCCGCCGGACAGATTCATTTTCGCAACCGGCCTGGCCAGGGCCAGCACGAAGAACAGCCAGCTCCGGCTTTGCTTTTTGGGCTCGGCCATGAAGAGATTGACGGGCGGTCAGGAGCGGGGCCCGCGCAGGACCCTGGCCGGCAGAGTGATCACGGCAGTCAGCAATTCAAAAACCGCGCCCACGGCAATCCCCAGGAGGCGGAAAGGCAGCATCAGCAGCCAGACCAGCGGATACAACAGCAGGGCCAGCAAGGCCAGCGGCCAGCAGATGACCAGCAATATCAACCACAACAAGAATTTGCTCATGTGTTTCTCCTCGGCGCAAAATGCCTGGGAGATTTTTTTACCACACTGTGCTAGAATTTACAAATACAAAATGACCAAGCCATTTTCAATTCAGAACCTGCTGGTCGGAAAATTGAGCGCCGGCATCAATCTTTTTCAGGGAGTGGCAAGCTGCCAGGCCAACCTGTTAGCCGAATTCATCAGCCGGCAGGCGGCTGCCATTCGCGTTTCGCACCTAGGTTCCCTGCCGCCGGGGTTTGCCTGTTCCCGCCGGCTCTACCAATCCTTTCATATCGATCCGACCAAGCACCGCCCGTCATCGGAAGCCCTCTGGCGCCGGCTACGCGACAAAAACGACTTTCCCGCCGTCAACCCGCTGGTTGACCTGACCAACCTGCTTTCGCTCAAATTCCAGGTCTGTTTCGGGCTGTACGACCTGGAAAAAGTGCAGGGACCGGCAGTCATTGTCCTGGGAGATGAGAATGACCACTATCAGGGAATTCGCAAAGAGAACCTGAATTTCCAAGGCAAGATCGTACTGCGCGATGAATTGGGCGCATTCGGCAATCCTTCGTCCGACTCGCTGCGGGCCAGCGTGAACGAAAACAGTCGGGAGGTCATGCAAGTTCTGTTTTTTCACCCGGACGATCCGTTACGGGAAACCCTATTGGCTGAAACTGCCTCGGTTTTCAGCCAGTTTGTCACCATGGCCGAAAGCCGGTCATTTTTCATCTGAAATGCCAGCAGCCCAAGAAATAAATCCAACAGGAGTGAGCATGCAAAACCAAAGAATCGCTGACAACACATCGGCTTCCGAGCAGAGATCATCTATCACCAAGGCCACTTCCATAACCGGAGAAATCAGCGGCCAGGGGGACTTGCGCCTGGAAGGCCGGATCGACGGCGACATCAAGCTGCGGGGATTGTTGTTCATCGGCGGTGAATGCAGCTTCCAGGGTCAGGCCGAGGCGGAGAATATCATCATCGAGGGCCGGGTGGAGGGCCGGATCGAGGCGTCGGACAAGATCGAGATCAGGGCCGGCGGCCAGGTGCTGGGAAAAATCGTCTGTCAGCAGATCGCTATCGCCGAAGGCGCTTTCCTGGACGGGGAAGTGCAAAGCCAGAAAGGTCAACCTGTAGCACCCACCTATTTTAATGAGAAAAGAAAAGAACTGCAGACCGGGAACAAATAAAAACAGGGCAAGTATTATTTCATCCAGCTCAGTCCGCGGACCAAAAGGCCGCGACCGGGGAAAAATGCTGTACCAGGAGGAGAGATCAGCAACAGCCTTTTCATCGTCTGTCTCTCATTGTAGCACAAATACTTTGTACCGCGCCTATTGACATTTTGTCCGCAACGGATTAAACTAAACCAAAAGATCTTGGTAATCCAAATCAATTCACGAGCAAGCAAGGAAAATCCATGACAGAAAACAAAAACGGAACACAGCCATCTGCAAAAAATGACGAAGAAAGCTTTTCCGACATGTTCAAAGCGTCTACTCATCCGACAGCCTTCGTCAAAGTAGGCGAAGTCGCTGAGGGCAAAGTGATCTCCATAGGCAAAGACAATATTTTTTTGGATCTGGGCAGCCGGGCCGAGGGCATGATCGACAGTGAGGAATTCGTCCGCCAGGGAGCATTGGCCGTCAAAACCGGGGACAGGGTCCAGGTTCTGGTGACCGCTTTCCGGGACGGGATCTTCCATTGCACGTCCAGGCTGCGCCAGGCCGGCCGCAGCGACTCGCGCCAAGCCAAGGACTCGCCGTCTCTGGCTATGCTGCGGGAAGCATTCGCTGCCCGCATCCCGGTCGAAGGCCGGGTCAAGGCCGTGAACAAGGGCGGGTTCGATGTCCAGGTCATGGGCCAGAAAGCTTTTTGCCCGATATCGCAGATTGAAAGAAAGTATTGCCAGAATCCGGAAACCCACTTGGAACAGACCTATTCTTTTTTGATCACTCAGTACGAAGAGGACGGCCGCAACATCGTGATCGGGCGCAAAGAACTGCTGCAGGCCGAGGGCAGGGAAAAGGCACGGCAGCTATGGAAGGGACTTGAATTGAATCAGATGCGCGAAGGCATCGTTACTTCGGTACATGATTACGGCGCTTTCGTCGATATCGGCGGCGTGGAAGGGCTGTTGCATGTTTCGGAAATTTCCCACCAGAAACTGCAAAGCGCCCAGGAAGCGCTTCAGCCCGGGCAGAAGCTGACGGTAGCCATCCTCAAACTGGACAGGGAAACCAACAAGATCTCTCTGAGCCTCAAAGCCCTGTTGGCCGATCCCTGGACCGCAGCCGGCGACAAGCTGGCCGTGGGCGCTGAATTCTCCGGCAAGGTCGTCCACCTCAAACCCTTTGGAGCCTTCATCGAATTGTTCCCCGGGGTGACCGGCCTGCTGCACATATCACGCCTGGGTGCAGATCGCCGCGTGAACCATCCCAAGGAGATCCTGGAGGTCGGCGCCACGGTCAATGTGCGCATACTGGCGGTCGACGCGGATCGCAAAACCTTGTCCCTGACCATGGAAGAGCCTGAAGAAGATTTCAGCGGTGAACTCACCCGGCTTAAAGAAAAGCAGGACCAGGACCAGAAAAATAACAGCGGCACCATGGCCGCCCTGCTGGACTCCGCTATACTCGAAAATTCAAAATAGCCGGACCTGCTGCCGGCTGAACCAATCGAACCACGTAACGCTTGAATTCCTTTTCCGCATTCTCCATGAAAAAATGGTATGGCGGCTCAGGCAAAAATCAATGGCGCCCGGCCCCGGAACTCCCGCCCCATTTGATAAAAAACCGCCAAGTCTGCTATAATGCGGGCACCATGCTTAAATTCATTCTGCGCAAAATTTTCGGCACCCAGAACGAAAGGGACCTGAAACGCCTGCATCCGCTAGTGGCCCGCATCAACACTTACGAACCCGCCCTGCTCCCGCTGAGCGACGAGCAACTGCGCGCCAAGACAGAGGAGTTTAAAAAAAGGGCGCTGGCCGGCGAAGAGCTGGATGAACTTTTGCCGGAAACTTTTGCGGTGGTTCGCGAAGCGGCCCGCCGCACGGTGAACATGAGGCATTTTGACGTGCAGCTGCTGGGCGGCATGATCCTGCATAAGGGCAAGATCGCCGAAATGAAAACCGGGGAAGGAAAGACCCTGGTCGCTACCTTGCCGGCGTACCTGAATTCCCTGACCGGCAAGGGCGTGCACGTGGTCACCGTCAACGATTACCTGGCCAAGAGGGACTCGGAATGGATGGGCAGGATATACAGGTTTCTCGGGCTCTCGGTCGGGGTCATCCAGCACGAAATGGATGACCAGCAGCGCAAGCAGGCCTATGCCTGCGATGTCACCTACGGCACCAACAACGAATTCGGTTTCGATTACCTGCGCGACAACATGAAATTCGACGTGCAGAGTCTGAGCCAGCGGGAATTCAACTTTGCCATCGTCGACGAGGTGGACTCCATTCTAATAGACGAAGCCCGGACGCCGCTGATCATCTCCGGCCCCACCGAAGAATCCACCTCTTTCTATTACCGAGTAAACGAATTCGTGGCCAGGATCAAGCGCAGCAAGGAATTCTTCGACCACGACGAGAAGACAAAGACCGTGATATTGACCGAAAGCGGCATCAGCGAAGCCGAGAAATTTTTCCATATCGACAACCTCTACGACCTGCCCAACATGGACCTGCTGCACCAGATATACCAGTCGCTCAAGGCCCACCTGATCTTCAACAGCGACGTGGATTACCTGGTCAAGGATGGCCAGGTGCTGATCGTGGATGAATTCACGGGCCGCATCATGCCCGGCCGTCGCTATTCCGACGGCCTGCATCAAGCCCTGGAAGCAAAGGAGAACGTCAAGATCGAGCAGGAATACCAGACCCTGGCTACCATTACCTTCCAAAACTATTTCCGCATGTATAAAAAGCTGGCCGGCATGACCGGAACCGCTATAACCGAGGCGGCCGAATTCTCCCACATTTATCACCTGGATGTCACCGAGATCCCGACCAACAAGAAATTGATCCGCACCGAATTCCCCGACGTGATCTATGGCAGCAAGGAAGAAAAATGGGAAGCGGTTGCCAAGGAGATCAGTGCCCTCAACGAAAAAGGCCAGCCGGTCCTGGTCGGTACGATATCCATTGAAAATTCGGAATTGCTCAGCCGCAGGCTGCATCAGAAAAAAGTCCGCCACGTAGTACTCAACGCCAAGTACCACGAATCGGAAGCTGAGATCGTGGCCCAGGCCGGGCGGCTGAATTCGGTGACCATCGCCACCAACATGGCCGGCCGCGGCACGGACATCCTGCTGGGTGGAAACCCGGAATCCCTTCTCCGGGAGGAAATAAAGAAAAAGGGCTTTAGCCTGGAAACGGCCCCGCCGGTGGTCAAAGAAAAAGCGCAAGCCGAAATCGTCGAGCAGGTGAACCACGAACACGAGGCGGTGATCGAACGCGGCGGCCTGCACATCCTGGGCACCGAACGCCACGAGGCCCGCCGCATTGACAACCAGCTGCGCGGGCGTTCGGGACGCCAGGGCGACCCGGGTTCCTCGCGTTTTTACATCTCCCTGGAAGACGAGCTGATGAAAATATTGGGTTCGGACCGCATCCGCGGCATGCTGGTCCGGGCCGGGATGAACAACGGCGTCCCTTTGGAGAACCGGCTTGTTTCCCGGGCCATTGAAAACGCCCAGAAACAGATCGAAGGGCAAAATTTTTCAATCCGCAAGCACCTGCTCGAGTACGACGACGTCATGAACAAACAGCGCCAACATATTTATTCCCTGCGCCGGGACATCCTTTTTGGCAAGGATTTCATAGAGTACCTCCAAGAATTGATCGGGGACGTTTACGAAGAAATATTCACATTTTACATTGACGAGAACAAGGACGCGGATCAATGGGATTTCGAGTCATTCCAGAAGGAGGTCCTGCTGCAGTTCGGGCTGGACCTGAAGCATTCTCTTCACGAGGACTACCGCGACACCCCGCCGCTGCTTCTGAAGGAAAATATCCTCAAACTGATCAAGGCGGGCTATAGTGAAAAAGAAACACTGGTCGGTCCGGCGCAAATGCGCGAATTGGAAAGAATGATCCTGCTCCAGGTTATCGATTCTCAATGGAAAGACCACCTGCTCAATATAGACCATCTGAAAGAAGGCATCGGCCTGCGCGGCTACGCCCAGAAAGATCCGCTCATCGAATACAAAAAGGAAAGTTACCAGATGTACGAAGCGTTGCTCAACCGCATTGATGAGGAAGTCCTGCGCTTCTTGTTCCTGTTCCGCCCGGTGAGCGACGAGGAAATAGAAGATTGGCGCAAAAAAAAGAAGCCCAAACTGTCCGCCCCGGCATTCAAGATGCCCGGAGGCAAACACAAGAAGAGAAGATGAAAAAAGAAGAAAAAATCATTGCTGACCAGGGCTTGACCTTCGACGACGTGCTGCTGGTCCCCGCTTATTCTGAAGTCCTGCCCAACCAGGCTGACACGGCCACCCTTTTTTCCCGCCACATTCACCTGCGCATTCCCCTGGTATCGGCAGCCATGGATACCGTCTCCGAATCGCGGATGGCCATTGCCATGGCCCAGCTCGGCGGCATGGCCATTATTCACAAGAACCTGACCGTCGAAGAACAGGCCAGCGAGGTGCTGAAGGTCAAACGCTCGGAGTCGGGCATGATCGTCAACCCCATCACTCTGCGCCCGGACAACACCATCAAGGATGCTCTGCAGCTGGTCAGGGAAAAAGGCATTTCCGGTTTGCCCATTATCGACGAACAGGGAAAACTGGTCGGTATCCTGACCAATCGCGATCTGCGTTTCGCCGGTAATTTCGGCGACAAGATCTCGACCATTATGAAGTCCGTAAATCTGATCACCGCCCCTGAGAATATCAAAATGGCCGAGGCCAAGCAGCTTTTGCACAACCACCGCATCGAAAAGCTTCCGGTCGTCGACAAAAACAATTTTTTAAAAGGTCTAATCACTTTCAAGGACATCATCAAAACGGAAAAATTCCCCACCGCTTCCAAGGATAAATTTGGCCGCCTTCTGGTGGCCGCCGCCGTGGGCACTGGGGCCGATACCCTGGACAGGGTTAGCGCCCTGGTCGCCGCCAAGGTGGACGCGTTGGTCATCGACACCTCGCATGCCCATTCCCGCAAGGTGATGCAGACCATAGAAAAAGTCAGGGCCGCTGCCGGCGGGGTGGACCTGGTCGTGGGCAATATCGCCACGGCTGCGGCGGCCAGGGACCTGCTGGCGCTGGGTGTGGACGGCCTGAAAGTCGGCATCGGCCCGGGGTCCATCTGCACAACGCGGGTAGTGACCGGAGCAGGTGTTCCCCAGATATCCGCCATCATGGGCGTGACCGCAGAAGTGGGCGACCGGGTGCCGGTCATTGCCGATGGCGGCATCAAGTTTTCCGGAGATATCGCCAAGGCCCTGGCCGCCGGGGCCAATTCGGTCATGATCGGCTCCATCCTGGCCGGAACCGATGAAAGTCCCGGCGAAATGGTTATTTACCAGGGGCGGTCCTATAAAAAATACCGCGGCATGGGATCGATCGGCGCCATGAAAGCCGGCAGCCGCGACCGCTATTTCCAGGACGATGAATATTCGGAATCCAAGCTGGTCCCGGAGGGGATTGAGGGCCGGGTTCCTTACCGGGGCTCGGTCATGAACCTGGTCCCGCTGCTTATAGGGGGTGTCAGGGCCGGCATGGGTTTAACCGGCTGCCGCACCATAGATGAGCTTCGCGGCAAAGCCCGTTTTATCCGCATCAGCAGCGCAAGTTTGAAGGAAAGCCATGTCCACGACGTGATCATCACCGAGGAATCCCCGAACTACCGGTTGGACTGAGGAGAAAATGAAAGCGAAATTGCTCCTGATCTTGACCGCGCTTCTGGCCTTGAGCCTTCCCGCCGCCGGCAGCAAAATTTTTCATTATGGTACCGGGTTCAAATACAGCTCCTTCGGCGTTCCCAATGCCCTGCTGGACCTGGCTCTTTACGAACATCCGCAGCTGAGCGGGAACGCGTTGTCATTCGAAATCCATTCTTATGGAGAAAAGGGGCCGCGCTCGGTCTTCAGCGGGGTATATTGCCTGGAATACAACCGCATTTCCGGCGAAGGCTCCTGGCGGGTGGGAAGTTCTGACACCCAGATCTTCGGTTCCGGTCAAGTTACCCAGGTCAATTTTACCGCCACTATTTTGATGCATATTTTCCCCAGTTCTCCGATCCATCCCTATATCGGCGCAGGCATCGGCGTCGGCCGGATGAACATTTGGGCCGAAGGATCGCACCAGGACGAATTAGGCACGACCATCCGTGAAACTTTCCAGAAAAAAACCTTTGTCCCGGTCGGCCACATGCCGGTGGGGATCATGGGCAATATCAACGACAAATTCCTGCTCAGGGTCGAGGCCGGATTCAAGAACGGTTTTTATTTCGGCGGCAGCATGGTGATCAATTTTTAAAAAATCTGAAAATAAATTTACTTCTTTCTTTCCCGGCCGAATTCCGCTATAATTCCCTCTGGAGTGGAAAAGGGCAGATGGTTGAAATCAAAATTCCCGACAAGTTGACTTTCCGGCGCAAGGAGGTCATGCAGCTGACCAAGCTCGACGGCAGGGTGCTGGATTATTGGGAAAAGGAATTCAGCGCTTTCGCTCCTGTCGTCAACCAGAGCGGAGAAAAATTTTACAGCCGCCGCGATGTCGAGATCATCATGGCCATCAAGCGATGGCTGGTCCAGGAGAAGCACGAAAAGGGCAAGATCGGGGAGCTGCTGTTGCAAAACTTCGGCGATTTGGCCAGCGTCCAGCCCGGCTCGGTCCAGGAGCCGGTGGATACGGAAAAATTAAAAAGGATCCGCCGCGGGCTCAAGGAAATATTGACTTTACTCACCAAAGATGATAAAAGCTGAATGAGCCGGGGCGTAGCGCAGTCTGGTTAGCGTACACGCTTGGGGTGCGTGTGGTCGGTGGTTCGAATCCACTCGCCCCGACTTGAATACGAAATCCGAACCCAATGAAAACAATATTATTGACCAACGACGATGGTTTCTACTCTCAGGGGCTCACGGCTCTGAAAACGGAGCTGGAAAAAAAGTACCGCATCTGGGTAGTGGCTCCGGACCGGGAAAAAAGCGCCATCAGCATGGCCCTGACCTTGAACCATCCGCTGCGCATCAGCAAGGTCGAGGAAAATGTCTATGCCGTCAACGGCACAACTGCCGACTGCGTCAATATCGCCATGCAGAAAATACTGCCCACTCGTCCCGATTTTATCGTTTCGGGAATGAATCTGGGCGAAAATCTTTCGGAAGATATTTTTTTTTCCGGAACAGTGGGCGGTGCCTTTTCCGGTTACCTGTACGGCATTCCCTCCCTGGCAGTTTCATTGCTTGCCGGCCTGGGACAGTACCAGAAGCAAAAATTTGAATTCGGGCAGGGAGCGGAAATTAGCGCCAAGGTATTGGAAAAGCTCATCGCTTTCCCCCACAACGGCGTGATTTACAACCTGAACATTCCCTTCCCCAACCACGGTGAAATAGCCGTGACTTTGCTTGGGAACAAGCGTTATACTCCCGACATCATTGAAAGAACAGATCCACGGGGCCGCAAGTATTATTGGATCGGCACCGGCACTCCCGCGTATGCCGACCGCGAGGGAACCGATGTCTGGGCGGTGCAAAACGGCTTGATTTCCCTGAGTGTCATCAAGTATGATCTGAATTCCCCCGGGGATCATGACCGCCTGGCCGAAGCTTTCAAACAATTCAAAATCTAATCTTCTAAGTTCAGGATCAAAATTCCGCCTGCTGTTTCTTTTTCATGGACGGCGGCAAGCGGAAATAGAGTAGATTATTCGGCCAATATTTTCCTGGCTTCTTCCAAAAAAGATCCGGGAACCATGACCTTTACCTTGCCCAGGCCGTCCATGGTGATTCCGAAAATGCGGCCGGCCGCTTCGTACTGCAGCAATACGGGGATCTGGTAACTTTCCAATTTCGATTTAATGATATCGGCTTCCATACTGCCTTCCACCGCCATAAGTTCCTTAAGATCGCTTTCTTGCATTTTGCCTTAAGCCGGCGCTTCTCCTGCTCAAAACGTCCGGCATCCTCATTTTAGTTTTTCCCGGAAATAAATGAAAAAGATCTGCGCTCCGAGTTCCCGGTTATCCTTGCTGTTGGGAAAGACATTGGCCGGGACAAAAACCTTGTCCGTCTCTATTTTAAGCGAAAATTCATCGCCAGTACCCATCACTTGCGGAGTCACGGTGTATTCCCTGGAGAAATTCGCCTCGTCGGGAATGAATTCATCGAGAAGTGTGTCGTTGATCTTGAAGATCAGTTTCTGGTCCTGAAAAACGGTCTTGTTCACGCCGCCCTTGATGATCAGGGTGCATTCTTTTTTGGGATTTTCGATGATGCAGACCGACTTGGCCGTGGTCCAGCGCCAGCTCTTGTCGAATTGGTCCTTGGCATTGACGTTGGTTTCAATTTCGTTCCAACCCTCATCATAAACGATTTCCGGGGCGTTGATCGAAGCTGGTTGTACATTAATCTTTTTTTCAAAAAGAACGATCGATTTTTCCTGGATCTTGGGATTGTACAAACCCACGGTCAAGCGCAATTCCTCATAGCCCTCGAAGTCGACGTCGAACTCGTTTAAAAATTGCGGGATGAAAAGGAGCCGCGAATATTTGATACTGTCGTTGGCAACCCATTCTGTGGTTTTTTTCAGAG
>Ga0209540_10001543_pt1 | contig 17261 bp, 23 predicted proteins | sample BarGraIncu01121A_FD_184501 | JGI IMG/M metagenome (GOLD analysis project Ga0209540, IMG submission 184501) | Arctic peat soil microbial communities from Barrow, Alaska - Barrow Graham LP Incubations 011-21A (SPAdes) (version 2) | ecosystem: Environmental > Terrestrial > Soil > Wetlands > Peat... | reverse complement strand
AGCAGCTTGCGCCACCACGAAGTCACCTTCGATGCTGCATCCCGTGGCCGAGGCCAACACGGCCGCGAGTCCACCGAGCGTCCCGAGTCCACGCGGACGCACATGTCCGACCCCGGCTGCCTATGGCGCTGCGGGAAGTAGAGACAGTCCCGGCACAGCCAACGCTTCGCCGTCATCGCATGCTGAACCACAGCGTGAACCCGACGATGAGCAGGACCAACAGTGCGATGCCGATCTGGTTGAATCTGAGGTAGTAGCGGAAGAAACGTGACCCGGCTCGCGCGCATCGCGGACACGCATCGTACTGATCAGCGTACTCACGGTCGCACTTGGCGCATCGCTTCATCTGGATCCCCTCAGATTGCCTTGTGCAGGAAGTACCAGATGCCGTTGAGCTTTGCCCAATGCTGGCTGAAGTTGTTGGTGTACTTCTTGCCGTAGTCGCTGTACTGCCTTCCAGTGACCTGCAGCGTTTCGGTGCGGTCAATCTCCGCGACGTTCTGGTACGTCTTCTTGGTCACTGGCGACTTCCACTTGCTGAGATTGCGCACGCCACCCCACTTGACGCTCAGGATCTCAACATCAGCCATCGACGTCTTCCACTTCTTCAGCGACATCTTCTTGCGCTCGTCCGGGTGGATGTACTTGTACGAGACTGAGTCACGATGGAACTGCATAGCGGCCCAGCACCGCTTGTAGGTGGCGAGCGGTGTCATACTCAGGGACGCGACGACTGAACTCTGGCCGGGCACCACAACGAGTTCGGCTGAGTACGGCTCATGGTCTTTGACTGTCACCGCGAGCGTGCGCGTCCCAGGAGCCACGTTCTCCAGCGGGACTCCAATCACGACTGGCTGCCCATCGAGGGTGATGGTTGCGCTGGTGATCTTCTGCGGCTCGACTGCCAATTCCTTGATGCTTACCGTCACCGCAGCGTCGGTGATCTCGACAGTCGCGCTCGCATCACCGTTGCTGAAGTCCAGGTCCACTTGGGCCTCGGGGAATCCGCTCGCAGCTACGGAGGCCTTCGTAGTCGCTTTGCTGACCCCAGCGAGACTGAAGAAGCCCGTCGCGTCCGTTTGCGTAGTCTCACCCGACGCCGTGACGACCGCACCCACAATCGGGTCACCAGATGTGTGGCCCACGACACGACCACTAACAGTGGCGGTATTGCTGCAGCCAGTTGTGAACAGCGTGAGCGTGCACCCAAGGACGAGCAGGGCCGCGGTGCGGCGCTTCATGATGACCTCCCCCAAGATCGAGCGGATTCCCGATCCGCACATCTGCACCCTAGCACCAACGACTAACATGCGAGTCGCGCGCCCCCAGCGGCCGCACGCGACCTCGAGGAGCCCCCCCCACGATCCGCATCCTCACGGCCTGAGGGATCACCGCGACCGCCGAGATGCGACGTGCATATTCGCGAATTGAGAAACGCGGCCAGGCGGAGGGTATGCGCCTTTGCTGGGAGCGGCGAAGCGCCGCGCATGCGCCTTATGCGACCAGAGGGCACATAAGGGAGGGTGTCGGCCGCGGCCCCGGCGTGCAGGCGGTGGGGGGTCCCCATGGCATGACGGGCCCGGCGCGATCGTTCACGCGCGGTACGCGCACGCCACCTGTTGTGATTAAGCACGAACGGGGGGCAGCGGCGATAGTGACCCTGTAGTCCAACTGCGCGTCCGAGCTGGCGGCGTCCACGAAGCGGTCCTCAGGGACTTCGCGGGATCGTCGACTTTCGTGGTGAACGCAGGCTCCCCAGCCTTGGGGCTGGCCGCGGCGTACATCCTGTCCGCAAGACTGGTTCCCTTTCCGGGCGCGGCCCCACAGCTCCCACTGCATCCCGCCAGGAGCAGCACCGCCCCGAACGGGCCGTCCGCTACGGCCTGTCGTCTTCAACTCCCACCCTCTGAAGCGCGCCAAAGAGGGAGGCTCCAAACGCGGCGGACATCACAGTCCAGAACAGAAGAACCCGGGGACCGGCTCCAGATGCCGGGACAGGTGGCGAAGACTCCGCGGAGGCCGAGAGTGACGTCGCGTCCGCGGATGCGGTGTCTTGGCCAGCAGGGACCTGCGCAATATCCGAGCCTGGGGTGGCCACAACCGCGTGAGAAGCCACGTCTGACTCCGCACGCTCAGCGGGCGGCTCTTGCAGCTGAGCGTCGTGGGCCGCGCTGAACATCAGATCGGCCAGATCGTTGGCCGCGCGGCTGAGCGACATCCGCGTGATGGAAACCACCTGCGCGTCCATTCCCGCGGCTGCGAACTCGGTGACAAGACTCACGTAGGACTGATGCGAAGTGGCCGCGGCCTGCTCGGTCTCAGCGGTCACATCGGTGATCTGTTGTAGGCCGTCGGGTACGACCCATTCTCGATTCTCGTCGGGCTGGTCGGTGTAGGTCTGCGCGAGCTGTTCATAGCGGCTGTGAATCGCCTCCTCAGCGACGCACTGGTCAGTGTGCAGTGGATTGCAGATATCCGAGTAGTAGTGGGACAGCAGCCCGAAGCTCCTGCTCGCCGACACGCGATCGCCCGCTCGGAGATCCTGCACGGTCTCGTCGTAGAGCGCCTGCACTCTTGTCGGCGCGTCCCCGTAGGCCGAACCCCAGATGTCGTAGACATGGTGATATGTGTCGTGGAGGACCATGTCCGGGTCGTCGGTCACCGGCTGCGCAACCGACCAGTCGAGCCACGTCACGCCCTCTGCCACTGCGAGTCTGCTGGCTTCGTACAGGATCCAGTCATGAGTCCCGAAGCCTTGCCCGCCGTCTGGCCCATTCGACCACCCGACGAGAGCCGGGACAAGCAGGCATGCCAGAAGAGCGACGGCAACGCGTCTGAGCGCGTGCCGATCCGCCTTCGCCCCTCGCAGAACGCTCACGACGGTGGATTGCACCTGCTACACGGCGTAAGGCCCTCGGCCTTCGCGTCGCTGAGGCTGATAGCGATCTTGCTCTTGGACAGGTAGCTGCATCCGCTCGTGTGGTACTTGGAGCCTGTGTTGGTCTTGTAGACGGTGACCGTGGCCTTCGGAGCCGGCTTTGGTTTGGGCTTCGGAGCAGGCTTCGCCGCGGGAGCGGGACTGGGGGCGGGGGCGACGACGGCAGGCTCGGGCTCGACCACAGCGGCAGGCTCGGGCTCAACCACCGCGGCCGCAAGGGTCTCATCGGCAGACTGCTGGGTCGTCTCAGACTCCACGACAGCAGGCGCGGGCGGCGTGACCACGGATGGAGCTGTCACTACCTGAGGAGCCGGCGGTGCTGGGGAGATGTTCGTGTTCCCCGTACCCGCTGAGGCAAGCATCGCGAAAGCGAAGAGCGCCCCAAGTGCGGTAAGCGCGACACGGATTGGAACAGCGAACTTGTTTCGCTTCCACATCAGGTAGATGCCATAGAAGATCGTGAACGGTAGTAGGAGAACGGCCAAAACGACCTTGACCCACATTGGGATTCTCGACCACGTGCTTGGCGCCGCGGCGACCACCGGGACAGCCTCTACAACTGACGGTTCAGGGGCTTCGTACACGCCCGAGATGCACGTCGCGGGATGCCCGTTCGTGCACGATCCGTCAGCCTGCAGCCATGCGTTGGCTCCGCACTCGGAGCAGTAGCCCGCCTTCGCCATCGTCCCCCCTAGTCTCAGCCCCCAAAACGCGAATCCAGCGTGCATTCACAGACTCAGTGAACTCGAACGGCTGCCCATTCTGCCCGCCGTTGCGCGCTGCGCCCCTGCGGCGAGTCTACGCCTACGCGACAACGTCGTGGGTCGCAATTCGCTAGGGACTGGCCCACCGCCGAAGCCGTCTGGGCGTCAGAAGTAGCCGCTACTTCGGGGTGATTGGTGGCGTCGTCCACATCCGCCCTCTCCACAGGGAAGCGCCCGTCGCAGGAAGTGAGCCCCGCGCCAGTCGCTTTGCCGTCGCACGGGTCGGCGCGCATGTCAGTGCTGTGCGAGACTGTGGCGGGGAGAACGGCGCGTCATGCGCACAGGGGGTTCTGAGGGGGAGTCGATGAAGAAGCTCGTTGCGTTGCTGTGCCTGCTCGCAGTCCTATGCGTGGGGTGCAAGAGCACGGCGACCTTCCACGGGCGCCTAGTGAGCAAGACCACGGGACAGCCAATAGCGGGGGCCACGGTCGTCATGCCATCGGGGACGGCCACCACGGACTCGAATGGCGGATTCAGCGTGTCGGGGCTCGCGATTGGCTCCGTTCAGGCCAAGATCACCGCACCCGGGTTCGAGCCCGTGTCTCAAGATCTCAAGGTGACTGCCAGCGAGGCGGCGACCACGCCGGTCGAATTCCCTGACGCATCCCTTCGCGTGGTCGTCGCAGAGACTGCGGTTGAGAGAGCGGCAGTCAAGAAAGCGACCGTGCACCTCGGTGAGACGACGGCCGCAGTGCAGCCTGATGGATCGTTCAAGGCGAGCGGGCTGCCAAGTGGGGACGTCACCATGAGCGTCGAGGCGGCTGGCCATGAGACGAGCTCGAGCGTCGTGACCTTGGTGGCCGGCGACAACGTCGCCACGATGACGCTCAGCCTAACGGCCAAAGCAACGTACCAGCGCTACTACGACGCCTACTCGTACGGCAGGTTCACCGCCGCGTACAAGTACCTCCACGCCGATATTCGCAAGAAGGAGTCGTACAAGCAGTTCGTCAGGGACATGAGCGGGAGCGGCACTTCCATCTCACTGAAGATGGCCGGGCAGAGAGTGCTCAAGACCTGGCGCTCGAAGCGGACGAAGCGCACATATCGGGACGTGGCCGAGATCGACCGCTCGTACGTGTACGAATGGTATGGCAGGAAGTACACGGACAAGCTCAGCCAGCACTTCGTGAAGGTCAAGGGCGTGTGGTACATGGTCTGGGCGTCCTAGGGCGTGGATGCGACTTGTGAGTGGCGAATCTGCGGCCATCCAGCAGGCGAGGACAACCATGGCAGGGGGCCACATGATGACGCACACGTGCAGGGCGAAGAATTGCAGGATGAGGTGCCGGCAAGTACCGTCCGGGCGGCCTACATTCGAGACATGCGCAGCGGAACCGCGTATCCGGTTCTCAGAGGATTCGCTGGGATCGTGGCGGTGCCCTGCTACGCGGGCGCGAGTGTCTATGTCGGATACGTCGCCAGCAATGCGGGCGGCAATGGCAATCCTCCCGCGTTCTACGCGGGTTTGGCGGGTTCCGTCCTGCTTGTCGTCGGTGGTATCGCCTTCAAGGAGTTCACGACAGCGCTGCTCGACATCGCCGACGCGACGATCGATACGGCCTACGTCGCTTGGACATCGAGCGACGAAATCGATTAGGTTCGGGTTGGATGGCGGCAAGACGTGACCTCCATAGTCGCGGTGTGGCCACCGTCGCGACCCTCGCGACACAGAAGCGCCCCGTCACTCCCGGCGGGGTGCTTCGCATGTCAGCACGCTCTGACAGTATGATGGCCGCAGGGGCGAGCAGGCCGGTGCCAACGGCGTCGCAAGATTCGAAGACTCTCGGGGGGAATGAATGGCCGTACACAGCACGATGCCATGTCCATACTGTCAGAAGATGAATCCGGCGCCGGAGGATGAGCTCGGCCGCACTACCGTGTGCCAATGGTGCCATCGGAAGTACGGCTATGACGCGGCAGGCGTCGCCGTGGCGGTTGTTCCAGATCAGCTGAAGGACCCACCTGCGGGCCGGCTCGGAGCAGGTCCAGCGTCCGCGCCAACCGCGCCGTCTGCGCTGGTCGCGCGTTGCCCGGAGTGCGGTGCGATCAACCTTCACGCCGCGCGCTTCTGTTCGTCCTGCGGAGTGACGATGCCAGAGCCGGACAGACTGGCCGAGCTTGCGGCCCTGCAGGCTGAGGTCCACACGCTGCAGCGCAATCTCATCGCACTCGAGTCCAAGCTGCCAAACACGGGACTCCTGAGTGACAGCTTCTGGACGCGAGCTTGGGCCGTCTTTGGCCACTCGCTGGCCGTCGGCGCAATCATCTACGGTGCCGTATTGCTTCTCGCAGTGGCATTCGTGCGGAGATAGCACCCTGGGGCGATGAGGGGGGAACGATGGACGACGAAATCTTCTATGAGACGGTCGCCGAGGAGCTAGAGCGCGGCGAACTCCGCAAGGGCCTTTGGACGAAGGCGCTCACTGAGGCCGGAGGTGGCGAGGCTGGCGGACGGGTCTACCGAGGGCCAACCACGTACCACGACCCATCTGATCGTGTAGCAATCCAAATCGGGTCACCCGCGGCGAGACTGTAGATTCCGGAGTAAGCACGGAAGATCTGGCCACCCCGGCTGACGGAGACGTAGCCAGTCCAAGCCCCGTTCACGAGCACGCGAAGTTCCATGGTCGCGGCGTACTTCTTCGGCGTACTTGCTGTGGGTGCCGGAGCCCCTCGCGACACCGTCAGTCCGACCTTGCTGCCCGGCAATGCTTCGGCTCCCGCCTCGGGGGACTGCGAGATGACAGTCCCCCTGCTCACCGCACTTGTCTTCGTCACCACAGAGACCCCAAGACCGGCAGAGGCAAGTGACTTGGAGGCTGCGGCCTGAGTAGTGCCGACGACGTCCGGGACTTCCACAGTTTCTGGGCCTCGGCTGACGACCACGTCAACAGGCGACCCTGCGGCAGCTTCTCCTCCGGGGCCGGGCGTCTGGGATATCACCGTCCCGGCAGGAATCGAGGAGTCGTAGGTGCGCGGAGCTTCTACCATCCGCAGGCCAACCGCCGAGAGCGCGGCTTTCGCTTCGCCGCTCTTGAGGCCCACGATGCTTGGAACCTTGGCAGGAGGTGGACCTGCGACGAGTATCGTGACGGACGTGTCTTGGCTTGCGCTACTTCCTGCGACGGGATTCTGCGCGACAACGGCACCCGCTGCCCCCTGGGCGGTGTCGTCATACGTGACGCGCACGCTCGCGAAGCCAGCGTTGGAAAGCACCTGTACGGCTTGTTGCGGCGTCTTGCCCTTCACGTCTGGAACGCTCGCTCCGCATCCCGCAAGCAAGACGGCGACCATACTCAGCGCAATCGCACAGCACAGGTGAGTCCGGAGATCCTTCATGATCTCTCCCTCCACGTTCTCCAGCACCTCAGATAGGATGCACCCGCGTGCTGGATGGCGCTCGCGGCGATTCCCTACAAGTTCGACCGCCATACCGACACTTGGTAGCCGCGACGCTGATGCTCTCCGCACAATAGGAACATGGCCTGTTTGGGTCTTCGCTCGGGGGCCACCTCACGCGTGCCTCATTTGTGCCCGCAACCGAGCATAGGCGGCCGCCCTGACGCCCCCCTCGCCGAGTACCCTACTCGTTCACGTCGATTGACTGCGCACCACCGTCCGACACGTGCGCCGTCCAGTTCACGCCGTCCCAGTACCTGCACTCATGACGGCCCACCGGGTCGGCGAACCAGCCGGGGGGAGTCACGCCCTGCGGGGGCACACTCGTGGCGTCGCGAGGCGAACCGGCCTTCTTCTTGGAACGGCTTGTGGCAACGGCGTGGCCTATCGCGTAGAGACCGAGTTCGACAGGTCCCCGGCCAGACTCGCTGGCGGCCTGATCGTCCTTCACCCACGTCACACCGGCCTTCTTCTTGGAACGGCTTGTGGCAACGGCGTGGCCTATCGCGTAGAGACCGAGTTCGACAGGTCCCCGGCCAGACTCGCTGGCGGCCTGATCGTCCTTCACCCACGTCACGGTTGAGATGGCCGTGTTAGTGAACAGACCGGTCACGGGATTCCAGACAGCCTTTCTGGTGGACTGGCCGTCGATATGCCATCCCGCGCGGTACATCCTCTTGGCGTCGCTCTTGAAGGCGGCGTTGCCGTGATAGGTCTTCACCTGCACCTTGGGTCCAGACATCTTCGCCCCCGCTCAGCGGAACACTGCGCCAGATTCTACGACTGTCCGCCGACGGGAAGCCGCCCCGCCGTGTCGAGAGCAGCGCGCATCTTCGTGGTGTCTGCTGCTGACAAACCGCAGCCGTCGAGTGCAAGCATTGCCAGTGCCGCCACAGTCAGGGCAGGCACAATGGTAGCTACGCGTCTCACCGGACCTCCTCCAGTCCCCTGCGAGCCCCCAGCCCGCATACGCGGAGCCTACCACTTGGCGCCGACACTCGAGAGGCATCTCTCTTCGACCCCACGAGGGCTGCTGTCTGACCCACCGAGTTGATGCTCGTTCCGCGGGGGATTTGATGCTCGAACAGGCGGCGGATTCGCAGGCAGTGGCTACATTCTTGGCTGCATTCCACACGCAGACGAACCCGTCAGTCGGCGGGTGCCTCTGTGCAACCCCCCACCACACACGCCCCTACTGGTGGAGAAGCCTACGCCCCGAGGGCAGCACGGCCGAATCCCTCTATCGAACGGCGCATGCGTAGGCGAGAGCGATCCGGACCGAACATGTCAGGGACGTCGCCCACAACGCGAAACCCCAGCGATGTGTAGAAGGCGACCGCAGACACATTCTTTTGGGAGACAGTCAGGTCGAGAGTGGCCACACGCTCCTCAGACGCGACCTCCATAGCGGCAACGAGCAACTGTGTCCCAAGTCCAGCTCTCTGGCAGTCGGTCGACACGGCCATACTCAGGAGCACACCACTCGCTGGCTGATCTCCCCTGCGCCCAACAATCGCGTATCCCAAGACTCGACCCCGAGCGTCATCCGCGACAAAGAACGTCGTGGGGAATAGCTCGCTCAGTTGCACAAAGACCGGTGGCGAGTAGGGCTCTGAGGGGAAGGCCTGCCTCTCCAAAGCCACCACTGCCTCGAGGTCCGTCACTCGGAAGGGCCTGACTGTCACGTTGATTGTCGACTCCCGAATCGCGGATTGTAGGATGCGGCTATCATGGTATCCGAACTAGGATGAATCCAGCGGGGGGTGAGTCAAGACGAGCGGCTTCGCAGATGCTCAGCTCAATCAAGAGATTGCGCGCTTCGTCAGACTGTCTTCTGTCACCGGAATGGATTTCAGGATTGCGCGCGTTGTCGTTGTCGCCGCCGCAGATTGTCACTACGCGGTGGCCCGCATTGAATCTCCCGCCGTCGACTCTGTCGTGGCGATAATGAAGGCAGCGCCTGACGGCGGTTGGTCGGGCGCCTTCCTGGGGACCTCCGTCGACCCCGCAGATTTCCCTCCTGAAGTAGCGGAGGCCGAGAGGCGCATGTGGACTAGCTGAGAGTTGCATGCACGAGGCCCTTCGTCCATGTCCGGCATCGCCCGACGTCTCGCTAGGGAGTAACTCGTGACACTCTACGAATCCGCCTCACTCATTGCGTCCGCCCTTGGAACCCTCGTCCTCGTCATAACGTTGATATTCGTCGCCCGGCAGACCAGCCAAATGGCAAAGCAGTTCATCGGATCGCCCCACGACAGGGTCGCTGCCCAGATGCTCGCCATGAATCAGGTGTTCATCGACCACCCCGAAATGCGTCCGTACTTCTACGAAGCGCGGCCCATCTACGAGACAGACGCCGACTATCAGTTGGCGCTTGCCATTGCCGAGATGCGCTTGGACTTCCTCGACACCGTTGTGAAGCAGGACCAGCTGTTTCGGCGCGAGTGGCATCTGGATCGGTGGCGACCGCACATCTTGTGGTCCCTGAGACAGAGCCCGATACTGCGCCGCCACCTGGAGATGATGCGGTTCACCTACTCCGACATACTCCTGCAGTGCCTAGCGGAAGCCAACACCGGACCTACGGCAAGCAAGTAGGGTCGGAGGGAGAAGTGCTCGCGCACCGTGCGTGCCTGGTCTCTTGCGGGAAGACCATACGGAGGCCCCGACTCTGGTGAGTCGGGGCCTCCGGTCCGAGCTAGTGGGCCATCGTATACGAGCTTGGAACCTGACGCTCGTCGCTCGGCCTCAGGACGCCTGGGGCTACGGCACTACAGGTAACGCTCGATCGTCACTTCTATGGTCCCGCCGAAGTCAAACGCGATGCCGGTGATGCTGTAGTACCGCCCGCGTATCACCCGAAACTCCTTCCAGCTCCCGTCGCCGCCGGTAGCAGTGAACGTACCGACTCGACCCGAGAGGTAACCATATCCCCACACGTACACCCTGTAGGTGCCCGCCCGGAGGTACGTCGAGCTGAACAGGATGTCCGTGTCCGACTCAGAGAAGACCGTGGTGGTGAAGGCGAGGACCCGACTGCTTGACGTGGTGTTGTAGCGCGTGTCGCCGACAATCACAGCCTTGTAGGTCCGGTATGACCGGATCTTGGACACTCGCAACCTGGCCTTGCCGTACGCGTTTGTCTTGACGGTTCCAAGGTAGGACCCTGATCGATAGACCTTGACTTTGCGGTACTTCAGAGCGTGTCCGTCCCAGGTCTTGGCCGTGACGTTGATGTAGCCATTCCCGGAACTGACGCTCCGAGAAAGCGAGACGCGGTAGTTGTACTTGATCACGGTGACCTCGCAGGTCACCGTGACGCCGTTGACCGTGGCGCGCACCGTCGCCTTTCCCGCCCGGACGGCGGTGACCAGGCCTGTGCTGCTGACGGTGGCGACGGTGTTGTTCGTACTGCTCCACGTAACGAGACCCGAGGCTCCGGTGACAACGAGGGTGATCTTCCGGCCAACGAGCAGCACCTCTCGGGAGGAGTTCCACCCGAGACCGATGCCAAACGTTCTCGCGATCACGCCGGTGTAGTTGCCGATTCCGGTGACCTGCACCGTCGCGGTACCGGCCAGGCTATTGTCGAAGTAGGAAAGCGTGTAGTCGATGCCGGAAGCGAGCGTCCGTCCGCCGAGGGCCACGACGGGTACCGGTGCGATGGCGGAGCCGGTGTAGGCGTAGCTCGCGTTGACGCCCGAGACCGTGGCAAAGGCGACGGACGCCGGCTCAATCGTGAACGTCCGTGCGGCGATGCCGGAGTAGTTGTGCTTCCCGGTCACGGTGACACTAGCCGTGCCGGCCGCGGTGTTCTTCGAGTAGGACAGCGTGTAGTCGACACCGGCAGCGAGCGTCCGCCCACCGAGAGTCACGATGGGTACCGGTGAGATAGCGGAGCCGGTGTAGACGTAGCTCTCGGAGATGCCTGAGATCAGGGCGGTGGATAGATCCTCAGGCAGCAGGTTCCAGCCCGAGACGTTGGATTGGCCCCACCCGTTGTAGCCGGTCGCGACGACGGTACCGTCGGACTTGAGTCCGAGGCTGTGTTGATCGCCGGTCGCCACGGCGACGATGTCCGTCCACCCGGAGACGTTGCATTGACCCTGGGCGTTGTATCCGATTGCAACGACCGTGCCGTCCGACTTGAGCCCCACGGTGTGGTCCTCTGCCGCGGATACCGCGGTGATGTCCGTCCACCCGGAGACGTTGCATTGGCCGGAATGGTTGTCGCCTGTCGCCACGACGGTGCCGTCGGACTTGAGCCCGACAGTGTGGCCGTAGCCGGCGGACACGGCCTTGATGCCGGTCCAACCGGAGACGTTGCATTGACCCTGGGCGTTGTATCCGATTGCGACGACCGTGCCGTCGGACTTGAGCCCGACAGTGTGGCCGTAGCCGGCGGACACGGCCTTGATGCCGGTCCAACCGGAGACGTTGCACTTGCCGTAGTAGGTCGATCCGGTCGCGACGACGGAGCCGTCGGACTTCAGCCCGATGATGTAGTACCAACCCGCGGAAACGGCCTTGATGTCGGTCCAGCCGAAGGGACCGAATTGGCTGTCACTGCCGTTGTTACCGATGACGACGACTGTGCCGTCGGACTTGAGCCCCACTGTGAGGTCCTGCCCCCCGGACACGGCCTTGATGTTGGTCCAGGTCGAGACGTTACACTGACCATAGATGTTCCAACCGGTCGCGACGACGGAGCCGTCGGACCTAAGCCCGACGCTATGCGCATAGCCTGCTGCCAGGGCCGGCTGCGTCATGGCCATCGCGGGCGACGCCCACAGCGCCGCCGCGGCCACGGCGACTACGAACAGCAGGGGCCTGAACCTGAACGATCTCTTCACGTTTCCCCCTCCACGCGCCGCCACGCACAAGACGCTCATGCGCTTCGACGCTCCCCCGTTTCCCAGAGTATAGGGACAAGACTCACCAATAACCAACACGAACAGTGGAGTTGGAGAAGACCCCTGACCTGTTTGCGCAGCTCAGATGCGATATCTTGCTGGTGGGCCATCTTGTACGAACCTGGAACCCAGGATCGATGCTCGGATACTCCACCTCGTTCTCGGATCCAGTCTGCCAGCAGCCGATCCATGCCGAACTCGCAATACTCGAGGCACTCCACCGAGCCAGGGCCTTCGTTCTGTGCCGGCGGGACTGACAGGACTTGTACCTGCGACCCTGCATCGGGGCTCATCGCGCGATATTGACTTGCTGCTCCGCCACGTTGACCTGTAGCGTCGGCCGCCTCAGCTTCCGAACCGTCGCAAGTGTGCGACAGGCCTTGAGGAAGTCGGACTGCAACCGGGAAACGTGACGGTCCCAGAAGCCAGCCGCCTCGGTGCTGATGCTGCCCTTCCACTTCTGAGCACGCAGCTGCTCGGCTGTGTTGACCGCCAGCCAACACAGCGCGGTTCGATGCACCAACATCAGCTCGAGTTCCGTATCGCCGGGCTCGGCGAGTCCATGTTGCACTTCGGTGATCCAAGCGCGGGTGCTCTCGCCAGCGAGTACATTGCCGCCCGTCGCGAATCGGATCACGGACTCCTCTGCGTTCGTCGCCATGTTGCCGAAGCCTTTGGCCAGTATCGCGACGACTGTGGGGTGTTCACTTGTCAGCTTCCGCAGAGCCTCTCTCGATCCGGGGCGGCTGTTGTTCGCGTCGTCAAGAATCGCGGGCATGCGAACTGACAACTCCGAGGCCTCGTCGTCAGGAGTCATGCCTACGCCTCCAATCTCCGTGGTGCCGATGGAATCCCTCAGCGTGCAGGACGGCGGCGACAGCTTCGCGAGTCAACGCTTCCAGGTCGGCCAGAGCATCAGTCACGTCGCGCGCCTGTGAGTGCTCGGCCTCCAACGCGTCGCGCCGGGCTTCGCGCTCGACGCGTTCATCTTCATCGAGCAGGGCAGCGGCTTCACCGACAACGCCGCCGCCGACGTACTCGCGAACCATGCGCCCGTCCACCCTGCGCGACCGCGTGTAGTAGGTTCCGCCTCTCTTGCGCGTCTCCCATCCCACGTTGTGTTACACCTCCTGCGCTTCCCCGCTCAGCCTGAATCCTACGGACCCGAGCGGAGCGAGCGTAGTCGTGATCGTGACTCCTACTGCCACGCTGCGACTCCTTCCGGTCAGTGCAGTGTCGGCTATTCGGTCGTACAACCGGCTCACGCCGGCACCGCGCTCTTGAGGCCGCTGCCGTCACACGACGGACACGTGCCACCGTCTGCGTCAGACCCTGACCCGCGACACCAATCACAAGCCTCGCCAGATTCCTCTACGACGCTCGGCTCGTCTCCGCTCGTACTCGGCTCTACGCCGCTCTTGCTCTGCTCTGGTGAGCTTGGCAAGGTAGCTTCCGAAGCTCGCTTGTGCGGTCGCTTTGGGGAGTGCTTGCCACCGTTGCTCATCCCCTCCCGGCCGGCTTCGATCTGTGCGCGTGAGCGGTTCCAGTCCAAGTAGTCGTGGATGTGGACGCCGCCGTGGAGCTCGACCAGGCCGGCATCCACCAGAGCCCGGACCATGTGCTCGCGCTGCTGTTCGCTACACGGGAACACGGCCACGAGCTGTGGCATAGTGATGTACCCGTCGGTGCGGTGAAGCTGGCAGAACACAAGCAGGGCCGTGAAGTAGCCGGCCGCGGCGAGCCGATCGACCTCCGGGATCTCGTAGAGCTTCGGATGCCACGGGAAGCTCGAGTAGACTTGGGCATACGCTTCGCTGGCCATGTCAGCGCCGCCCGTTATCCGTGCCAACGGACATCGAATCCGTTGGATACGTCTGTGAGCGGGTGCGCTGACCTGCGGAAACGATGCTTTTCGAGTCGGTCGCTGACGGGCAATCCGCCATGTAGCCGCCGCGCGTGTTGAAATCCTCACTCATCTGGCTCGCCCGCCTCCACCGAAAACGGGATCTCGAGCCGGGTCAGCAACGCCGGCACGATCACGCGGCGGGCTCCTGGGGTCCCGGTGCAGGGCCATGTAGCCGCCGCACGGAACGCGGCTCCCCTGCCCATGTCGAACAGGTCACCGATCACGGTCACGGGCTCCAGCGGACGCAGGCGGCGCCCCATGACGATGATCGTCGGCGCTGTCATCCCGCGCACTCCTCGAGCAGTTCGTCACCACGGGCGGTCGGCCACCCGAGGGCCTTGCAGATCCGCTTCAGCTGTGGCGCATACGGCACGAGGCGTCCGCTCTCGATCTGGCCGTATGTCGCTGCGTTCAGCTGTGCCCGTCGCGCCATTTCCGCTCGGCTGAGCTCCAGGCGCTCCCGCTCATGTCGGAGCACTTTCATATGATTACCTCCGTTCCTGCTATAGGGGATTGCTCTTGACAAAGTACGATATACTTCGCTTGTGGCTTCCGCCACCGGTTATGTGAACAGAAAGCGAAGATACGCGATGACAACGGAATCTGAGAATCCCACTCTCAGTGAGCTCGTCGACTTCACCTGGTATCGGGCGCTGACCGCCGCTTGGGTGCCGGCTGGACCGATTGACAGCACCTTCAATACTGCGTGGTTCGAGTTCTGGCGCGACAACCATCCTGACGTTGACCTGAAAGGGCCTGATGGCGTGTGGATGCGCGCCGAATGGACCCGATCTCGCGCCACGGCGTACGAACCCCTGCGTGATGCGCCGACGTTGTTTCGCGTCTTCGCCGATCTCGAGAAAGAGGGGTTCCGCGAGTTCGCCCAGCGGTATGGCGTTCTGAAGGCGACGGCGCCGGGCGCGGACAGCTCGCTTACGTTCTGGGAATACGAGGCGCAGACGGTGCGGGCGGCGGTTCGGCTGTGGGAGTCCCTGAAGGCCGGCAGAATCGTCGAAGACTTCGACGATCTCGTCGAGTCACGTTCCGTCCAATGGATAACGATCGACGACGCCGGCGTGGAGCACCTCTTCACCCAGACCGAGGGTGAACTCAAGCGCGAGCTACCTGATGAGGACGCCTTCGAGTGGCCGCTCGAGACGGAGACACTCCCAAACTGGCCCGAGGGGTCCAGCAGACGAGCGATGGCGCAGGACGTGTTGCGCGGCGCCATTACTGATGCACTCACGCGCCACGAGGTGACGCCGACTGTAGTGCCTGACGGAAGGATCTACGGCGCGGGCCTCCGGCTCACGTTCCACGTCACCAGTCTGATCGGCGCGATTTGGCTTCAGCTCGCCCTCGCGGTAGATGGGAACCGCGACTACCGAAAGTGCCCCGTATGTGGCGAGTGGTGGGACGCCACGGACGCGCGCTCGCACAAGAAGGTGTGCAGCGACAAGTGCAGGGCCAAGAAGTCGTACCAGGAACGGCAGAAGGCCAAGAGTCAGATGGAGGGGAAGGAGGGGTTGGAGTGAGCATTCGCAAGGTCGCAACACAGCACTACGTCGTCACCGTCGAGCTTGGCAAGGACCCGATCACCGGCACACGCCGGCGCGAGGAGCACACCGTCCGCGGCCCGCTCGACAAGGCCAAGGCGCTCGACAGGAAGCTCCAGACGGCGGTCGACAACGGCGAGTACGTCGCGCGCTCTTCCGCGACCGTGGCGGACGTGTGTCGCGCATGGATCGACAAGAAGAGCATGGAGATCGCCGTCAAGGAGGGCTCGCCCAGGACGGTCGAGAGGTATGCGTCACTCCTCAAGAGCGCGGTGGACACCTTCGGCGCCCTCCCCGTCCAGTCGCTCAAGAAGGAGCACGTCCAGCGGTACTACCTCGATAGCCTCAAGCGCGTCAGCGCGACGACCGTCCACCATCGCCATGTCGCGCTGCAACAGGCGCTCGACTACGCGGTGGAGTGTTGCATCATCTCCGCGAACCCGGCTCACAAGACGGCGGTCCCGAAGCCCAACCGCCACGAGCCGCGTTGTCTTGCCGACGACGAGACCTCGAACCTGATCGCCGCGGTCGTCGGCACGAGTCTCGACGTTCCCGTCCGCCTGGCGCTCGCCACGGGGATGCGGCTCGGCGAGATCCTCGCGCTGCGTTGGTCGGACGTCTCGCTCGACGAGGGTCTCGTCACCGTCAAGCGCACCGTCCTCGAGCTCTCCACCAAGGGCTCAGACGTCACCTTCAAGAAGCCGAAAAGTGAAGCCGGCTTCCGCACCATCGGTATCGGTCGTGGCACCGTGGCCTTCCTGAGAGCGCACAGTCGCGCACAAGCCGCGCAGCGCCTCGAGATGGGTCCTGGATGGGCGAACAACGATCTCGTCGTCTGTAACGATTGTGGTGAGCCCGTGCGACCTTCGACAGCCTCGCGTCACTTCGGCCACCTTGTGAATCCGCCGACGCCCAAGGCCACCAAGAGGAACCCGAACCCGGAGCCGCGGACGGGACCGCTGTCCAAGCCGTGCCGCTTCCACGATCTGCGGGACACCTACGCGACCGCTTCGATTGCGAACGGCCACCCGATCAAGGACGTGTCGGCGGTACTGGGTCACGCCAAGGCGAGCTTCACGATGGACGTGTATGTCGGTCGCACCAAGGGCCAGGACCGCGCGATCGCCGACGCCGCCGACGAGCGTCTCTACGGACGGAGCTAGATGCTGCGATGCCGATACATGGCGACTTGGCGCTCAAGCGCCCCGTCCTTCTAGCCGGGGCGGGGCGTTCGTCACTGCTTGGAGCATTGTGAAAGCGCGCACGCAAAGAGCGGGAGCAGGCATAGGATGAGGCATCCCAGACTCTGGACCGCCTTGCCCAAGCCAACGGCCGCCTCAGCCTTCGCCTTGGTCAACTCGACCTGCTGCTGAGCGCGCCAACAAGCCGGGCAGGCATCGAGCTCATCGTCGTACCTCGTGCCGCACTTGACGCAGCGTTTCATCGGTCCCCCTCCGAGAGAGAGAACGTCGCGAAGACCCCCGCCCAAATCCTAGCACTCCGCCTGGCACACCGGACGACCGCCGATACGGTCGCTGCACCATCTACGGGACGGCGGCGGCGCTATGAGGTCGACATGTGGCGGATCTATGGCGGATTTCGGGTCCGGACACCGAAACGGGAACGCCCCAGAAAGGACGTTCCCGCAGGTCAGGTATGGTGGGCCCGGCAGGATTCGAACCTGCAACCAAGGGATTATGAGTCCCCTGCTCCACCATTGAGCTACGGGCCCCCACGCACCGCGCTAGTCTACTACAGGCCCGCCGCAACCAAACCCTTCGC
>Ga0209540_10001542_pt1 | contig 17261 bp, 14 predicted proteins | sample BarGraIncu01121A_FD_184501 | JGI IMG/M metagenome (GOLD analysis project Ga0209540, IMG submission 184501) | Arctic peat soil microbial communities from Barrow, Alaska - Barrow Graham LP Incubations 011-21A (SPAdes) (version 2) | ecosystem: Environmental > Terrestrial > Soil > Wetlands > Peat... | reverse complement strand
GTGACACGGACGGCGGCAACGCTGGAGAGGAGCGGCGGCAGTCCCGGCGGCGTCGAGCGCAGCACCGTGCCGTTGGGATAGAGGAGCTGAGCGAGCCGGGCTCCGGTAGCCGTGTCCGGGTCGATCAGGCTGCTGGTTAGGCTCACGTCGCGACCGGTCTCCCTGGCCTGCAAGCGTAGGCCCTGGTCGATTGAGGAGGCAAGAGCGTCGCCGACCCGCACGTACACGAACACCGCCATCGCCGCCAGGACGGCGGCCATCACCGTCGTGAAGACGAGCGTCAGCCGCAACCGCACCGGTAGACGGCTCACGGCCTCAGCTCCTGATCGCTGTTCTGGCAACCGGACATTTCAGGTGAAAGCACGGACGTAATCCGTGCCGCCTGAGGACGGCATCGCAAGCGGTGTCTCATGCGCCGTCCTCGCGTAGACGGTAGCCGACGTGGCGCACCGTCTCGATCGAGTCGCGCCCGAACGGCCGGTCGACTTTCTGACGCAGGTAGCGGATGTAGACGTCGACGACGTTGGAGCGTGCCTCGTACGCCATGTCCCAGGCGCCCTCGAGCAGTTGGCCGCGGTTGAGCGTCTGCCCCGGTCGACGCATGAGGAGCTCGAGCAGTGCGAACTCTCGCGCCGAGAGCTCGAGCTCCTCGTCGCCGCGCCAGGCGCGATGGGCCGCCGGATCGAGACGCAGGTCGCCGACTTGGAGCGTGACCGGCCGCTCCTGTGGCGCCCGCCGCGTGAGCGCGCGCACGCGCGCAACGAGCTCCGAAAACGAGAACGGCTTGACGAGGTAGTCGTCCGCGCCGGTGTCGAGGCCAGCGACCCGGTCGGAGATCGCGTCGCGCGCGGTGAGGATCAACACCGGTGTCCACACCTCGCTCGCGCGCATCCGCCGACAGGTCTCGAGCCCATCCACGCCGGGCAGCATGATGTCGAGGATCACGACGTCATACGGAATCGCCTGCACCATCCAGAGCGCATCCTCGCCGCGCCCGGCGATGTCGACGGCGTGACCCTCCTCGCGCAGGCCGCGCGCGAGTAGCTCGGCCATCTTGATCTCATCCTCCACCACGAGCACGCGCATGACCACATTCTCGCGCGCGGATGAGTCGTGAGTGACGAGCTTCCATCGCGTTGTTTGGGCACAAACCTGGAACCTGTGCCCAAATCGCCTCCAATTACCCGTAAATGGCGGGCATTTGCGACCGACGCCCGAGCAGACCGAGGGCGCCGGATTCCGCTTACCATGAGGTTTCCGACACCCTCTGATCCCTTCTCGTGGCCCGCCTTACAAGCAGGAGGTCGCTGGTTCGAGACCGGCACCGCCCACTTCTTCTCCGCGGAAAGTCGGCCGGCGAAGCCGGCTGTGACTTTTCGCGGTATTACCTCCGAGTTGCACGAGTCACGCGCCTACGGCGCTTTGTGACTCGTCTGCTCCCAGAAGCACGCTCGGCTAGCCGTGTTTGTAGTCAGTGTTCGAAGTGGACTGTCCGGGGGATGGCGTTTGTGAGCCGCAGCCGCGCATGTCGGCTGCGGCGGCCGAGAGAAAAGCCGCTTTCCACCGACGAAAGTCGCCAGACTTTTGTCGGCTAAGCCGGAGCCGCGCATGTCGGTCGCGGCGGCCGGCTTATTCGATCGCCGTGGGAGTCTCGGCCGCCGGCTGCAGCGAGCGCGCAAAGACGAGCGGCGCCGCCAGCACGAGCGCGGCGAAGGCGTAGAAGTAATAGAACTGCATCGTCAGGTAGAAGGCGTTCGACGCCATGGTGCCGAGCAGCGCGGCGACCATTCCCCAGGCCAGCGGTCGCACCCGCGCCGCGGTTGCCGCATCCCCCGAAGCTGCCAGCGCTCGTCCGATCGCGCGCATGGCGGCAAGGCGCCGGAACAGGTACCAGAGGAAGACGACGAAGATGACGGTTCCGACGATCCCGCCTTCGACCAGTAGCGCGACGTAGTAGGAGTGCGGCCCCCAGTTCGTCTTGCCGGTGACGAACTCGTAGTAGACCGAGAAGTTGTTCAAGCCAAGGCCCAATAGGGGGTGGCTGTGCAGTACCTGCGGAATGAAGTCGTAGACACCGAGGTGCGCAGAGACCGAGCCGGTGTTGGTCTGCAGGCGCGAGCGAAGCACGGTGGCGAAGAAGTGGCGGCGCTCGAACACCACTCCGGCCAGTAGCACGAAGACCGCTCCGAGCGGAACAAGGAAACGCGCCCGGGTGAGGAAGCTGCGGTAGGGAAAGGCGAGCACGAGGAAACCGACGCCCAGACCGAGTAAGCCGCTGCGCGAGAGAGTGGCCAGTTCGACCACGAGCAGAAAGCCGAGCAGCGCAGCGAGCGGCCAACGCAGACGATGACCACGCTCGAGGCGCAGGTAGAGCGGAACGAGGATCAGTAGCGACATGGCCAGCATCACGCCGAGGTGGTTGGGGTCACCGGTGAGTGCGTTGGGCCGGTAGACGTTCTGGTTACCGACGGCTCCGTAGATGTTGATCGAGGAGGCCGCCCCCCCTGTGAGCGGGTCGAGCAGGCGCTTGTCGATGTTGAACCCGGCCTCGGCCGCCCCGAGCTGGACGATGCCGTAGGCGGCGTTCGCGGCCATGCCGATTACGAACGTCCCCAGCGCCTTCCAGAAGAAGCGCTGCGAGCGGTCGCTGAGATGAATCACCGCGGCGGTCAGGAAGAGAAGGTGGACGACGAGCTTGACCATCCCCTTGCTGAACTGAGTCAGGCCCTGGGCGGTGTCGATGTTGAAGAAGCCGGCCAGGTAGCAGATGAGAAAGGCGGCGCTGAAGGAGAGCGTGACGAGCGCGGTGCGAGGAACCCTGAGGTCGCGCGAAAACGCCAGATCGACGGCGAAACTGGTTAGGTAGGCGAGGGCTAATAGATCGGCCAGAGCGATCGATACACCGACCTCCCAGTGCAGCTTCTCGAAGGTGGCCGCGAAAAGCGTGATCAAGAGCAGCCAGTCGGTTCGCCTGCTCAAGCGCTGGGGCCTCGTTACCGTCACGGGCTGATCGTACGTGCTCGCGACTCGCGCCCGGTGCGGTTCTGAGCCTCAAGCAGAGTGCAGGCCCGCAGACTGCGATCGCTGATTGCTGCTTGTGGTCGGCGCCTCGATAGTTCACCCACCACGCCAGAGCGCGGATGCGCCGGCGTCACTTCTCGGAGCATGGGCGCCTTTATCCACCTCTCCACCCCCCACCCTCCCACGGGGCGTGAAACGGTATCGATAAACGGTGCGCGTGTATGTGCCGGCTTCGCTTCAAAACAGCACTTTCACGCCAAGCGCGGGGGCGGACTGCTCCATTTACTGAAGCCCTTAGCGCCGCCAGGCGAGCAATTCCCGAAGCGAGCCCGAGCGGAGCCAGCGAGCCGTATCCCGGTACGAGCGGCCGCGCTCACCCCTGAAGACGAATCCACGCAGAGTCAGCGCGGTTGCGAGCAAGCGCCGGGCCGCGGCTGCGCTGCGAGCGCCTCGGTGCTTGTCGAGAAAGAGCAAATGACCCTGCACCTGCTCGCGGAAGAGGCGCCCTGCGTGCGACGCGCCACCGACGTGGACGACCTCGGCCGCGGGAGTGAAGATGACTTTCCAGCCGGCCTGACGGAAGCGGTAGCACCAGTCCACCTCTTCGCTGAAGAGAAAGAAGCGCTCGTCCAGCCCGCCGACCTGCTCGATCGCATTCCGGCGGACGAGCAACGCGGCGCCCATCAGGAACTCGGCCTCCAGCTCGCGGTCGTGGCGGAAACCTCCTCCGTAGAAGGCGTTCAGTAGCTTCGTCCGCGGCGCGAGCTTGCGCAGGAAGAAGTACTCGGTGGCGAGCCGCCAGATGGTTGGGAAGCCGCGCACCGAGCGCTGCAATCTTCCGTCCGGATAGCGCAGGCGCGGCCCCGCGACGGCAGCTTTTGGCTCCCGCTCCAGCACCTGAACGAGCTTCGCGATCCCGTCGCCGACGACCCAGGCATCCGCGTTCAAGAAGAAGAGCCAGCGCCCGCTCGCAGCCTCGATTCCTACGTTCCAGCCCGCGCCCAGACCCTTGTTCTCCTGTTCGATCAGGCGCGCCTCGGGGAAGCGCTCGCGCACCAGCGCGGGCGTGCCGTCACTGGAGCCGTTGTCGACGACGATCAGCTCAGAGCCGCCCACGCTCTGAAGGCAGGGCTCGATCCAGGGCAGAGCGTTGTAGGTGACGACGATTACGGAGACCGAGGCCGGCATGGACGCCTTTGTTGGCCTGGCGGTACTCATCACCGCCGCCGCTTCGTCCGAGTAATGATCCGACCGACTACCGGGCGAGGGACGGGGGCCTCTGTTCGAGAGAAGGGTCTCATCGTCGCGGCGGACATCAGGTGGGAGCGTTCGAGTCCGCGACCTCGAAGCGTATGAGATCGGCTGCCTCCCGCGCCCGCTCGACCGCGCGCTCCCGGTCGGGCCCAAGCACCAGTAGCGAACCGGCACGATCCGAGCGCGAGCGGAACGGAGTCAACATGTACCCCGGCTCTCGGTAGAGGCGAATGCGCTTGACGCCCTCCAGCGCACCTGCTTCCTCGGCGCCGTGGACGGCAATGAGCTCGCCCTCGGGCGCAATCAAAAAGCGCGTGCAGGCGCCGCCGACGAGAGCCCGCGAGACCAGAGCTTGGGGATCGATCGTCTCGCCCAGCGCCGCGGCCAGCGCGAGCCCGTTCAACTCTATTCCCAGCGCGGCTTCGACCAGCTCGGCGTCGTGCCCGCCGCCCAGTCTGGCCGCAAGCTCCACCACGAGCGGTCCCTGCTCGCCGACGATGACCTGCACGTAGCTGGGCCCCTGTTCGATTCCCAGCGAGGCCACCGCGCGCCCGGCAATCTCAATCGTCTTCTCCAGCTCGGTCTCGCTCAACGTCGAAGGCCAGGCGTGCTCCAGCGATACCCCGAAGGCGGGCGCCGAAGCACTGCGGCGATCGGTCACGGCGAGAGCGTGATAGCGGCCGTCGAGCGAGAAGCCGATCACCGTCGCCTCGCGACCGGGCTCGAGCTGCTCGATGATGCAGAGCCCCGAGCGAGAAGCCGCCAGCGCCTGTTCGACGGCGGGCTCAAGCTCCTCGCGCCCTCGCGCGAGAGCAAGTCCCCGCTGTCCCTGCCGATCCGGTGCCTTCACCACGAGCGGAAAGCCGAGCTCGGCGGCTACGGCTGCGGCGTCCTCGCCCCGACTCGCGACGGCGTACCTGGCGAAGGGAAGTCCGGCCTCGGCGAAGCGCTCGCGCTGCCTCAATTTCGAGACGGCAAGCTGTGCGCTCTCCACGCTGAGCGGATGAGGCAAGTCGAGCTTGGCCGAGATACGCGCCGCAATCGCAACCGACCAGTCGATTCCGGGCGCGATCACGCCGTCGATCTCCTCGGCGGAGGCCAGGCGCTCGAGCGCCGGCTCGTCTTCGGCGGAGATCAATGCACGCCGGTCGGCGAGCGGAAAGCCCGGCGCCGCCGGTTCGCGATCGGCGGCGATGACGTAGAGCTCCCGCTGGCGCGCGGCTTCAAGCAGGCCGAGCTGTCCGGGCCCGGCACCGAGCACCAGTAACCGCTTCGCCCACACATGAGAATCGCCGGTCACGGAGACCCATTCTCACCCCTGCGGGCGACGGCGCGCCTGGCGAGAGTTGGCGTTTAGGCGCTCGAGGCAGGACAATGGAGCCATGAACGCCGCGCTGGAAGGGCGTGTACGTGAGTTACGGGAGGAGAGCCATCACGGCGCCAGCTGGATGGCCAGACACGCTCTCGAGGCGCTCGTCGAGGCGGTCAAGAGCGGCGAAGACCCCGTTGAGGTCGCTCGTATTCTCGCTTCTGCTCGAATCTCTCTGGGCGCAATCGCCGGCGCGGTCGGCCGTGTGCTCACGGCCGGAACGCCCGAGCAGGTGATCGCCGAGGCCGAAGCGGTGATCGGATCGCGCGATCGCGCGGCGAAGGCCATCGCGATCATGCTGAGCTCGGATATCTCGGGCACCGTTACAACGCATTCGGCCTCGTGCACGGTGCATGAGGCGCTCGTGCACACTCCGCCTGAGCGACTGGTTTGCACCGTCTCGGAGCCCGGTGGCGAAGGCCGCTGGCTGGCCGCAGATCTCAAGGCGGCCGGCATCGACGTCGAGCTGATCTCCGACGCCGAAGGCCCCGACGCCGCGCGCGAGAGCGACCTCGTCCTACTCGGAGCCGACACGGTCTTCAGGGATGGCTCGCTGGTCAACAAGATCGGGTCCAGAGCGATAGCGAGCGCCGCGAAGGACGCGGGCGTACCGGTCATCGTCGCTTGTGAGACCTTCAAGCTGGTGCCTTTCGATCCCGAGCCGCCCAGCGAGGACACCTTCGAGCTGGTTCCGGCGGCGATGATCGACCGCGTCGTGACCGAGGAGGGCGCGGCTGATACCGAGGACGTGGCCGCGCTGATCGATCGGACGCCATGCCTGCGCCAGGGCTACGACCTCCTTCGCGGCCGCCGCGCCAAGATCCGTCCGGACGAGAGCGCCTTAGCGCGGTGAACTTTCGGGTTGGGGTAAGCGCGAAAAAGCCACTGCCTGATTCCCATTCCATGACTCAGTGCTGAAAGGGCGCCCATGAGCCACGAACAGCAACCAAGCCCACTGATCGAAGTTACAAAGAACGGCCCCTACCTGGTCAGCGGCGGCTTGCCTCTCAGCGAGCAGTGGATCGTCACCAATGCCCAAGGCGAATCTCTTGACTACCGAGAGGGGAAGAGCTACTTAACGCCGCTTCAGTATTCGCTTTGCCGCTGCGGTCAGTCCAGCGACAAGCCCTTCTGCGACGGCACGCATGAGGTGGTTCAGTTCGAGGGCGCGGAAACAGCCAGTCGACAGCCCTACCTTGACCAGGCGGAAACGATCGCCGGGCCGACGATGTTGCTCACGGACGCCGGGAGCCTCTGCACCTTCGCTCGGTTCTGCGACCCGAAAGGCCGGGTCTGGAACCTCGTCCTGCAAACCGACGATCCCGAAGCCCGGCGACTCGTCGAGTATGAAGCCGGGCATTGTCCCGGCGGGCGGCTGGTGGCGTGGGATCGCGAGACGGGCAAGTCCATCGAACCGGAGTTCGAGCCCTCGCTGGGATTGATCGAGGACACGGCAAGAGGGGTCATAGGGCCAATCTGGGTGCGAGGCCGCATCCCAGTTGTATCCGCCAACGGCGATGCTTATGAGGTCCGGAACCAGGTAGCTCTGTGCCGTTGCGGCCGATCGGCCAACAAGCCTCTCTGCGACGGGTCGCATGCGGCTTGAGGGGCGCCTGGCGCGAGGCGACATGACGTCTAGACGTGCCGCAGAACAACGCGGGCGGCGTATATCCAGAGAGATGAGTCGAGCGCTTCTCATACTTCTGCTTCTTTTCGTGACGGCGGGTTGCGGCGGCGGCTCCTCCGGCTCAAGCGCCGCGACCAATCTCCGCATCACCGTCTGGTCACAGGGCAAGACGGTCGCGAGCACCACCTACACGCTCAACTGCCGCCAGAAGACGGGCTCCCTTCCCGCGGCCCGCGCGGCCTGCTCGAAACTGCAACGCGTCGACGCCTCGGCCTTCGCGCCGGTGCCGCTCGGCACGGCATGCACCGAGATCTACGGCGGCCCGCAGATCGCGCGGGTCAGCGGACGCCTTTCAGGCAAATCGATCAGGGCCGACTTCAAGCGCACGAACGGCTGCGAGATCGCGCGCTGGAGCCGGCTTGCCTTCCTATTCCCGACCAGTTCTTGATCCGCCGCCATACGGGCCCGAATCGGATGGCTAAGCCTGCGGCGCATCATCCTCACTACGATTAGGCCTCGCGCGTCCTAGCCTCGCCGACCGAAGATGCTCAAGCCGCTCACCATTCTCATCACCGCCGTCGGTTGCCCCGGCGCCGTCGCGCTGCTGCGCTCGCTGCGCGAGAACGGCGAGCGAGAAGTGCGCCTGGTCGGCGTCGATACCAACGAGCAGGCGATCGGGCGCCATCTCTGCGACGTCTTTGCGGCCGTCCCGGCCGGAAGCGATCCCGGCTTCGCCGGCGCCGTGCTCGATATCTGCCGCCGCGAGAACGTGGACGTGGTCCTGCCGCAGTCCTCCTACACACTCGAAGGCCTCGCGATCGAGAAGGAGAGCTTCGGGAAGATCGTCGTCGTCGTCGCCTCGATCGAGGCGATCAGGCGCGCCAACGACAAGGCCGAGACCTTCGCCCTCTGCGACGCGATCGGAGTGCGCGTTCCCGCCTGGCGCCGCGTCGCCACGCCCGTCGAGTTCGAGCAGGCCGGGCACGAGCTCGGCTATCCCGAGCGCGAGATCTGCATGAAGCCGCTCGTCTCCTCCGGCACGCGGGGTTTTCGTGTCATCTCGTCCACCGCCGACCGGCGCAAGCAGCTGCTCGAGAACCGCCCCGGCATGCCCGAGGCGCTTCGGCTCGAGGAGGCCGCCGAGTTGGCCGGCGGAACCGGAGTCGAGTGGTTGGTGATGGAGCTTGCGACCGGCAAGGAGCACACGATCGACGGCTATGCCGAACGAGGCGAGGTTTTGCTGGGCTACCCGAAGACGCGCGAGGCGATGCGCGCCGGCCTGGCCATGTACTTCGAGACGCTCGACAGCCCCGAGCTGATGGAAGCGGGCGCCAAGATCATCCGCGAGCTCGATTTCGACGGCTTCTTCAGCGTCAATCTGGTCGGCGACTGCGTGATCGAGATCAACCCGCGCATCTCGACCGTGCCCTACCAGGAAGACTTCAACTATCCGTACCTGGCGCTGAAACGCGCCGTCGGCGAGCTCTCGGCCGATGAGCTCCGCGCCTACTCGGCACGGATCCGCCCCAGCCGGCGAACGCTTCGCTACTTCGATCAACTCGGTTGGGACGAGTAAGAAACCGGCCTCGCCGACGCAGCGACTGCGCGGCGAACTGCTTCTTTTCGATTCGGGTTCTTAATCCAATCGTAAGAAGATCTTAAGAAAGCAGCCCGGGTACTTCGCGCGCCGAGTCGAGAGTGAAACACTCCGACTTATAACCCTCTGTCAACGCCGCCGCGCTCAGGGGGTCTTCCGCCCAAGGAGAAAGAGATGTTCCGGGTTGTTTCGCTAGATCGTCGCGGGCTCGCAGGTTTCCTTCTCGTCGTAACGGTGCTGGCGCTCACACTCGTTGGTCTTTCGGGAGGTGCGTCGGCCGCCCCGGTCAAGTTCTCCGCCCACTTGACCGCGACTACCTTTACGAGCTCCGAGGCCGGCTCGGTCAAGCTCGTCTACAGGTTCTCGAAGCCGAGCAAGAGCTTCGCCTATCGGCTCAGCGTCAAGAACGGCAAGAGTTGGCAGACGCTCAGGAGCGTTACGGGCAGGAAGAAGAAAGGCTACTTCAAGGGCTCGAGAACGACGACCGTAAAGAAGCTGTTCGGCGAGAAGCCGGTCAAGAACCGTAGTTACCGGCTGAGGCTCCGGGCCGACGCGAACCCGGTCACCCTTTCCTTTCGAGTCGATCGAGCGGCGCCCGCGATCAAGCTCGACATCACTGTCTGGTCAAAGCAGAGCGCTTCCTACACTCTCAACTGCCCGGCAGGCACCGGCACGCTTCCGGCGGGCGCTTATGCCTGCGAACAGCTTTTGCGCCTGGGCGTCTCGGCGTTTGCGCCCACTCCTCCAGGCATGGGTTGCACCCAAAACTATGAGGGTCCGCAGACCGCGTTAGTCGAAGGTCGCTTCATCGACAGCTGGATCCAATCCTCTTTCGATCTTCACAACGGTTGCGAGATCGCGCGCTGGCACCGACTCAGCTTCCTCTTTCCGCTCGACGCGGCACTCAGTATCACCGTCTGGCCAAGTGGCGAGGCCGGTCCGAGCACGACCTACGCACTCAACTGTCCAAAAGGCTCGGGAGCTCTACCCGCGGCCGCCTCGGCCTGCGCGAAGCTAACGCGCCTGGGGCCCTCGGCCTTCTCCTTGGGATGCGTGCCCTTGGAGCCGACCAATGGCGATCCGCGAACCGCCCTGGTGACAGGGAGTTTCGCCGCGGGCCCGGTCCGCGACCCGTTCAATCGCAGCAACGACTGCGAGGTCGATCGCTGGGACGCGCTCGGCTTCCTCTTCCCACTCGGCCCCTAGCCGCGCGCTACTCGGCCAGCGGATCGAGCACCAGCCGTAGCACCTTGAACACCTCGGCGAGCGGTCGCCCGATGGTAACGCCGTGCACCCTAGCCAGGCTGCGGATGTATTCGGGATCGGTGTAGGAGCGATGGCTCTGTGACACGTACTTGCCGACCGCCTCGACTTTCTTCTCCAGCTCGCGCTCGCCGAAAGCGATGTAGCAGTCGTCCGAGAAGCCGGAGGTGTTCCAGGGCAGCAGGTAGCCGAGCACGGTCGTGCGCTTGAAGGCGCGCAGCCCTTCCTTCGCGATCGTCTGGTGATCCTGGTGCATATCGGAGGGCGAGGGCTGGAAGACGACGTCGGGCTTGAACTCCTTCGACTCCTTGACCAGCAGCTCGAGAATCTCCTGGCGATGCTCGGGGAAGGTGCGCACGTCGAAGTCGTGTAGATCGACATCGTCGATTCCCAGCACCGCGGTCGCCTCGCGCGCCTCGCGGGCCAGGGTGTCAGGCGGGAAGCCCTCCGGCAGCGAGCGATTGGCGGTCGAGAAGGCGATGTAGCGAACGTGGCAACCCGAGTTGGTGAGCAGGGCGAGCGTGCCGCCGCAACCCAGCTCACCGTCGTCGGTGTGCGGGGCGAGAACCAGAGCGCGTTTCCAGAGGTTGGTTATCACGTCTTCTTTCGAATCCATTGACCCGGCGGGAAGAACCCCGAACACCGGCCAGAACTATAACCGCGCCTCGTCTCGGGCACCGTCGCCGCCGGAGGCTGGAGGAAGCGTGGCCGCTGCCTCGGTAGCCAGCTCGCCGCAACTCATGCACACACCGCCGCGCTCCGAAACGGCATCGATGAAGCGATAGAAGAGCCGGCCCCAGCCGGGCGCCCCGGCCGGGTCGAAACTGCCGGGGTGCCAGAGCAGCGAGAAGGCGCCGCCGTATTCCTGCGCCCAGTCGAGCAGCTCGAGCAGGCGTGGCTCGGCCTGCCGGGCCGAAAGGCCCAGGTAGCGCTCGTCGGCCAGCGTGGCGTCCATGACGGCGAGCGGAATCTCGATCAGGTCGTAAGGGCACTCGGTCGCGAAGTTCCAGGGACGAAACGGCTGCGCGATGCCGGCGCGGAAACCAGGCTGGTCGGGGAAGCCGAGCGAGCAGTCGTAGGCGAAGCCGAGCTTCTCGATCGCGGCCAGGTTGCGCTGCATGTCGAGGCGCAGGTAGTGAAAGCGCTGCCCGGAAACTGGACCGGCGAGGTCGCGCAGCCGCTCCGCCTCGAGCGCGAGTTGAGCCGGATCGTCGGCGGCGGTGTAGCTGCCGTGCAGGGCAACCTCGGCGCCGCCGTCGAGCAGTGTCTCCACCAGCCTCGGGCGAAGCCGGTCGTAGAGCTCGGGCGCCGGGCCGTCGGCCGGATGACGATGGCCGGCCATGACGAAGAAGGTCGAGCGGGCGCCGTGGCGCTTGAGCTCGGCAGTTACTTCCTCGAAACGCCAGTAGGGGTCGCTACCCCGCAGCTTGTGCAGCGGGATGCCAGCCAGGGCTCTCGCTTCCCCGTATGCCGGCCGAAGCCGGCCCTTTAGAGCGGCGCTCTTGAAGCGCGCTGCCGAGCCGAGAACGGCGCGCCGCCTCCAGCGCCAGGGAACATCCACGTCGGTCGAGAGGGCGATCGCGAAGCGGGCGCCACCCCAGCGGCGCGGCTCCACACCGAGCTTCCGACGCAGGCGCTCGAGCGGCGGATCGAGCGGATCGAGCGAGGAGTAGGCGGCCAGGAAGCGCCCGTGCTCGTCGCGGCGCCCGTCCAGCTCCTCGACTCGGGCCAGATCGAAGAAGGCGGCGGCCAGACCGTCCCCATCGGGCCGCTTGCCGCGCGCCACTTCCTCCCAGGCCTGCGCGTCGTAGGGAAGATCGTCGCCGAAACCGAGCTCGGCCGCCCCGATCGTGTCGAGCACCCAGCGCGCTCGCTGCTCGATCTGCGCCGGGATCACCGGAAGCCTGCCTCGAAAACCGCCACGCCGCGATGCTAGCTCTTTCGCCTGAGGCTATACAACGCGGCCGGTCGAGCTCGAGCTACGGCTTGGCCGGGACTCTAGCTTTGGTCCGGTGCGCCCCGGCACTCTTCTTCTCGAGCACGTAGAGGTGGCCGAAACCGGCGATGATCAGGCGCCCTCCGCCCGTGATGACGCTCGAGTACTTGCCGTCACCGAAGCGCCACACCCGGCGCCCGGTGCGCACGTCGAAGGCGAACAGCTCCCCCTTGCGATTGGCTGCCGGGCCGCGGTCGGCTATGTAGACGAGATTCCCGATCGCCACCGGTGAGGCAAGCGTGCGGTAGGGCAGCCTGTGAGACCAGAGAACCGAGCCTGTCCTGGCGCTGAGCGCCGCCACCGAGCCGTCCCAGGCCGTGGCGAACACGCGCCCCTTGCTGACCGCCGGCGAGCCGTAGGCCCAGTCGCTGAAGGTGTGGGTCCAGGCGAGCTCTCCGTTCGAGGCGACCAGCGAGTACACCTTGCCGTCCGTGTTGCTGATATAGACGCGGCCGTAGGCCACCGCCGGCGTGGCGTAGAAGGAGCCCGAGCGGTAGCCGCTCGCCAGCCCGGAGGTGTGCTGGCGCCAGACCAGCGCTCCCGTCTTGGCGTTCAGGCAGTACACGTAGCCGGCGTAGTCGCCGAAGTACAACCTCCCGCCGACGATCGCAGGCCCGTGCTTGACCGCTCCAGCGGTGTTGAAGCGCCAAAGCAGCCGGCCGCTGGAGGCGTCGAAGGCACGCATGCTGCCCGAGAGGGCGCCTTCGTAGACTCTTCCCTGCCAGACCGCCGGCGAGCCCTCGAGCATGCCGCCGATGTAGGTCGACCAGACCGATTTTCCGCTGCGGCGGTCGAGGGCGTGAAGGCGCCCGTCGTAGGAGGGAAAGTAGAGGAGCCGTTTCCCCAGCGCCGGCGAGCCGAGCACGAACTTGGTGAACTTACGATCCCAGAGCTTCTTTCCGCTGAGCAGATCGAAGGCGGTGACGTAGCCGGAGTCGGCCGCCTCGTAGACCACGCCGTCGGCGTAGGTGGGCGGATACTCGAGACTGCCTCCGGCGGTGCTCGACCAGACAATGCGAAAAGGAGGCTGTAGCGCGGGCCCGCCTTCGGCGCTGCGCGTGCGATCGAGACTTCCCCCGTAGAACGGCCATGCCAGTCCGAGGCTCGGCTTCTCCTGCTTTCGCGGCTTGGTGCTGGTCTTGGTGGGCCGCTCGGCCGTCGTAGTCGCATCCGGACCGGAGCCTGTAACGAAGGGGACGGTCAGGCCACGGTGTACGTCCCCGGTTTTCTGGTGCATCAGCCGGTTCGCCGCTGCGCCGAGGCCTGCCAGAACAAGCAGCCCGATCGTGGCAGCCACAATCGTCTTCTTCGGCATCAGCTCAGCCAGGGTAGCATCCTCACCCCTCCCATCCGTCCGCCGCGCCTACATCGCTGCGGACGGCTCTGAGCCGCGCGGCCGCATCGCGCTCGACGCCGCCAACGCAAGCGACCCCCAGGTGATCGGGTCCTCGAAAAAGCCGCTATAGGAGAGCGAGTGCACCACCAGTAACCCGAAGACGGCGGCCAGGGCTAGCCCGAGCGTCGCATCACGTCTCCAGGCGTTCCGCAGCGTGACGAAAGCGCCGGCGAACCAGGCCAGATAGGCGACGATGCCGACGATCCCGAGCTCGGCGGCGACGGTCAGCGGCGTCGTATGCGAGGTGTCTCGCTTGGCGGAGTTGCTGGAGGCAGATTTGTTTTTGGCCGCAAGCGGCTGCGAGCCGACGCCCACCCCGACCAGCGGATGGTCGGCAAAAACATCGAGCGTGATCGAGGCAAGATGCGAGCGCCCGCTGGTCAGACGGCGCAACGAGTGACCCTGACCGCCCACGGCTGCGAGCCCCGCCCCAACGAGCGCCAGCGTGATCGCGCAGATCGCAACTGTCCGGCGAGTGCGACGACCGGCCAGCACGAGGGTGACGGCAACCACAACGACGAAGAGAGCAACGAGGCTCGACTGGGAATACGAGTAGTACAGACCGATCCAGATGAAGGCGATCAATGCCGCCGTGAGAGCGAGCAGGCGGCGGCTCTGCCACATCAGGACCACGAGAACGCTCAACGCCAGCGCGAGATGCCGTCCGTAGATGTTCGGGTCGAAGAAGAGCGAGTTGGTGCGGAAGAAGCTGTTGTAGGTATTCGCCACCTCGAGCGCGCTGTTCGAGACATAGGTGTGGCGGGTGGCTTCCTCCCACAGGCCAATGGCCCCAAACACAGCCGCCTCTCCAACCAGAACGAAGGCCAGCGCCTTCGGTAGCCACGATCGGCTGGGCTCGTTAACGACGACGGCTAGGAGCGCCAGGAAGGGAAAGAGAAAAGCAGCGAGCTCGATCGAACCGGCGCTCACGTCCTTCGCCCAGAGCAAGGAGAGTGAATACAGGCAGATCAAGACCGCACTCGGAACGGCAAGCGAGCGCGGGATGCGCCGAGCCGGCCCGTTACGCAGCAGCCTCCAGGCGAGCGCAAGCGTGGCCGCCGCGAGCACTCCATACAGGGGCAAGAGCAGCCTCGCGTGCTGCGAGCCAAGCGACAGCGCGATCCGGAAGGGTGCGGCAACAAGCAACACGATCGGCGCGACTCCGGGATGACGATTGAGCAGGAAGGCGATGCCGAGGACGACGAGCCCCGCTCCAACCAGCGCTCCCGCTCGCGTCGGCGAGGTGACCAGAAGTTTCAGATCGTGCGCCGGAACAAGCGAGAACGCCATCCACAGCTCCGCCGCCGCCAGCAGGCCCAGGCCCGCGAGAATCACTCGATTCCCGCCAAGGAGCACCGGGAAGCAGGCGAGCGCCCCCAGGACTGCGGCCACATAGGCTAGGTCGGAATGAGACATAGGGTTGCGCCGCAGACACTAGCGGCTGAGGAAAAGGCGCAAGCGTACCGGCACGCCGGCTTGCCCGGTCGTATGCTGGCGCTGTCTTCTCGCACGTTCTGCGAGATCTTCTGATGGCCACGAAAATCCTCATCGTCAGCTTCTACTTTCCGCCGGCAGGCGGCGGGGGAGTGCAGCGCTGGTTGAAGCTGGCCGGTTACCTGCCAGAACAGGGAATCGAGACGCATGTCCTCGCTCCCGATGACCCGCGCTGGATCCAGAGCGACCCCGAGCTGGAGATTCCGGCGGGCGCATACGTCCACCGCGCCCGCTACCACGGCCCGAGCGGAATCCGGCCGGGCGAGAAGCTGCTCGGGCTGAGTGGGCTGCGACGACTCTGGCGCCGGACGCTACTCACGCCGAGGCGCCTGCTCCTTCCCGACGAAAACGTCAGCTGGCTTGCGAGTGCGCTTCCAGCGGCGCGGCGGATCGTCCGGCGGGAAGGTATCGACATCGTGATCACGACCTCGCCCCCGACCTCCGTGCACCTGATCGGCGCGCACCTACGGCGCCACACCGGAGTGCGCTGGATCGCCGACTTGCGCGACTCGGTCGTCGCCAAGTCCGACCGGCACTACGAGCGAGCACTGGTGCGCCTCAAGGAAAAAGCGAACCGCAGGCTCGCCCGCACGATCGCCCGCCGCGCCGATGCAATCGTGTGCGTTACGCCGACGATCGCCGCGCAGATGACCGCCCTAGGCGCCCACGGCGAGACGCTGGTGATCCCGAACGGCGCCGACTTCGACGATTTCGCAGAGATCGAGTACCAACCGGGCGAGCGCTTCCGCATCACCCACACCGGCAACTTCTTCGGCAAGCGCGACCCGCGTCCGTTCCTCGGCGCGCTGGCACAGATCGACGCGCCGATCACCGCTCGCTTCATCGGCGAGTTCAGGACGGCCGACCGCTTGTGGGCCGAGGGCCTCGGTCTGGGCGAGAAGCTCGAGCTGATCCGCTTCCAGCCGCATGCGGAGGCGATTGCCTCGCAGCGGAACTCGGAGGCGCTGCTGCTCTTGATTCCCCACTCCGCCGGTCGCGGCACCGACGTCACGTCGGGGAAGATCTACGAATACCTCGCGGCCAGGCGTCCGATCCTCGCGGCGGTACCGCCCCGTGGGGCGGCCGCCGGGCTGGTGCGCGAGACCGGCGCCGGTCTGGTCGTCCCACCCGACGACAGCGAAGCCATCCGCGCCGCTCTCAGCGAGCTGGTCGAGCGCTGGCGCGAGGGAAAGCTCGCCGACGTCGAGCTGCCGCCCGAGCTCGTCGGCGGCATCGACCGCAAAGAGCGGATGCGCGAGATCGCCGAGCTGATCGAGCGGATCGCCGCGCTCTGAGCGCCTCGGCTTCTACAGGCGCATTGCCCGAGCGCGCTCAGGGCTATGCGCCGTTTTCGGCACGGAGATGGAACATTCGAGTGCGTCGTTACCGGCTGCCGTTTACCCGCCCCGTGGGAGGGTGGGGGTGGTGCGTGGGCAATGAAGTGCGCCTCCCCCGAGTAACCGCCGGACGCTAGAGCCGCCCGAAGTTCTTGAGGTAGCGATAGAGGTAGACGAGCGCCGGTTTGGGATCGCGCAGCGAGAGAACCGGCTCGACGAAGGGCGGCCTGGCGATGACGGGACGCTCGCCCCGCATCAACGTGATCGCCCATTGCTTTCTTCGACCCTCGCTTGTGCGCGGTTGGGGCGGCCGGCCGGTCAAATCGAGGTAGGCGATGTGAGCCAGGTTCACGCCGCAGGCGGCAGCGAGCGAGTGCCACATCCAGAGCCGCGGGTTTATCTCCATCAACTTGAACTGGCCGTCGCGAGGATCGCGCTTGAACTCCACCTGTGAGATGCCGGCGAAGTCGCAGACCTTCAGCAGACGCAGAGAGTCCTCGACCAGCTCGGGTAGCCAGAGCGCCTCGCCGTGCCGGCAGCTGCCGACGCCGCGCGGTACCAACTTGCGGCTGCGCGGAGTCTGGCGGAGCTTTCGTCCACAGAAGACGCCGAGCGCGCGGCCCTCACGATCGAGGTAACTGCCCACGGTATAGAGCTCCTTGTCACCGCCGGGAACAACCTCCTGCAACATCGGGGCGTAAGGCTCGGCCATCGCGTAGGCCTCGTCGAGGCTGGTCATCGAGTCGCAGCGAAAGACGCGGCGCCTCGGATAGACCTTGCGAAAGGCGATCGGCTCCGACGGCTTGACGAAGAGCGGAAAGCCCAGCTCACTCGCGGCCTGGCGGGCCTCGGCGGCCGAGCGGGGGTAGAGCGTTCGCGGCGCTGCGACGTTCGCCTCGACCGCGCG